>Ga0114899_1001376_pt1 | contig 14328 bp, 16 predicted proteins | sample MalvireepMed_215_FD_83497 | JGI IMG/M metagenome (GOLD analysis project Ga0114899, IMG submission 83497) | Marine viral communities from the Global Malaspina Expedition - Malaspina viral metaG DeepMed_215 | ecosystem: Environmental > Aquatic > Marine > Oceanic | place: Mediterranean Sea... | reverse complement strand
GTTGAGGGTGTCCCGCGTCGATCTAGCGAGACGGTCGAGCCGGACGACAACCAGCTCATCCCCCTCGCGGATGAAGTCGAGGACCGCTCCGAGTTCGCCTCGTCCTTCGCGGACTGCACCCGTGACCTTCTCGGCCCGGATGGGCGCGCAGCCATCCTGCGCGAGTCGGTCGACCTGCCCTTGGTAGTCCTGTCCCGCGCTGCTGACCCTTGCGTAGCCGATCCTCGCCATCGTCCCTCCCGGTGTAACATTCGGGTGGACTCTATTGCCGTCCGTCACGACGGGCGACCTGGAAGGCAAATGTGACGCGGGATCGGGCGCCGGGGCGTAACACCCGGCCGTCACGCATGGGTGTAGCCATATCGTACGTATCGGTCCACGCGGGCGAGGCAGATGTCCTATAGGAGCGTGCCCTTCGTTCCGGTCTTTCGGCGGGATGACGCGGCTCGCATGATGGCCTGTGACTTGCCCGTGCAGAGAAGTGACACGACTGCGTCGATCTCGTCGAGCTGATCGGCAAGTTCATGCCTGATCGCAGTCCGCAGCCTACCGAGCGCACGCGCTTCTAATGAACTAATCTCATTCTCAATGATGTGGGCTCGCACCACATCGGCGCAACGGCGTCCAAGCTGGGCAAGCGTCAGGTGACTCTCCTCTTTCTTTTGAAACTTTGGAAAGGGCAGTTTGAGTATGGTCTTGTGCACGTCGCGAGGACCGAACAATCCCCGAGACTGGAAATCTTTGATCTTTTCATTCGCAAAATTTGAGTTGATGTAGGCCGCAATATAGTGACCCTCTTCCTCAGAATTGCACTCGCACCAGTAAGTCTTATGGTCGGCGACGAATGGGTGGTCGAAGGTTCTTCTGTCAATAACTACTGCTGAGGCGTCGGTAGAAGATGATGTGTATAACACCAAGAATCGAGCTGCAGGATTCTGACCCTCAAGCTTAGATTGCCAGTTCAGATATTCTGACAATGTGATGCCGCTCGCTGCATTTTTCTCGGTTCGGTTCGCATTCCAAAGCGCTTCGGCGTCGTGGAACCAGCGGCTCGCATAGCGATCTCCTTGTTCCAGTATTTGCTCTGAGGTGAGGACCGAAAAGGATGGGCCCTCGGGACCGTCCTCAACCCGTACTGGCAAGACGACCATGAGCGGATCGACTAGGCCGAACGGGATTACATTTCGCGAAATCGCGGTGTTGAACAGGTATGTACCTTCCGCGCGCCCCGCCACTAGCTTGCCCTTCCACGGGACCTTGGCTTCGCGATCTGACGGACCCGACGTGCAAATTGAATTAACACGTGAGCGTGCAGTTTCGCCGTCCACTGGCGGGTCGCCGTCGAACTGGACGAAGAAGAAATTGCGGGGGACGACGGTGGCACCTTGCGTAAAACGGCTAGCATAGGCGTTGGTGCCGGTCAGCGCCGCCGCGTTGCTCTGGGTTAGGGCTGACCGCGTACGCCTTCCGCCGCTTTGTAGTCTCGAGTAGTACCAACGGGTCTCCTCGCAGGCGAGCGCACCTTTGGCTTCCTCCCAGCTGACTTGGGCCCGAGGGAGGCGCCCCGAGATCGACAAGCCCTTCAAGCCAACCTTAGGAACCGGATGTTTGGAGTCGGAGTCTGCAACTCGACGAGCGAAGAGAACGCAGCAGGGCACCCGGAAGATGGGATGAACTTTGTCGAGGTCCCAGACCGAGATCAATTCCGCACCTTGCACCTCGCCGGCGCGCGTATTCTCGTGCTGATCGGCAGAAAGGAAGCTGCGTGGAAGGACAAATGCGAGACGGCCGCGTTCGCGGAGGAAATAGTTGACGCAGTGCGCGAGGAAGATAGCCGCAATCTCTAGGTGAGGCATGTTGGCCTGGGATGGCGTCACGCCGTAGCCGTCAGAGAGCTCGCGCAGCAAATCCTGATATTCGGCGTTGGAAACTGCAGCGTATGTCAGCCACGGAGGATTACCCATCACCACATCGAACCGGCCTTGCAGGAATATGGGCTTGTAGGAGTTCTGGAGGATAAATTTCCAAATGCTGTCCCGACCTTCGTCGAAGGCCCGCTTCATGCTGCAATAGACTTCAAACAGCTGTTCGATGAGGAGATCGCTGATTTCCGACGGCAGGCCGGGTCGCGCCAAACGAACGAAGCGGGCGCGATCCAAAGGCTCCTCGAACCGGTCCACCATGTCATCACAGAAGGTGATAATTCGATCGAAGGTATCCGGGCCATTGATGGTCCGAATGTCGAGTACATGCTGGGTGTTGTCGACCGCGATCCGGAACGAAGAGTCGAATAGATCGGCGGTTTCGCGAGGGACGGTGAGCGAGTTGGCGAGGTAGACGTGCAGGGTCACTGGCTCGCGCGCCGCCGCGACGTCGCTCCCCAGTGCCAATAGCATAGTGGTCTTAGCGATCTGGACCGACAGAGGATGGATGTCGATGCCTACGACCTGTTCGGCCAAAGCATTGGCACCGAGCGTTGGATTTTCGGAGCGGAGCCTTGAAACCGCAGCACGTAGGAAGGAGCCACTGCCGCAAGCCGGGTCGAGAAGGCGACTTTCTCGGGTCAACGGCAGGGCATCCACCACCAGCTCGCAGAGCCAGTCTGGGGTATAATATTCGCCAAGAGCGTGACGCGTGTCGAGGTCAATGAGCTCTTGGTAGACCCCTTTAAGGATGTCCTCCTTTACGGTGGAGAGGTCATACTCTCCGATCCTGCGGTTTAGCTCCCTGAACATGGGACGCAGGCGGCTGAGATAGGTGTCCGACGTCACCCAATGGAAGAAGTCGTCCTCGACGAAGCGCTCGACATTCAAACGCTCGAACGCCACGCCGTTGAGCACTTCAGCGACGTCGCTGTCCTCAGGGAGTGGAGCGCGGGTGATCACCGCATAGGCGATCAGCTTAGCGAAAACAGACAGATATGTGTGGACGAGGAACATCACCGGCGAATCGTCGAACCGGCCATAGGCGACACTGAGGAACCGACGCCACTGCTCGAAGGCGACCTTCAGTTCTGAGCGGGTCGCTAGGTCATCTACGCACTCATGCAGGCTGATCATCGAATTGATGAAAGCTGCGGACGTGTCGCCGAAATCATGCTGGATATTCTCTAGGGTCGGCACCTTCTGATGCGACGCGAACAGAATTTCATCGAGAAAGAAGGGAAAATTTTCGATCGTCTCTGGCGTCAGGTCGAACTTTCGCACTTCCCGAAGCTCGAACGCGCCGCTGAAGTCGAATTGACCGAGCTCAAGGCGTGACCAGTCCGGAGCATAAATGCGCCACCGAAGACCGTCGGTCGCAACAAGGATGAACCGATATTCCTGCCCGGAGCGCCAATTGACTTCGAGGTATTCTTCGAGCTGCTCGCGCGCGTGGTCGCCGGTCCGGCCTAGATCCTTTTCCCATTCGATGATCACTGTTTCGGTTTGAGTGTCCGCCCGACCTCGCCGCAGCTCACCTCCGCGGGGAATGTTCGCGATAGCGCGTTCGGCACCGAGGGAGAGCTGAGAGATGAGCGCTTGGGCCGCCGCATCGGCGGCGAACACCTTGGTCAAGTACTGGAGAAAGAGCTCTTTTTTTGCCAGCTCCGTGTTGGCGCGCTTGCACGTTCTGAGGAAGTCAACTGCATGTGACGACTGGAAGATCACTGAGGGCATGGGTTCCAGCGGCCTGATTCTGTTGAAGGACAATACGGTGCGGCTAAACTAGCTCAGTTCGCGTTTCGGTCGATCAAAATGCGGGGCGCCTTCATGCCACTGGCTTTCGATGTCTGATCTATTGTGGGTTTAGGACCTGATGCCGAGAACACACGACCAGCCGCTGTGACCCCCTCGTCATGGCGACGTAAAGGTGCTTGCGGTTCATGTTCTCGGGATTGAGGGTGACGCAAACTTCAGCCTCCAGCCCTTTGAGCAACAGAGTGCTACCAACAGTGCGCTTGGCGAGGGGGCGGCCCACAAGTCGAGACTGCTCGCGGACTCTCACAGCTGCTTCGCCTGGGGTCGGTCCATCAGTACCTCGACACGCCTTGAGGACGCTGTACGCGCCTCGGAGAATGGCGGGGCGGTATGCCCTAACGCCGCCCTGGTGATTTATTTCGGCTAGCACATCAGCAGCGCCGGCATACGATGGCCGCTCCGCAAATCGGATGGCGGCCTGTTCCGCGCTGGATGGCTCCTTTCGGGCTCGTCCAGCTCGGATGGACGCCACCCTCGCCAACATGTCGGTGCTGCCAACATTGCTCATGACCGAGCCAGCGAACTCGACCAAATGCTGAAGCGCAATCGGGGATGCCAAATCGAAGCCATCACCGAAGGCAATCAAATCCGTGAGATCGACATTCTCGACGGTGACAGCTCCCGGGATTTGCTTCGCAAAATCCCGCTGACCACGTGGATTGGTCGAGTCAGCGATGATAAGCACCTTCGCGTCGTTGCCCGGAGCTGCGGTTCTACCCGCTTGGAGCCTCAACGCATGGTCGTCCTGATTTCCAGCCAGACGGACCCAAGTGACGTTCGCCGGGACAGCGGCCAAGTCGAGCCCTCCGCCGCGTGCCAAATGTTCGCGCATCTGGAGGAGCCACCGACCAAAGTCTTCTTCACCCGCTTGAATCCAGCGGTGCGGTGTTTGGAGTTGACCGACGAGTGGGAAGTGACTGCAGACTTGCTGGTTCCAGTCGGCTAGCGGGTCTCCGAAACCAAATATGGCCTGCATCGGGTCCCCCAGAATGCACGTCCGGAGCGCGGCGCCCGCATAGTACACGATGGCGTGTTGGCGTTGGGAGCAGTCTTGGTATTCGTCGACGATCAGGCGGTCATAGGTGGCTGCGAGCACATCGTTGATGTGTCCGCCGTGCAGGAGCCTATGTGCTGCGTCGCGAATGTTGATGTAGTCACGCCCACGGTTCCTGAGCTCCAAGGCCGCAGGGTCAATGCCGGACCGGGCGGGAAACGTCCTAACCAATCGAATAGCCCAACCGTCGATTGTCGATAGCCGGTAGCGGCTGGGTGAAACGCCAGCTCGGTCCAACTTCGACCGAAGCGCCGCAACGCCTGCGTTCGTATGTGTAAGGACTAGGACCGGCTTGGCGCCGGTGTGTCGAGACAAGGCGTCGCCGATCAGGTATGTCTTTCCACACCCCGCCGGGGCAGTGATCGTGCCCCGATCAATGGCGAGCAGATCAATCTCAACCGGCACTGGTCATCCATCGCCAAGCGGCGTTTACGATTGCTTGGAACGCGGGGTCGGAGTTGGGCAAGTCGTTTGCGACGATCTCGCGCGCGACTTCCTCCATTTTTCCGACAGTCTTGAACCAAGGGTTCGATTCAAACTGCGCCGCTGTAGCCATCGCAGTTCTCGTGGCGATCGTCACCGGTCCCAGGCAGCTCTGAAGATTCAGCGCTTCCGCACTTGCCGACCTGAGCTGTGCGTCAATGCGCCCCTCGCCATATAGTGTAATGGCTTTGGCCAGCAGTTTCGCCACGCCCGGATCGCTTAGACTGAAGAACAGCTCGGCTTCCAAAGACCGTCCCGGACGCCACTTGAAAACGGGTCGTCCACCAGCGGCGAAGGTGGCTTCGGCCGATCCTTGCGGCTGAACGTCGTCATCCCGAAGGACAGCGACCCGATAGCCGAGACCAACGAAGGGCCTTGCCCGTCCATAGATGTTGGAGACGCCTTTCGCATCGATCAAGCTGACGCCACTTGCATTGACTGACGTGTGCCCAACCGAAGCGGCGTGAAGGTCAAGGCCTCGGATGAAGCCAACTTCCGTCGCTCCTTCACAAACGAGGATCGACGGAGCAAGGAACGCGTCCGGGTGAAGTCTAATCGTGCCTTGCACATCATCGGCGGTGCCGACGAACTCGGCGCGATGAACGCCATCGCGCCTCCGTACCACTACCAACTGGTCGCCGTTCAACTCGCGGAGCGCGATGGGCGAATGGGTGGTGATGAATCCTTGGAGCGGCAGTTGCGCCTCTTTGGCTCCGAGGGATCCGAGGAGGCGGATAATGCGGTGCGGCTCCAACCCATATTCGAGTTCGTCGATTAGGATAACCGTGGCCTCCGCTGCCGCTTTGCGTTGAAGGCCGGCCAGAAGGAGGCGAGTTGAGCCAATGCCTAGGGCGCGCAATGGAACGCCGTCCGCACCATGCAGTGCAATGGTCCCGCCGCTGAACGAAACTGAATGGGCATCGAGCATTGCTTTTAGCTTCCCGCCGGTAGGGATGCCCAGTTCGTTCGCGGTATCGGTGACGATCTGCAGCGTCTCGCCGAGTTGAGCTTCTGCCGCATCGCCAAAGGCTGCTCGCGCTTCACGTCCCGCCTTGGCCAAAGCAGCCGACGTATCGGCACGCTCCTCCGACAACTTGTTGAGAACCGATCCCCTACGCCACGCCAGATTGTGATCGGCGAGCGCGCCGATACGCGTCGGCGAAAGTCGGGCACGGTCAGTCCAAGTCAGGTAGCGGCTTTGGCCTCCAGCTTCTGCCCGAGCGGAGACTAGTGTCCAGACAGGCTCCAGATCGCTTGCGATGGTCATGCTGACTGTCAAGACGGTCTCAGCAGCGGCCTCCGGCTCGTCTTCGATTGCGCCGGTCGCGGCGTTGAAGCTCCTGAGATAACCCCCGTAGGTCTCCATACTCTTGAGCGTGTCATCCAATTCGCCAAGGGTGATGGTGACGGATATCGGTTGCTCAACATCAAGACCGTAAAAATCTGCATCCGTGATCGGGAGATTACGGCGGGCGCCGAGGCAGAAATCGATCGCGTCGAGAATGGACGATTTGCCTGAGTCACCTGGTCCGATGAGGCAGTTAAGTCCTGCTGAGGGGTACCAATCCAGCTGCTGAATGCACCGGAAATTTCGAATAGCGATGTGACGAATGCGAGCCAGTGGGGCCTCCCGTTTTCGGGGTATCGCCTTGTCATATCGCCGTTCATCGTTTGCCACCACCCAGTGGCGCACCTTCAGCTTGTATGGGCGGGGCCGGGCTCTCGCCGGTTCACAGCCTCCTTCAACACCGCCACATACCCGGGGGCGATCTCCATCCGCTCGAAGTAGCCCTTTTGCTGGAGTAATTGATGCAGCCTAGGAAGTTGGGAAGCGTGCACCCACAAGAAGATGTGGTGCTCGGCGTGCGACCGCCCGGGGAAGTTGAGAAATTGTCATTGCCCCGGGAGCGTAAAACAGACAGTCTGGCGCCTTGGATCAGAGAGCAGCAAACCCAGTCGCAGCGGGCTTTCAGGCGTCTCTCGCTAACGTAAAGTACGGGTCCTCTACTTCCGCTCTGTCGATACACCTCTCACGGATCGTGTGATCTGTTAGCGCCATATGATCGTTGTGCGCTTGTCTTTCGGATTCATATGGGCCATATGGCTCATATGGGCCGTTAGGGCTCTCATGGAGCATTGCCGATGCCGCCCGACGTTTCCCTCGCTGACGTGACTATCTCGCGCCTTCAAAAACACGCCCAGCCTCTCACGGACACCTTCGACACCGTGATCTGCCGGCTGCTTGACCACTACGAAGCCTCGAACATCGACAGCGGAAAGCCGGGCCAGCCCATCGGCACAAAGGGCACGAATATGATGGTGTTCGACCCCACCATGCCGCCGCAACTCAAGTTCACGACGTGCACCCACATCACTGTGGCCGGCGAGAAACTGCCGAAGCAGATCACCTACTGGAACAACCTGCTGATCGCGGTGATCGAGGAGGTCCACAAGAAGGGCAAGGATGTCCAAACCATCCACGAGATGATGCACGTCGCTAACTCGGTAGTCGGAAAACGCGAGGACAGCGGGTACAAATTCATTCCGAGCGTGGGATTGTCGGTCCAGGGGGCCGAGTCCAACGCCGCCTTCAAGCAGGCCTACCTGCTTGCGACGGTGAACAAGGTGAAGTTCACGGTCCAGTTCGTGTGGCAGACTAACGAGCGCGCTGCCCACCCCGGCCGCTACGGCTACCTGCAGACCTAAATCCCCATTTCGCCTGATATACCATTGGAATTTGAACGAGCGCCACCATATCGGGATTTCAACCTATAAGAGGATCGTGTCCAACGATGGCCAGATGCACTGCCCCCACAAGAGGCCACCGCACCGCCAGTGGCCGAGCCGAGTGCCCCAGATGTGGAGGCGGCTCTGGCCGATGGGGCGGCTACAGTGGCTACGACTACGACTACGTGCGCCCGTCGGTCTCTACGCCGTCCTATCCTTCGTCGGGCGGTGGAGGTGTCGGTGGCCGCAGCAGCGGTGGTGGCGCTCGGAAAACCACGCGGCCCCGGTGGGCCCCCAGTTCGACGGTCTGGTACACCCCTACAGAGGTCCAAGAACTCGACCCAGTCCGCAAAAATGTCGAGAAACAAGCGTCCCTCGACCTGCGCGACTACTTCCTCTGCCATGCGTGGGACGACCGCCAAGGTCCGGCAAAGGAATTGCATGACTTGCTTGATGTGCGGGGCGTTAAGGTGTGGTTCAGCGAGAAGGATATCGCGCTGGGCGTGCCGTTCGTCCGCGAAATTGATAAGGGATTGGCAAAGTCTAAGGTCGGCCTCGTCCTGGTGACGCCCAGCTTCCTCAAGCGAATTCAAGGCGAAGGCATCGCGGATAAGGAACTGTCGGTTCTTCTGCAGGAGGGCCAACTAATTCCCATCATGTGCGGCACGACTTACGAGGCGCTGCGTGAAGTCAGCCCCATGCTCGCGTCACGCAACGGTCTCAACACTGCCCATGACACGATGGATGAGGTTGCCACCAAGCTCGCCGATCTCGTGGCCGTTTAGCGGCACGGCACCCGGATTGACTCTCAGAGCACCCTTCAGGCCTTTGTCTGAATGTCGGCTATGGGTCGGGAGCAGACCTTGCACCGCCACGCCAAAGCAGACACTCTCCCCTCGTGGGAGAGAGGTCACCAAACTCAGTCGCACCGGGCTTTCAGGCTCTCCTCGATAACGTAAAGTACGGGGTGCTGTATCTGGATAACCGCAACCAGCTGATCCTCGACGAAATCCTGAACCGGGGCACGGTCGACCACGCCCCGGTCTATCCCCGCGAGGTCGTCCGCCGCGCCCTCGAACTGTCCGCCAAGGCCATGATCATCGTGCACAACCACCCCTCCGGCGACCCGACGCCCAGCCGCGCCGACATCGACATGACCCGTCAGGTCGTCGAGGCCGCCCGCGCCCTCGGGGTCGATGTGCACGACCATCTGATCGTTGGCCGCAAGGGCGTGGCCAGCTTCAAACAACTGGGACTGATGTGAGCGGCCCGTCGCGCCGGGCCGTGCTGGCCGGGGCTGCCACGGCGGCGGCGGCCACCGGGATCGCCCATGCGGACGCAGCCCCCGCCGTCCTGGTCTCGACCTGGGATTTCGGCGTTCCGGCCAATGCCGCCGCCCATGCGGTGCGGGAGGCGAACGGCTCGGCCCTCGACATGGTCGAGGCCGGCGCCCGCGTGGCCGAAGCCGATGTGACCAATGCCTCGGTCGGCATCGGCGGCTTTCCGGACCGCGAGGGTCACGTGACGCTCGACGCCGTCATCATGAACGGGCGCGGCGACATGGGCTCGGTCTGCGCGCTCGAGGACATCGTCCACGCCGTCTCTGTCGCCCGCCGGGTGATGGAGGCCACGCCCCATGTCATTCTGGTGGGCGAGGGGGCCCGCGCCTTTGCGCTGGATCAGGGGTTCGCGACCACCCGCCTCCTGACGCCAGAGGCCGAGGCCGCGTGGAAGCGCTGGCTGGAGACCTCGGACTATTCCCCCCGCGCCAACAGCGAGAACACCGACTGGCCGGGCGGGGCGTCGGACCACGACACCATCGGCATTCTGGGCATCGATCTCACAGGAGCCATGGCCGGGGCCTGCACCACCTCGGGCATGGCCTTCAAGATGCGCGGCCGGGTCGGCGACAGCCCGATCCCCGGCGCCGGCCTGTCGGTCGATGACGAGGTGGGCGCCGCCACCGGCACGGGCGTGGGCGAAGACATCCTGCGCGTCTCGGGCGCCCATGCCGTGGTCGAGGCCATGCGCGCCGGGCTTGATCCCGATGCCGCCTGCAAACGGGTGATCGAACGCCTCGCCCGGCTGCGGGGCGATAAGATCGCGGACCATCAGGTCGCCCTGCTGGCGCTGGACAAGCAGGGCCGCGCCGGGGCCTTTGCCCTGCGTCCCGGCTTTACCTATGCCGTCACCGATGCGGCGGGCGAGACCCGACTGGTACGCGCCGAAAGCCTGTTCTCGTGAGCCGGGTGATCGATACCGAGCGCCTGATCCTGACTCCCGCAGCAGAGGGGGACTACGCCGACCTGTGCGCCCTGCTGGCCGACCCGGGCTTCTTTCGCCACATCTTCCCACAGGCCCTGAATGCCGAGGAGGCCTGGTTCCGCCTGCTGCGCGACATCGGCCACTGGCAGGTCATGGGCTATGGCAATTGGGCGATCCGCACCCGCGACGATGGCCGCTATGTCGGCAGCGTCGGCCTGCTGAACTATCGCCGTATCCTCAATCCGGCCTTTGACGCCCCCGAAATCGGCTGGGGCCTGTCGCCAGCCTTTCAGGGCAAGGGTCTGGCCTTCGAGGCCGCCGCCGCCGTCGTGGACTGGGCGGAACAGCACCTCAAGGCCGAGCGTCTGGTCTGCATGATCGGCCCCGACAACGGCCCGTCTCTGGCGCTGGCCGGTCGACTGGGCTTCGTCCGATATGCGGACACCACCTACAACGGCGATGCCGTGATCCTGCTGGAGCGTGGCGGAACGTAGCTAGGCCATGCCGTTACATTGCGCACTGAGAAGACGACCGGAGTCAGCATCGAAAACCAGCCGAATGACCCCGCAGCCTCCGTCCAGAATGACAGTCTCTGGCGGGCCTCGATATATGCCCGGAGAGGCCATTCCGCGTTGATAGTCACCAGTGATCAGGCGCTGCCCGTCCTGTGTCGCATACGAATAATAGCGGCTGTATTCCGACAGTGGTGGAATCTCTGATGTGTCGCCCCCTCTGGAGAGGTCGGAGGTCAGGGCGGCCGCAAGGTCGAGGTCTTGCTCCAACTCAGCAAATCTCTCGCTGTCGGTTCGGGGCGAGCAGCCCGCGAGGCTCAAGCAGAGGGCTATGAGAGTGGCGATCCTGAACATGTCGATGGCCTCCAGTCTGTCTGCCAACCTTAGTCGGAACGTAGCCGGACATTAAGGTTTATGGGGCATGAGGGGTGGCGAATAATCAGGTTTCTCCCATGCCCATGTCCGCCGACAGTCTGAGATCGCACCTTCTGGAAGCCTTTCCGGATGCCGAGATCGACATTGTCGACCTGGCCGGGGACGACGATCATTACCGCGCCCGCGTGGTGTCCGCGGCCTTTGCGGGCCACAGCCGGGTGAAACAGCATCAGATGGTCTATGCCGCGCTCAAGGGCCGGATGGGCGGCGAACTGCACGCCCTGGCGCTCGAGACCGCGGCCCCGGAAGGAAAGGGCTGAGCCATGCGTTATCGTCCCTTCGGCTATGCGGGCACCGCCGTCTCGTCTTTGACGCTCAGCCTCGGCCACACCGCCCTGACGCGCGGCTTCGAGGCCGCCCAGTCGCTGATCTATGCGGGGCTTGAGGCCGGCATCAACAGCTTCCGGCTCGAGACCGCCGACCCGGTGCTGGCCGATGTGGTGGGTCAGGCGCTCAGCCACGTCGACCGCAAGCTGGTCTCTGTCGCCCTGATGCTGGGCACGGGCGACGGGCGGCGGGGGTCGCAACGCGATTTCTCGGCCGAGGGCATGACCCATGCCATGGACCGGGTGCTGCACGTCTCGGGCCTCGGCCATATCGACCTCGCCCTTCTGGACGAGCCTGAGGAACAGGAATTGGCCCAGTCCACCCTGCATGCGCTCAAGGCCTTGCGGGCATCCGAGCGGGTCCGCCTGCTGGGCGTGGCGGGCGAGGGCGAGGTGATGGACACCTACGTTTCGACCGGCGCCTTTGACGTGCTGGCCACGCCATTTCACGTCAACTCGGACTGGCGTATCCAGTCGCGGATCCGCCATGCGCGCGAGCGCGACATGGCCATCCTCGGCTACGGCTATTTCCCCGACAGCCTCGACACGCCGAAAAAGGCCGAGACCGTGCACGCGCCCAGGCGCGGCCTGTTTGGCCTTGGCCGTCCCCGCACACCGGACACACCGCTCAAGGGCATGGGCACCTTCGCCTTCCTGCATCGCACCCAGGGCTGGACGGCCGAGCAGATCTGTCTCGGCTATGCCCTGGTCGATCCGTCGATCTCCAGCGTCATGATCAGCGCCACGACCGACGAACGGGTCAATGACCTGGCCCAGGTGCCCGAGCGTGATCTGCCGCCCGGTCTGCCGGCCCAGATTGAAATGGCCCGGTTCGGCACGGCTGCGGCCTGATCCGGCCCTTGACCCGGGCTTGCGGGCCTCCTAGCTCACAGGCCTGCTGAAGAGGGATCTCCCCGTGACCGACACTGCGACCGACACCGCCGCCGACCCCGTGCGCGATTTCATCGCCAAAACCATCGCTGATCACCCCGTGGTGCTGTTCATGAAGGGCACGCCGGATGCGCCGCGCTGTGGCTTCTCGGCCCAGGCGGTGCAGATCCTCGACCATCTCAGCGCCCCCTTCGTCGGCGTCGATGTGCTGCAGGACGACGGCCTGCGCGAGGGCATCAAGGCCTTCACCGACTGGCCGACCATTCCCCAGCTGTATGTGAAGGGTGAGTTCGTCGGCGGCTCCGACATCGTCCGCGAGATGTTCCAGGCCGGTGAGCTCGGCACCCTGATGGCCGACAAGGGCGTGCCGCTCGGCGACGCAGACGCCTGATGGCCCGGGCGCCGCTGGTCCCGCGCGAGGACCGCGAGGTCTTCGTCGTCCCGCTTGAGGTGCGACCCGAACACATCGACGCCAATGGCCACGTCAACAATGTGGTCTATGTCGGCTGGCTGCAGGATGCCGGCACGGCCCACTGGAATGCCCGGTTCGATGACGCCACGCGCGCCCGCTGGTCCTGGGTCGCTCTCCGGCACGAGGTCGATTATCTGCGCGGGATCGAGCCCGGCGCCACAGGCGTCGTCGCCCGCACCTGGGTCGGTGACCCCCAGGGACCGCGCTTCAACCGCTATGTCCGCATCGAGGACGGTCAGGGCCGCCTGTGCGCCCAGGGCGTATCCGAATGGTGCCTGGTCGACGCCCGTACCCTGCGCCCGCACCGGATCGCCGGCGAGATGATCGCCCCCTTTGCGGCGACGGCCTGACCTTTTGCGCGGCACCGAGGGCGGAAAAGGCTTGAACCGACCGGCCTTTGCGTGAACGATCATCGGCTTGGGGTGGCGGATGACGAGGTATTGGATGCGACGGATCGTGCCGACGCTGGTGATCGGAATGGTGATGTCCGGCGGGCTCGCGGCCTGCGGCGGAAACACCGAAGACCTTCAGCAGGAAGCGGTCGGCTGCTCGACCTATTTCACCGTGCTGAACGACCAGATCCTCAGCGGCGATCCGGCTTTTGCCGACCGCGTCATGGCGGCCCTCGTCGACCCGGCGGCGACCGATGCCGATGAGCAGTCCGAGACCATCAACCGTACCCTGATCGATATGGCCGGGGGCATCGACGCCTGGCGCGCCGAAATGGAGCCTGCCGAGGTCACCGCGCTCGAAAGCGAACAGTCGGCCCTCGCCCGCCGCCACGTCGCCGAGGACCGCTCGACCGAGGCGGCCGAGCGGATCTCGACCTGCGTCGAGACCTGGGAACGCCTGAACCGGTAGAGCCCGGCCTCAGTCGTCGTGCGCGGGGGTCTGGATGACCTGGGTGTCGGGCTTGTCGGTGGCGACGATGATGCAGCCGGCCAGCAGCGGGGTGCTGAGGGCGGCGATGGCGGCGATAAGGGTCAGACGGCGAAGCATGGTGGTATCCCCCGAAGGATGTGGGTGAGCGAAACGCCGTCTGTTTTCGCCCCCTCCGCGCACGGATGCACGTGAATAATCCTCAATGCGGGAGGCGCCGGCAGCGTCCGCGTCAGCCCTGGGCGGGGCGATAGGGGTTGGCGACCTGCAACCGGGTGCCGGGCGCCAGGCCCATTTCCTCAAAGCTCCAGCGTAATTCGACGCCGTCCTTTTCGGGATTGGTGCAGCGGTCATCGCGTACCCGGCGCAGGGTGACGCGCGCGCCGTCATAGGTCTCACGCACTACCGGCACCAGATCGCTCTTTTCGGTGCAGCCGTTGCTGCTGATCCAGAACAGGACGGTGTCCTGACCGACGGCGGCGGCGCGGATCGGCTCGACCACGCCAGGGCCATCCTCGACCGCCGGGCGTCCGCCCACCCAATC
>Ga0114899_1001370_pt1 | contig 14364 bp, 10 predicted proteins | sample MalvireepMed_215_FD_83497 | JGI IMG/M metagenome (GOLD analysis project Ga0114899, IMG submission 83497) | Marine viral communities from the Global Malaspina Expedition - Malaspina viral metaG DeepMed_215 | ecosystem: Environmental > Aquatic > Marine > Oceanic | place: Mediterranean Sea... | reverse complement strand
TTTAGATTTTGACGGCGACGTTGAAGCTTCGGCAGTTGAAAACTTACGTGAAGAAATAAGCGCGATCATTACGGCAGCCGATGAAGGCGATAAAGTTTTAGTTCGTTTAGAAAGTCCTGGTGGAATGGTGCACGCTTATGGTTTGGCTGCTTCTCAACTGTCTCGAATTAAGGATGCTAAATTAGAGTTAATCATTGCTGTTGATCAAGTCGCTGCTTCAGGTGGTTATATGATGGCTTGTGTTGCAGATGAAATTTTAGCTGCGCCATTTGCGATTGTGGGTTCAATCGGTGTAGTCGCCGAAATCCCTAATTTCCATCGTTTACTCAAGCACAATAAAGTGGATTACGAACAACATACCGCTGGTGAATATAAGCGTACTTTGACTATGTTTTCTGAAAATACAGATACGGCTCGCAAGAAATTTAAACAAGAACTAGAAGAAACTCATGATCTTTTTAAACAATTTATCACCCAAAATCGTGAAGGTCTTGAAATTGAAAAAGTGGCTACTGGCGAACACTGGTACGGTTTACAAGCGATTGAACTTGGCTTAATTGATAAGATCCAAACAAGTGATGATTACATTTTGCAAGCAACCAATGAACATGATATTTATTTAGTTTCTTTTGAAATCAAAAAACCGTTGTCTGAACGTTTATCGTTTTCGCTGCAGTCTGCAGTAGAAAAAGGCATTATGTCAATTTGGCAAAAGAGTATCGAGTCGCGTTTATTTAGACATTAATACGACAAGAAATAATAAGTGCAAACAAATACGCCAAGTTTCTTCGATGCTTGGTGTTTTTTATTCAAAGCTGGCTATACTTAAACTACTAATCAAGGTTTAAATTTTTTCCAGTTTATTATTAGCTTAAAAATTCACAGAAGTTGGCTTATAGTCTGTCTTTTAGCCAACAGCAACACGATACAACTGTTATTTTAAATAAATATTTATAAAGAGCATCTTCGATGAAGTTGAAAAAACAATATGCTAGTTGGGAGTCAAACTTAACCGCTGATATATTAGCCAGTAAAGGTCGCCGCTTTGGTCATATGGACTTAGACAATGGCAACTTATATTGGTTAGAAGTTAGAGCTACTGAGCAAGGTCGAGGCGTTTTAATGTGCTGCGGCAGTGACAATAAAGCTTACGAAGTTTTGCCAAGTGATATCAGTATACGAAGTAAGGTACATGAATATGGCGGTGGTGATTTTATAGTGGTTGATGGCGCCGTTTATTTTTCCGATGCAGGCGATAGTAATGTTTATTGTTTTGACGGTAACTTAAAAGCGTTAACAGTTACACCAAAAAGCAAACAACAACGATTTGCAGATTTTTGTCTTGATGCTAATAAACAAAATTTAATTGCTATAAGAGAAACTCACTCTGAATCAAATAGCCAAACATTAGTTGTTAATGAGCTAGTCAATATTTGTCTGAAGACTCAAAAGATTTCCGTGTTGCACTCAGGTTTCGACTTTTATAGTTTTCCAAAGTTAAGTAAAGCAGGACAAAGGCTTTGTTGGACATGCTGGAATCAGCCTGATATGCCTTGGGATGCGGCTGAGCTTTGGTTGGCTGATTATCATGCGAATGGCAAAATTGACGCCGCTCACAAAGTTACCGGTGGCAATGGAGACTCAGTATTTCAGCCGAGTTGGTGTGATGATGGTGTGTTGCATTACATTAATGATAAGAGTGGTTGGTCTAATATTTATAATCACCGCGATGGTATCTTGAATGCGTTAACACCGATTGACCGTGAATTTGCCGTCCCTCAGTGGATATTTGGACTGGGCACTTATGTGATCAATCAAGATGAAAGTTTATACGCGCTCCACTTCGAAGATGGCCAACAGCAATTGTGCCATATTGAACCTAGTTCAGGACATATTGAACCGCTAGCGTTGCCCTTTAAACATTTTGATGGTTGCCTTTTAGGTGATGAAAAGTACCTCTATTTTTGTGCTGCAGGACCAGCGATTGAAAGTGCTATGTATCGCTATGACATCGCCAATAAAATTTATCAAGCGCTTACTCCTGAATCTCATTTTCCTCTACCGGTTGAAGATATAAGCGTGGCTCAGGCGATTAGTTTTAGCTCTGCCAATAACAGAACTTGCCATGCGTTTTATTACCCACCAATGAACAGTAAATTTGAAGCTCCCGATGATATTTGTCCACCATTAATAGTGATGAGCCATGGCGGGCCAACAGCTTTTAGTGATAACTCATTAGACTCATCTGTTCAATTTTGGACTAATCGTGGTTTTGCTGTAGTTGACGTTAATTATGGTGGCAGTACTGGCTACGGCAAGAGATATCGAGAGTTGCTTACAGGTCAATGGGGCGTGGTCGACGTCGAAGATTGTGTTGCAGCAGCCAATTTCCTTGTAGAGCAAAAATTAGCCGATAAAAATAGTCTATTAATACGTGGCGGTAGCGCTGGTGGATACACTACATTATGTTCGCTTACTTTTACTGATATTTTTGCTGCGGGCATGAGCCGTTATGGCGTGGCAGATTTGGAATCTCTAGCTTCAGACAGTCATAAGTTTGAAGCTCGTTATTTGGATAAAATAGTTGGTCCATATTCTAAAGATGAATCATCAAAAGAAAATGCATTGTATCGTGAACGTTCTCCAATTCATCATACAGAAAAATTATCTTGTCCTATTTTATTATTACAAGGAGCTGATGATAAAGTTGTGCCTCCTAATCAAGCTGAGCTAATGGTGGAAGCTCTAGAGAATAAATCTATCGCACATGCCTATATCTTATTTGAAGGTGAAGGACATGGCTTTAGACAATCTGAAACCATCGTGAAAGCATTTAATGCCGAACTTTATTTTTATCGTAAAGTACTATCGATTGAGCCAGATGATAAAGCTGAGGTTCTTGAAATTAAATACATGAGTTAGTTTATTTTTAATAGATTGCCTAAAGATAATTTATCCTATTAAATCAATCCTTTCTGCCAAGCATGAATTGCAGCTTGGGTTCTATCTCTTAAATGTAATTTGCTTAATATATTACTCACGTGACAGCGTACGGTTTTAACTGCGATATTAAGTTTTTCAGCTATTTCTTGATTGTTGTTGCCTTCGGCGAGCAACTTCAAGATTTCTAATTCTCGTTCACTGAGTTGTGAGTGTAAAGGAATGTTTTCTGGCTGTTCTGGTTGCATATCTTCAACGATTCTTTTTGCAACGACTGGCGCCAAAACGGCTTTGCCGCTGGCTGCTTGTCGGATCGCGTCAGCGAGGTCTTCTGGTACTATATCTTTAAGTAAATAAGAAAGGGCGCCAGATTTGATCGCGGGAAATATATATTCATCGCTATGAAAAGAGGTGAGAACAATGACTTTTGTTTGTGGGCTGATTTTTTTTATTTCTCTGGTCGCTTCAATTCCATTCATGCCTTCTCCAAGATTTAAATCCATTAATACCACATCGGGGACAAATTCGGCGACTTGTTCAATTGCTTGCTTAGCGTTTGATGCGCTGGCCACAATTTCAATATCTGATTGTAAGTTTAGGAAGGTTTCTATGCCATGACGAACCAGTTCATGGTCATCGACGGCAATAACGCTGATTTTTTCATTCATAAGGCAAACTCGCATTAAGTTGAAAGCCATTGTCAGTACTAATATTTAATGTCCCATTAAGGGGCTCGAGTCTTTTTTCCATTAAACTTAACCCTTGACCAAGCTTAGGCAAAACTTTGCTTTGTGTTGTCCCATTATCTTTAATTGACCAACAGAGTGTTTGTTCAGTTTGAGTTAAATTAACCATGACTTCGGTTGCATCAGAATGTTTTGAGCAGTTTTGCAAGGCTTCCATAATACTGCGAAAGATTGTTTGTTGTTGAATTTCAGTTAACTTGGCAGTCACTTCTAATTGAGTATTAAGCTTGATGCCATTATTTTGTTGCCAATTGTCAAACGCCTTTATTAACGCTTCTTTTAAACTGCCGCCAATAGGAATAGGGCTTAAAGTAAAAATAAGATCGTTGACTTGTTTAAAGGCAATTCGGTTTTGCTCTATAGCCGTTTGCAGTGTTTGTTTAGCTTGTTCTGGAGAAGAATCCAATTGTTGACTGGCTGAGCTCAACTGTAAATTGGTGGCAAAAAGTTGTTGTTTGACAGTATCGTGTAGCTCTGCTGCCAATTGTTGCCTTTCTTCAATACTGATCAATTGTTTTAACTCTTTTTGATGACGAGATAAGTTTTCTGCCATTTGGTTAAGTCTCTTAAAACTAGTAGAAATTTCATCATTGCCAGTGGTTTTAATTTGGCTTTTTAAATGGCCTTTGCCCCAGTCTTCAATGGTCAAATAAAGATGCTGATAACGATTGGTAATAATTCTGGCGACTAACAAACCAAGTATAAAGGTTGAAGGGAGTATCCAGATAAAACTGGCTAAGGTACTGGCAAGAGAATTAAGAATAGCTTGTTTTATTGAAATATAAAAAAGTGGCTTTTCTGCCGGCGCTTGCCAGGACTGCCAGCTTAATGTGGCACCAGTAATTTCATCGTTACTATTTTTTATGCTTCTGATGACTAAATATCGTCCCGAATTTTTATCTAATAACTCAACACCACTATTATAATGGCCAACCAGTGCGTCAGATAAATCATCTCGTGATGCAATGGGGATCTGATTGCCAACATCGCCTTTGGCTAAGCCTGTGTCTGCGGTTTGAAAAACTAGCTGAGATTGTAAGTTAACAACGGCCACATGGCTGATGAAAAGTTGTGTATAAAACTCATCAATATATGAGATATCAAATCCCTGAGTATTTACTAATGAGGCCAAATATTGGTTAATACTGGATTGTTTATCTTGTTGTGTTGAGCTCTTTTCGACTGAATTCTTATCAATCAACTTTAATTTGTCACTGATATTCTTGTTTTGCCAATTAGAAATTGGATGCATCGCCATGTTATAGCTCACTTTATGTGTACCGACTAGCCAAAATGATAAGTTGATAATAAAGCTGGTAGTAAAACCAATGAGAACTAGGCTGCCGATCAATTTCCATTTTAATGAGAATTTTAATCTGTTCATATTCTGTAAAACTAGGTTAGATGGATCTTATTTTGAAGGTGACAGTTTAAATGAAATATCAGTGATTTAACATCAGTCTTAAGACCTAGCGTTTAGTCATTTTATCTCAGACTAAAGCCCGATTTCATCAAGTACGCATTATGATTAAATAACACTTCAAGTCAAAAGTTTAGCATCAGTTAAGGAGAGTTATAGTGCAAACAGCAATTGAAGTATCTCAGTTATCCAAATCATTTGGTGACAAGAGGGTATTAGATGAGGTCAATATAAATGTTCCTGAAGGCGCCGTTTATGGCTTTTTAGGCAATAATGGTGCAGGAAAATCAACTCTTATTCGTGTTTTACTGGGGCTGTTAAATTCAGATTATGGCATGGTTAAAATAAATTCTCGTCAGATCAATCGAAATCAGGTGAGTTATAAAACATCCATTGGTTGTTTGGTTGATTCTCCCTGCTTATACCTTCAATTAACCCCCAAAGAATATCTTGGGATCAGCTGTAAAGTGAAAGGACTAAATAAAACCGCCATCGATGAAGTGTTAGATACCGTTGATATGTCGAGACATATCAACGTACCGATGGATAAATTTTCGTTAGGTATGAAGCAGCGTACAGCCTTAGCTAATGCTTTGTTAGGTAACCCTCAACTGCTGATTTTAGACGAACCGACTAACGGCCTTGACCCTGCTGGAATGCAAGAGATCAGAGGATTACTAAAATCTCTACCCGAACGTACTGGCGCAACGGTCTTTTTGTCGAGTCATTTACTCGATGAAATCCAGAAAACCGCGACTCATATTGGTATTTTACATCAAGGTAAAATGAAACTTGAATCGTCATTAGAGGACTTAATGCGACAAGAATCGAGTTCGTTAGATTTGATTACGCCAGAGCCAACCAAATTAAAAGTCTATTTTTCTCAAAATAATATCGAATCACAGGTAGTGTCTGAAAGCCAGCTTAGACTAAATAGGGTACAACAATCTGAGTGTGGCGCTTTAAACCGTCAAGCGATCCATGCAGGATTTGAGCTGATTGAATCTCGGTTTAATCATGCCTCATTGGAGAAATTATTTTTGCAGTTAGTTGAGCCAAAAAACATACAAACACAATCAATGGAGACACAATCATGTTAATAAAACTCATCCAGATCGAGTTGATAAAAACAAGACGTAGTTTGGCTTTATTAATGATGTTTCTCAGTCCATTGATGGTTCTTCTAGTTAATATAATGCTGTTTTTCAATAATGAAGGTCAATCAGTTATGCAAAAAGGCTGGGGATTATTCTGGTTACAGAATTACGCTATGTGGGGTTACTTTATGATGCCGCTCTATATCGCATTAGTCACCGCATTACTTAATGGCATAGAGCACCGTAGTAATGGCTGGCGCTTTATGTTGTCTCTACCAATTAAACAGAAAGATATTTTTTTGGCCAAATTAGTATTGGCTTGGATTTACCTTATTGGTGCTAGTTTAGTTTTGTTTGCATCTGTTTTATTGAGTATTTTAGCTTTGGATGCTTTAGGTTATGAAGGCAGTAATATATTAAGTTTTGAGGTCAGTCAAAACTTAGCAAATGCCGCTGTTGCCTGCTTGGCAATTCTAACTATTCAGCATATTGTAAGTTGGCGTTGGAAAAATATCGTTGTACCTCTTGGTCTTGGTGTGGTTTCGACCATGAGCATTATGCAGTTCGGAAATTCAAAATATTGGATTTATAATCCTTGGACTTATACACTAATGGCAACTAACTCTCCCGATCAAGAAGTTCAAAGCCATGCGATCATGTATTCAATTTTGGTAACCTTAGTTTTAACTTTAGTCGCCATGAGCTGGTTGGGCAAAAGAGAAGTTAGCTGCTAGACTTTATGTTTTAGTTGAAGGTACTCAAAATGCAACTAACGGTTTTAATTACTGGTGCTAATCGTGGTATTGGTTTGGCTTTAAGCCATTATTATGACTCTCTAGGCGCTAAGGTAATTGCGGTTTGTAGAACCTCATCACAAGAACTGACGCGGCTAGGGGGCGAAATAATAGATGATATTGATGTGACTTCGATATCATCTATGGAGAAACTAAAACAAACTTTATCTGGCCGGACTATCGATATATTGATCAATAATGCCGGTATTTTGCGTAGTCAATCTCTGGGTAATTTAGATATGGCTCTAGTATTAGAACAGTTTGAGACTAATACAATGGGGCCGCTCCTAGTAGTTTGTGCGTTAAAAGACAACTTAACTAAGGGCAGTAAAGTCGCTTTTATTACTAGCCGAATGGGTTCTATTGAAGATAATACATCTGGCGGTTCTTATGGATATCGAATGTCAAAGTGTGCCTTAAATGCTGCAGGTAAGTCTTTAGCGATTGATTTAAAGCCGCAGGGTATAGCTGTGGCTTTATTACATCCTGGTTATGTTAAAACTGAGATGGTTAATTTCGGCGGTTTGATTTCAGCACAAGATTCGGCGAAAAAACTTGCTTGCAGAATAGAGAATCTTAGTTTAGAAAATACTGGAACTTTTTGGCACGCTAATGGTGAAGTGTTGCCGTGGTAAATTAAAGAAGGTTATACATTAAATTGCGTGAGCAATCGTTAATTTAAATCATAAGTTTTTTTACAAAAGTCGGGAAGGGCGTCAGGCATCAAAGGTTTTGCATAGATATAACCTTGTATTAGATCGCCGCCTTGTTTGCGAATAAAGTCCAATTGAAATTGGTTTTCAACACATTCTGTGACTAACTCTAATCCTAAACTGTGAGCTAAAATAATAGTCGATTGAACAATACCCTGGCTGGTTTCATTATTTTCTAAATCGCGAATAAACATTCCATCGAGTTTAAGTGTGTCGGCTGGAAAATCTTGAATGTACTGCAATGAAGAATAACCAGTTCCAAAATCATCGATAGCGATTCTAAATCCTAATGCTTTGAGTGCGTGCAATGTCTTGACTGTACGTTCGGTATGTTTGATAAAAACCGCTTCGGTAATTTCAATTTCAATTTGGCTGGCGTTAATCTGATTGATTTCAATTTGCTCTTTCAAATATTCGAGTAGAGAATCACTGATTAAATGGCCTGCAGAAACGTTGATAGCAACAGTCATATCGCTAAATCCTTGTTCATTCCAACTTTTTATTTGTTGACAGGCTTGAGAAATAACCCATAAATCAATTTTATTGATGATACCGGTTTCTTCTGCGATACGAACATAAACCTCAGGCGATATTAAACCTACATCTTTGTTTTTCCAGCGCAACAAGGCTTCAACATTACGACAACTGTTATCTTTTAAGTTTAACTGTGGTTGATACACAAGATAAAATTCTTCATTTTCAATTGCGGTACGTAGATTACTTTCTATTTTGAGCCTTTCAAGGGACGACTCATTCATATCACTGGTATAAAAACTAAAGTTACCCGGGCCTTTATTTTTCGCGTGATACATACTGATATCAGCATTTTGTAATAAAGTTTCAAAATTGAGTCCATCACCGGGATAGACACTGATACCGATACTCGTAGTGATATGCAAAATATGATCTTGTAAGTGAAAAGGTGTTTCGAAGCTGTTGATTATTCTGCGAGCGGTCCTTACAGGGTCTTTTGGAGATGAAAGATCTTCTAATAAAAATACAAATTCATCACCGCCAAGTCTAGCCACTGTGTCTGTTTCGCGAGAAAGTTTTAATAAACGCTTACCGGCCTCTTTGAGCAATAAGTCGCCATTTTGATGGCCCAAGTTATCATTGATGACCTTAAACCGATCTAAGTCAAGAAATAGCACCGCTAAAATAGAATGATTACGAGCTGCTTTAGTGATTGCTTGATGCAGCCTGTCTACTAATAGATAACGATTAGGTAGCCCGGTAAGGGAGTCAAAATGGGCTTTTTTGTAGAGTTGTTCGGTTCTCACTTCAACTAATCTTTGTAACTGTTTACTGTGCATGGTGAGTTCGTTTTCTCGCTCTTGAACGGCTGCGAGTACCTGATTAAATCCTTGAGTTAATTCTGCAATTTCGTCGTTGGAACGTATATTTAAACGCTGTTCAAAATTACCTGTTTTATAGATACCATTGATATGGGCTAACATTTGAATGATTGGATCGGTCATAAGCGATTGGAAATATTTGGCTAGTTGCATCGACATAAACCAAATGATGAGAAAAATTAACACAAAAACAATCAGATAATTTCTTTCGTGTGCTCCTAATTCTATAAGGTCGTGATAGATATAAATATATCCGATTAGTTGTCCGTGTTGCGTTATTGACTCAACAATTAATAAATTGTCTTTATTAACTGTCAATGGTTGTTTATTGCTTAAGTCTAACAGAGATAAACTTTGTTGATCTGGGTAGTATGCCAATAAACTCTGGTTAGAAAGTAGTATTGCAGCTGCTTTGATGGATGCAGTTTTCGAAAGTTGCTCTAATTGCAATTTCGCCTTTCTGTCACTTCTACTTGAGACTAAGTTTTTGTTTTTTTCGGCGATCATTTTGGCTTGTAAAACAGCTTGGTCAATTAATGATTGTGTAAGATCTTTATTGATTTTCAAATAAGTGAAGCTAATAACTGCACCTAAAGTCACCGTTAAAACGATTAACATCATTAGGGTCAGTTGATTTTGAAATGACAGTGGTGTTTTGATCAATTGCATAGATTAAGTATTTTAAGCCGTCTTTTGTACAATTTGGGTACCAATAAAGTAGTTTATGGGCTAAGCGACTGTTGTTATTACTATTAGCCTAGCCTAAATACTCGAGGAAACAAGCTTAAACTAAGCTAATTTGTTGTTTTTCACAATAGATAAAACGCTAATAGTTAATCTTTAATCATCAGAATTAGCATGTGGTTAGATAATTGATAAATGTGATAATATCGCCCGATAAAAATTAAGTGACTTTAATGAGCTGTATTAGGAGTTTTAATGCTAAATCAACACAATAACGACATACTGAGTAATAGTTTTCACAGCAATGTTTTAAGCTTAATAGGGAATACTCCGATAGTAGAGCTTACTCATCTTGATACCGGTTGTTGTCGTTTGTTTGCTAAGTTGGAATTAAATAACCCATCGGGTTCTATCAAAGACCGTATTGCGCTAAGTATGATTGAGACCGCCGAAAAGCAAGGATTGCTTAAAGCTGGCGATACTATTGTCGAGGCAACTGCAGGCAATACAGGGCTTGGTTTGGCTCTTGTTGCTAGTCAAAAAGGCTACCCTTTGATTATTGTTATGCCAGATAAAATGAGTATGGAAAAAGAATATAATTTACGCGCTATGGGGGCCGAAGTTGTTCGAACTCGTTCTGATGTTATCAAAGGGCACCCAGAGTATTATCAGGATCTTGCCGCAAGAATTGCGCTTGATAAAGGCGCTTTTTACATTGATCAATTTTCAAATCCTGCCAATGTTCAAGCGCATATTGAAACAACCGGACCTGAAATCTGGTCGCAGATGAGTGGTAAGGTCGACGCATTTGTTTGTGGCGTTGGTTCTGGGGGGACAATTTCTGGGATTGGCGGTTATTTAAAGTCAAAAAACGGCGAAGTAAAAGTAGTGCTGGCTGACCCCGAAGGATCCATATTGGCTCCGTTACACAATACCGGTCATGCACCAGAGGCAGGTAGTTGGTTTGTGGAAGGAATAGGGGAGGATTTTATTCCTGATATTTGCGATATGTCGTTGATTGATGTGGCTTACGCCATACCAGATAAGGACTCGCTATTGACCGCTAGAGAGTTATTACTCAAAGAAGGCATTATGGGCGGTTCATCTTCCGGGACATTGGTTAAAGCCGCGCTCAATTATTGCCAGCAACAAACTCGCCCTCAATCAGTAGTCACGCTGATCCCAGATACAGGGAATCGCTATTTATCTAAAATGTATAATGATGAGTGGATGCAACAAAACGGATTTTTATAATCGATAAAATTATATACTTAACATAGCCTAGTGAACCTCTGGTTTATCCCCAAACCATAATTCTGGTTTGTGGATATGATACCCCTGAGCATAATCAACTCCAATTGTCCCCAGCATTTTCAGAATAGTCGAATTTTCTACAAATTCGGCCACTGTTTTTATTCCCATTTGCGAAGAAATTTTATGAATAGCTTCGATGAAAGCGAAATCGTTAGGGTTGCTTTCTATCTCTCGGACAAAGACTCCATCAATTTTTAAAAAATCAATCGGCAATTTTCTCAGGTAATCAAAAGAGGCCAATCCAGTACCAAAATCATCCAAAGAAAAAGTACAACCTTTGGCTTGCATTGCTTGCATAAAATCTAGTGCGTTATCCAGATAAGAAATTGCTGATGTTTCAGTTACCTCAAAATTGACTCGACTAGCCTCTATAGGAAACTCTTTAAATAAACCTTCAACAAATGAGATTATTTTTTTGTCGCTTAGCGTCTTGCTCGAAATATTAATGCTGTAAATAGCAGAATCATTATCGGATAGTACTGAAATTTGTTTAAATGTATTTCTTATAACCCAGTAATCAATTTTTGCCATTAAGCCGTATTTTTCTGCAGCAGGAATAAACTGAACAGGTGAAATAATATTGCCTTGTTCGTCGTACATTCTTATTAGCAGTTCATATTTTTTGCTACTAGACGAGTCTAAATCTTGATTGATAGCTCTAATTTCCTGTCGATATAAAGCCAATCTTTCTTCGTCAATCGCCTTTTTGAGATCGGTCAAAATATTAATTTCTTCGGTTCGTTGCTGTATATCAGGATCATCAGTTTGGTAATATTGAGTAATATTGATCCCTTTTGATTTTGCTAGACGGCAGGCATGATCGGCTGCCGAAAATATTTCGTCGCTGTGATTAAAGTGTTGATCGATGATTACAATGCCCAAACATACGCTGGTGCTGATAATTTCTTGGTTCCATTCAAATTTAAAGTCTCGGACCAATTGTTTTATTTGCTCACTTAAATTTTGTAATTCAGACTCTTCGGTATTGGTTAAAATAACCGCAAATTCATCGGAGCTAATACGGTAGAGTGGATGTTTTTCTGCTAAAGATTCTCGAAATAGTTTGGCCACTCGCTTTAAGAATTCATCGCCAGCCTCAAAACCATGTGAACTATTGAGTAGTTTAAATTTATCGAAATCAATTAGTATTATTGAAGCATTATTATTTTCTGGGTTATTTTTGATACGTTGGAGGTTACTTTCGATATTATTTTCTAATTGCTGACGGTTAAATAACCCTGTTAATTTATCGTGTTTTTCATGGAAAACCATTCGTTTAGACAGCTCAACGGCCGTAGAAAGATTTTCCAATGTCACTGCGTAGCCGTTTATTTCTTTTTTATCGGATACAATCGGGGCAATTTTAATTGCAACAGGCACTTCGCTATCGTCACTGATTAAATGCAAAGTTAAGTTCGAAAAATCAGGTATTAAGTTTTTACCTGCGGCGCTTAAAATATCTGAAAAATTTTGTTCTGTATTTATTGTATGGCTTCTTAGGGTACAGATATTAGAAATGTTTTGTTCTAATAGCTCTTCGTTAGTTTTCTTAAATAATAATGCCGCAGATTGGTTGGCGTAGGTAATGGTGTGTAGAGCGTCAATCGATATTACAGCCTCATTGACTGCATTAATAATGGCAAATGCATTTTTCCTGGATTGCTCCAATGTCTGTTGTACTCGGTATTTCGACTGTAGATTTCGCTTGATTATTTGTAGTGCCAATAATAATAATATAGTGACGACTGACCAGGTAATAAATGATTGCATTAGCGCTGTGTTAAGTAATTGCGATTTTGCTTCTGGGTCAAGCCGAATAGCAAAACTCCAGCGAGTATTTGGTATCTCTAAGGCGTGCTCGAAATTAGCCATGGTTTTTTTATCTAAATATTGAGTGCTTTGTAAATACGACTCAGTTTGACTTGATACTTCTATAAAGCCTTGTTTATCATTTCTTAATAAATAAAGTTGTTGATAGGGAAGTTGATATTTTTTCAATAACTCGTTAAAAAAATCAATATTAAAGGCAACAAAAAAATAGCCCAAAGATAAATCATCAAGGTCCAGCCGTTGGATCAAGTCATAATGTGTCGAACTTTTACTTCTGTGGAGAAATAGTTTTTTTTGTTCACCTTCTTTCACCGTGTCGGTAACCTCTTGGGAACAATCATCAAGAAAAGTACCTGTAATATGCTCTAACAAATTAGTCCCTTTGGGGGATATTAATGTGTAAAGTCTACTCTTTGGAAACTCATTTTTAACTTTATTCAAAGCCGTTAGATATTGCTCTTCTGTTACTTCATTGGAAGATTTGATAAAGGAGTTAATTAGAGGTTTATTATTACTATAAAAAAGCGACATTTTGAGCTTTTGGGTTGCAAGCTCTTGAGTTAGTTCTTTAAGAATGCTTTGGCTGACGGACTGCATTAACGCTTGCTGATAACTTAATTGGATTCTGCTGAGTGAAATAGCTTGAATGACTAACAAAAACGCAAAACATAAAGCAGCCAAAACAAAAAATCGTTTCAGTGCCTTTAATTGATTATTACTATTTCTGTCTATTATTTGATGGTTCATGTATTAGAGTTTGTACGTCCAAACAAGGTGAAAAGTTAGACTGGATACAAGTATAGTATCAGGAGCCTAGTTTTACCTTAATCTTTATTTATATTAGTATCTTTAATTTCAGTTGTTGAGTAGGTCAGATTTGTAGATATTTCTTGTTTTTCAGAATATTTATCCTGCTTATATTCTGGATGTTTACCTTGTAAAAAATAAGCAAAAGCAATTATCTTAGCCACAGCTAAATATAGAGGTTTTGGAATTTCTTCACCTAATTCTAAACGGCTTAAAACCGCCAAAAGAAGGGGGTCTTCGTGTATATGGATGTTATGCTGCTTGGCGGTAGCAATGATTTTGTCAGCTAGATCACCTGCGCCTTTGGCGACTATTTTAGGCGTATTTTCGCCATCGTACTTTAATGCGGCTGCTCGAGTATTTGGTTTGTTGTCTTTCATGCGTGCAAATCTACGCTATGTTCGTCGTTAGTTAGTAGTTCATCAGGAATAACTCCTTGTTGACCTGTAACTTCGTCAATATCAAGACCTGCGACAAAAAGACTATTTTTAAGTTGTTCAATATTTTCAGCCAAGAGTTTTGCGGTGAGTTGCTCTTTTGCAAAAAATCGAGTTGATATTCGCTCATTTTTAAGGCTGATTCTGGCGAACATAGGGCCAAGCGGTTCTAAATCGAACCTGACAGTAACCGTCCATATTTTTGAATTCTTACTTTTATCATTATC
>Ga0114899_1001366_pt1 | contig 14384 bp, 10 predicted proteins | sample MalvireepMed_215_FD_83497 | JGI IMG/M metagenome (GOLD analysis project Ga0114899, IMG submission 83497) | Marine viral communities from the Global Malaspina Expedition - Malaspina viral metaG DeepMed_215 | ecosystem: Environmental > Aquatic > Marine > Oceanic | place: Mediterranean Sea... | reverse complement strand
GTTCTGGAAGGTGGCTGCAATTTCCGCGATCTCGGTGGATACGGGACGGCTGATGGACGAACGGTGCGCACGGGTTGTCTGTATCGGTCCGGCGTGATGGCGTACTTGACCGAAGCTGATCAGCTAGCCCTGTCTGCGCTCGGCATCCGGTCGATCTGTGACCTGCGACGCGCCGATGAGCGCGACGTCGAGCCGACCATATGGTCGGCGACCGCCTCGATACTGTCGTGGGACGATGAAGTTGACGCGACGATGACTCAGCAGCTGCATCCCAGCGATGCGCGGCTCGCGGGCAGGGCGTCGATGTTGTCGCTCTACGCAGACATGCCGAAATTGCTGCGTTCCCGATTCCGCGGGATCTTCGAATGCTTGTTGGCCGAAGGCTTCCCTCTGGTCTTTCATTGTGCGGCCGGCAAGGACCGTACCGGGGTCGCTGCAGCACTGATCCTGAGCGTACTCGGTGTTCCCAGAGAGACGATCATCGCGGACTACGTTCAAACCAACCAGGCCGTGGACCTGCGCGCCTTCATGAAGATCCATCGGGGTGGGCTTGGTCTCAATCAAAACAATGATGCGCTGGCGGCGATGCCGGAAGCTACCCTACAGGCACTGATCGCCGCAGAGGCGGACTACCTTTCTCATTGCCTGAGTGAGCTTGACGCCACCTACGGTTCGGTAGACGGCTATGTCGAGCGGGCACTGGGCGTTTCTCCCGCCGATCAGGCGTGGCTGCGTGAGCAATTGCTCGAACACTGAGTCGGTCCACCGCTTGGACTCGGCTGTGGTACATCTCTACAACGCTGGAAACCAGATCAAATGATTTCGACAGAAGCATGGATAATCGATGCCTGCCGCACGCCGCGTGGCATCGGCAAGCCGGGCAAAGGGGCGCTGTGCGGCATACATCCGCAGCGACTCGGCGCGGCCGTACTCGCCGCGCTGGTGGAGCGGACGGGCATCGACACGGCGGACGTTGACGATGTGATCTGGGGAACCAGCAATCAGGTCGGCGCACAGGGCAGCGATCTCGGGCGAATGAGCGCGCTGGACGCGGGCTTCGACATCCGTTCAAGCGGCGTGACGATTTCGCGGTTCTGTGGGTCCGGTCTCAGCTCTATAGCGTTGGCGGCAGCGACGATCGCCGGTGGAATGCAGGATCTCGTCGTCGGCGGAGGGACCGAAATGATGTCGCTGCTCGCCGCGAGCGGTGACAGCTCTGCGTTCATGGATCGTGACAATCTTCACCTGCGCAAGATGCATCCAATGCCTCATCAAGGCATTGCCGCCGATGCGATTGCCTCGCTCGAAGACATTGGGCGCGAACCGCTCGATCAGCTGGCCGTACTGAGTCAGCAACGCGCCGAGACCGCGATCCGCGAGGGCTACTTCGCGCGTTCCCTAGTGCCGGTGTTACACGAAGACGGATCGGTGGCGCTAGACCGTGAACAGTATCCGCGTGCCGGGTCCACACTGGCGGCGGTCGCCGGCCTCAAACCGTCCTTTGAAGCCTTGGCGGATCAGGTTCTGGATGCCAGTGGGACGACCTACCGAGCGCTGGTAGCGCGGAAGTATCCAGGCCTTCAGTGGCGTCACGTTCACCATGCCGGCAACTCATCCGGCGTGGTTGATGGCTCAGCGGCTCTCCTGCTCGCCTCGCCGGCCTACGCTAAGGCGAATGGCTTGAAGCCGAGGGCCCGCATCGTGGCGTCCGTCAACAGGGGCGACTGTCCGACCTTGATGCTCAACGGGCCAGTGCCGGCTGCGCGGAAGGCATTGACCAAAGCCGGACTGACAATTGCGGACATCGACCTGTTCGAAGTCAATGAGGCGTTCGCGGTGGTCGCGGAGAAATTCATCCGCGACCTGGATCTTGATCGCGACAGGGTCAACGTCAATGGTGGTGCCATTGCGCTGGGGCATCCCATTGGCGCGACTGGCGCCATTCTGGTCAACACGCTCATTGATGAGCTGGAGCGCCGCGACCGACAATTCGGCCTGGTCACGATGTGTACCGGTGGCGGGATGGCGCCGGCGGTCATTGTCGAACGCCTGTAGGCGTAGGCGGCGCCCGCAGCGTGGAGGCGGTCGCTAGAGGCTGGTTAAGTGCGCTTTGTTTTGGACTTTTTCGGCTTGTGATTGATACGCGCCTCGAGCATGTGATGTTTGACGAGCATCTTGGTTGCCGCGAACGTCTGCTTGATCGAGCGCGCACTGTTGTCCGGGGCGATCAGGCGAGAAAAGACAAGGCCCCGGCTCACCGCGACCGTTACTCGCCGGCATTCGGTAATGACTTCCTCAGAAATCTCATCACCAAAGGTGCTTTGCCAGAGCCTTCGGAAGTGGTCGGTATAGCGGCCGACTGATTGGACGACCACTTCGCGCAGGTCCGGGTCTGAGCGGCTGGTGAACCAGATATCCATTGCGGCCAAGTACAGCGGCGACTGAGACACCTTGCTGAGGCCATCGATAAGGATATCGATGCGCTCTTCGAGATCGACATTCGGCTTCGGTGCCGCAGCGGTGAACGACTCAATGACCTTAGCTTCCACGTCGAGCAGGATACTCGTGACCAGTTCTTGTCTGCTGGCGAAGTGGTGCTGAATCGCGCCGCGCGTCAGGCCGGCAAGACTCGCGATATCCGCCGTGGCGGTCCGCGAAAAGCCACGCTCGCAAAACAGGGTGATGGCCGCAGAAATGAGTTTGGCGCGTGCCACGGCGCTGCGTTCTTCCTGCTTTCTTCGGGGCGAAGTCTTTGTCGTTTGCTTACGAACGTCCATGGTTTCGGTCATGTGGAGAAGTGCGCTGGTCTACGACAGTCCGGTACGCCAAAGGGGCGCCAACACAATCGTTCTGGAATGTATCGTCGCTGAAAATTCGATGCTGAACAAGCGTCTACATCGGTCTTTGGGCTTTCGGTGCTCCCGCATGACCAAGCCTGACAAAGCCGCAACCGGGAAGAGCCGCCTCGCGCCGTGCTGGCGCGCGAAGGCTGTTGACAGATGGCAGCGGATCTCCATGCACAGGAAACCCCAGAGGGCGACCGCAGCTGATCTGAATCGGTCGACGCACTGCGTTCTCGGAGCGGATTCGCAGAACCCGCGTATTCGGAAAGGCTTGATAAACGAACGGTGCTGTATTACATTCAGTTTAGAACGTATGTTTATGTGGGAGTTGGCGACCCGGTCGGCAGTGCGGAGCCGCAGGCCCTCTTACATGAAAGGCGCAGTAAAGCGGCATTGCTGCGCAAAAAAGACAACTGGCGGGAGGAGAATGTGATGAATCAGAGTGCGTGGCGGTGGACGCGGGCCGTTGCCTTGGCTGCGTCGTTCGGGGCGGTCGGAGCTTCGTTCAATGCTTATGCGTTTCAGGTCCACAGGAGCAGGGACCTCGATATTCATTGGGACAACACGCTTTCGTACAATCTTGGCGTGCGTGTGCAAGGGATCAACGACAAGATCGGTGACAACCCTTCATTCAATGAGTCCAACTACAAGTTCAGCCAGGCGGGCGATATCGTGACGAATCGAATTTCGATTCTTAGCGAGGCCGACCTAGTGTGGAAGGAACGGCTTGGCTTTCGTATCAGCGGTTCGGCCTGGAACGATTTTGCCTATGACGATGACGTCGAGTACAACCCAGGAGAGGTGGCGCCCGGTGTCCCGTATTCGGCGGTCGGGACGCGGTCCGATGGTGAGTATGGGCACTACACCAAGCGATTCTATGTTCGGGGCGCGCAGTTGCTCGATGCATTCGTTTTCGCGAATTTCACCATGGCCGAGCAACCCGCTTCGATTCGTGCCGGTCGCCTTACCCAGTATTGGGGAAACGCGCTGATCTTCGGCGCGCAGGGAATTAACTATTCGCAGAACGCATCCGATCAGATCAAGGCCTCCAGTGCTCCAGGCACGCAGGCCAAGGAGTTGGCAATTCCTAGGGCGCAGGTGCTTCTGCAGGCACAGGTCACCCGTTCGTTCGCGATTGCTGCGCAGTACTTTTTCGAGTACCAACCGAACCGTCTTCCCGAAGGTGGAACTTATTTGGGTATCACGGATTTCTTGTTTCGCGGCGCAGATCAGGCATTTGGGGGCTCGCTGATCCGTGATGATGACAATACGCCTGATGAACTGAACGACAACTTCGGTCTGCGTGCCGCGTGGACGCCAGCGTGGTTGCGTGGAACCCTGGCCGGCTATTACCGGCATTTCGACGAGACCCAACCCTGGACGCCGCTGTTCGCGGCGGACGATGGGCAGACCACCTTTCATCAGTCGTATGCAACCGGCGTCGATATGTTCGCCCTCAGCCTGGACAAGCAGATCGGCGTATACAGCAGCGGCTTTGAGCTGTCGTACCGTCGCGACACGGCTCTCAACAGCGCCACTGGGCCGCTGCCATCCGATCTATCCGGGAGTGAGGGCGCACGCGGCGATACGCTGAATGCCGTCGCCAACGTTGTGATCGGTCTGACGCCCACATCTTGGTATCAGACCGGGACGGCGCTGGCTGAGATTGCCTATACGCGGAAACTTTCGGTCGGCAGCAACGAGGATCTATACAACGGTACGGACTACGCCGGATGTCCGACTGGCGACAAGTGGGATGGCTGCTCGACTGATGATGCGATTCAGCTTGCACTGCAGGTCGATCCGCAGTGGCTGCAGGTGGTTCCAGGCGTCGATCTCGATATGCCGATCTTTGCCGCCTATGGTCTGTACGGGAATACCGCGAATCTTGGTGGTTCCGTCAGTCAGGGAGCGATCGTTTACACAATCGGTGTGCACGCATTTTACCGCCAAAAATACAACGTCACATTGCAATACAACGGCTATCACGCTCGAACGAATGGAGTGACCAACTTCTCCGGTGGGAGCGTTCCGCTAGGGACCGAGGGCTATCCGACCTATTACGGGAGCGGCAACGGTGCCTATATGTACAACGATAAAGGCTGGCTGTCCCTCACTATCTCCACCATCTTCTGATTGGAGGAACCAATGAATATAAGAACTACTCTTGCTATGGCGATCGCTGCCGGTATGGCGTCGAGCGTTGCTTTCGCGGCAGTCTCAGAAAAGGAAGCAGAGCAGCTTGGTACGACCCTCACGCTCTTCGGCGCCGAGAAAGCCGGCAATGCGGACGGCACGATTCCCGCCTACGACGGTGGATTGCCGGTCACAACGGCGCCAGACGGTTGGAAAGCGGGAAGTGGTCGCTATGAACACGGTCCCTATGACGATGAAATGTCGCTATTCAGCATTAGCGCCGAGAATGTGGATCAGTACAAAGACAAGCTGACTGCCGGCGTCTACGACATCATCAAGAAGTTTCCGGAGTTCCGCCTCGACGTCTATCCCACGCACCGTAGTGTCGCGCACTCCGAGCACTACCTCTCGCTCTGCGAGAGCAACGCCTTGAACGCGGTAGCCAAGCCCAGCGGAAATGGAATATCGGGGGCATTTGGTTGTGCACCCTTTCCGATTCCAAAAAGCGGCATCGAGGCGATGTGGAACCATCTGCTCGTCGATCGCCTGGGCGCAAGAGCACAGACGCTAACATCGGCCTGGCTAGTCGATGCGAGCGGTCACTTGACCGATATCACACACATCAAGCTCGAGTTCGTCCATTACTTCCTTGATCAGAGCAAGAACAAGATGGACGGCGCGGTTGCTGAAGCGCGTCTCGGCGCGTGGGACGGTCCACCGGTTCAGGTCGGGACCAAGATACTGCAAAAGTTTCCGATGGACTACGACGAAGGACAGTTGCTTTCTTGGATCTACACTCCGGGGCAGCGGCGAACCCGTCTAGCCCCTGAGTTCGCCTATGACACGCCGATTGCGTCGACAGGCGGCGTGCTGAACTACGACGAACAGTTCGGTTTCAATGGGCAACTGGACCGCTACAACTGGGAGCTGGTTGGCAAGAAGGAAATCTATATCCCATATAACGGTTATCGTGAGATTTTCGCTCCAGTCAAGGAGCTTTGGGCAAAGCGGTTCGTCAATCCGGACGTAAGCCGATGGGAACTGCACCGGGTGTGGGTGGTCGAGGCAACGCTGAAGGAGGGCAAGCGCCATGTGCAGCCGAAACGCACGTTCTACCTTGATGAAGACAGCTGGTCCATCGTGGCCAGTGACGCTTACGACCAGGGTGGCAGCCTGTATCGAGTGGGTGTGTTCCCGACGATCCAGCTCTGGGATGTGCAGACAACGTTCAACGCCTTCGTATTCTATGACGTCAATAAGGGGACCGGGTACGCGTCGAATGTCCTCTCACGTTCGGGAGACTACATTTCAGTCGAGCCGACGGTCGGTGACACCAGGATTTTCACACCAGAAGCAATGACGGCGGGTGGAATTAGGTGAAGCCAGGTGTAGTTGGGCTCTGGCGGCGGTTCATTGTCGCCAGAGCCGGGCCGCGTAGCGCAAGAATTCAGATGATGCATAGCCGGCGCCGACTCGATCGGGTTCATTGGCCCGTCAGTTTCTGGTGTGGCGTCGTTGTGGTACTCGCGCTGGTCGCGTGCGACGGGGGGATGGTAGATCAAGGCACGGCGCAGGAAGTGGTGCATTCGTCCAACGTTTTCCGAGACCCGCTCGACAGCCCGGCGGAGCGAGTTGCGGGTGCTCTTGAACTCGACAGGCAGCCGATCATCGCGTTGGATCGGGCCGGCAAGCGGCTGATCGGAGTGGGGTTGCGCGGGGTGATCGTCTTGTCCGAAGACGATGGAAACACGTGGCGACAGGCAAAGGTTCCGGTTCGCTCCGATCTGGTGGCACTATCGTTTCCGACGACGCACAAAGGGTGGGCGGTTGGGCACGATGGCGTCATTCTGCATACCGTGGACGGAGGTGAGACATGGGCCAAGCAGCTTGATGGCGCAACCTCCGCAGCGTCGCTGACGGGTTACTACCAAACGCGCATCGAAGCGGGCGAAACCGAGCTGCAGCCCTTTCTGGACGAGGTCATTCTGAATACCAGAGACGGACCGGTTCTCCCGTTTCTCAGTGTGTACTTCGAGAATGAAAAGGTCGGCTACGCCGTCGGCTCGTTCGGAATGCTTTTGACCACCACGGATGGAGGCAAGAACTGGCAACCGGCGCTCGAGCGAATCGACAACCCCGGCTACCTCAATCTCAACGGCATCAGGCGCAGCGGTGATGGACTCTATATCGCCGGCGAGCGCGGCACCGTGTGGCGTCTGGATCGGTCCACGTCGCGGTTCGTGGCAGAGTCGACGGAGTATGCAGGCAGCTTCTTTGGTGTCGTCGGAACTGATGATTTTCTGGTCGCGTACGGCTTGTCCGGCACCGCGTTCAGGAGTGCCGATCAGGGGCGCACATGGGAAGAGCTGGATTCGAAGTTACACAACAGCGTGACAGCCGCCACGCTGATACCCGGCAGCGGGCGAGTCGTTCTCGTCGCCGAAGACGGCAAGATCGCTGTCAGCCAAGACAGCGCCAGAAATTTTGAGTTGCTCAAGCCGCCGAGACCGATGTTGTTTGCCGCCGTCGTGCCAACAGCCGATCACCAGGTCGTTCTCGCTGGGCTCCAGGGCCTGAGTCGTTTCGACGTGCGCGCTCACAATGGTCCGACACCGACAGTAGATAGTCACTGAACCGATGGTCGCGAACGCAAATATAGAAACGATGCCGGTCGTGCGCGACCGTTCGGAATTCGACGCCCGCTCCGGCAATCGTGTTGAACGTTTCATTTTCAACAATCGGCTGCTGATCATTCTTGCCTGCGTCCTGGCGACACTCGTGTTCGGCTTTGCCGCATCCAAGCTGGCCGTCAACGCCAGTTACGAGAAGATGCTCCCGCAATCGCAGCAGTACATCAGGAACTATCTAGACAATCGCCACTCCCTACGAGGGCTTGGAAATGCGGTCCTGATTGACGTCGAAAACACCCAGGGCGACATCTACGACTATCAGTATCTGCAGCAATTGCAAAAGCTGAACGATGCCATCTTCCTGATACCGGGCGTCGACCGTGCATTCATGAAGTCTTTGTGGACGCCAACAGTTCGTTGGACGGTGATTACTGAGTTCGGCTTCAAGGGTGGCGCGGTAATGCCCGATGATTTCGACGGTTCGCCGGATCTCATCAAACTACTCAGGACCAACGTTGCGCGGGCAAGCTTGGTCGGCAGCCTGGTTGCGAACAACCAGAAATCCAGCACGATCTTCGTGCCGCTGCAGGACATCGATCCGGAAACGGGTGGGGCGTTGGACTACGCGACATTTGCGCGCAGGCTCAACGGTACGGTGGAGGCGCACGAGTCCGATCAGATTCGGGTTCACATCGTTGGATTTGCCGAGTTGGTCGGTAAGCTGATTGCCGGGCTGCAGCAGATGGTGGCGTACTTCATTGTGGCTGCGGTGATGGCGACCCTGATCATTTTCGGCTATACACGATGTATGCGCAGCACGGCGCTGGTGATTGCCTGTTCCGGCATTGCCGTGCTTTGGCAGCTTGGGATCATTCATCTCCTGGGCTACGTGCTTGACCCCTATTCAGTGCTGGTGCCATTCCTCATCTTCGCCATTGGCGTTTCCCATGGTGCGCAGAAGATGAACGGCATCATGCAGGACATTGGTCGCGGAACGCACCGCTATGTCGCCGCACGTTACACATTCCGGCGGCTTTTTCTGGCGGGTCTCACGGCGCTGCTCGCAGATGTCGTAAGTTTTGCCGTGCTTATGATCATCGACATCCCCGTCATCCGCGATCTGGCGATGACGGCCAGTATTGGTGTTGCTGTGCTGATCTTCACCAATCTGATGATGTTACCGGTCTTGCTGTCGTACACAGGGGTAAATGTCCGTGCGGCGCAACGTAGCCTGCGTTCCTCCGACGCAGGGCCCGGCCTGGCAAAGCTCGCTGTGTTTACGCGCCGCAAGTACAGTGTCCCGACACTAGTGGTGGCGGCCGGCTTGGCGGTGGGGGGCTACGTCGTCAGTCTGAACCTCAAGATTGGTGACCTTGATGCCGGGGCGCCCGAATTGCGCAGCGACTCGAAGTACAACCTCGATAGCGCGTTCATCTCTGAGCACTATGGGTTGTCGAGCGACCAGTTCGTCGTCATCGTCAAGACCAAGGAGCCGGGCGCTGTCGGCAGTTTCCCGGTCCTGACCGAAATGGACCGCCTAGAACAGAGCCTGCGCCAATTGCCGTCGGTGCAGACCACCACCTCGGCGGCCAGTCTGGTTCGCCTGTTAACCTCCGGGAGCTATGAAGGCTCGCCGAAATGGCTAACCATCAATCGTGATCAATCTGTCCTTGCTCAAGGGCTGAATGAGATCGGTAACGACCACCCGGAACTGCTGAACAAGGAGTGGTCAGTCGGGACGGTGATCGCATACCTCAAAGACCACAAGGCCGAAACGCTGGAAGCCGTGGTAGCCCGCACCGAAGCGTTCGCCGACGAGCACAGCACTGACGCCTATCAGTTCTTGCTCGCTGCGGGGAATGCCGGTATTGAGGCTGCAACCAATATCACGGTCGAGGCGGCGAATCGCACCATGCTGCTGATGGTTTACGCAGCCGTCACCGCCTTGTGCTTTATCACGTTCCGGAGTTGGCGGGCTGTTGTCGTGGCGGTGGTTCCGCTGATCCTGACATCGATACTCTGCGAGGCCCTGATGGTGGTTCTCGGTATTGGCGTCAAGGTTGCCACCCTGCCTGTGATAGCACTCGGCGTGGGTGTTGGAGTGGACTACGCACTCTACCTGCTCAGCGTTCAACTTGCAGAGCAGCGCATGGGTGCCTCTTTAGAAGAAGCGTATTCCCGAGCAGTTGGATTCACCGGCAAGGTGGTCGCACTGGTTGGTCTGACTCTCGCCGCAGGTGTGATCACCTGGGCTTGGTCGCCGATCAAGTTCCAGGCCGACATGGGAATTCTGCTTACCTTCATGTTCGTCTGGAACATGCTCGGTGCGTTGGTGCTTATTCCGGCGCTGTCGAGCTATTTGCTTGTGGCACCGTTCGGGCCACCTACGGCGCGGCATCCGGGGGCCGTTTCTAGAACTGGGGCGGCGGGATGAATGTCGCCTCATGCACCGCCAGTGCTTGAGCCCTTGGCCGGAGCGAATGGCTGTGTTGCGGGCGGGGGCGCGCCACGCCGTTTTCAACGGCAAGCGGGTGCGCGGCCGCCCTCAAGTGATGGCAACGGAACCCTGAGTTTTCAGGCGTCTCGGCGCACCGCACACCCATTCCAGGCGGCGCGTTCCACATCTTCGACCAATGAGTGCAGACGTACGGCATCGCCGAAGTCCGCCACCCAAGCCGGCATCGTGGCTGCGGGGTCTTTGAACGCGGAGGCCAGCTCGGCATACAAATGGCCGACGTTCCATCCCATCCCCGTCGGCACAGCTGCGTTGACGTAGGCGTCTGGAACCTGCAGTGCCGACAGCGCCTGTGCGTCGGCGCTGGCGCCCTGCAGTTGTAGCGGTGCCAGTTGCAGGTGGCCGAGTGGCGCGGTAATCAGCAGGTCGCCCTCGGTGCCGTTGATCTCCCAGTGCAGGTTGGTGCCCTTGGAAAAACCACCACGATAGTGAATCGAGAATGCGGCGCCGTCCGTCAGCAGGCCCTGCACCAGCAGTTGATCGCCAGCGCTCTTGGCGATCGATTCGCCGCTTTCGATGACGGTCGTCCGCTCGTACAAGCGGGATTGCAGCGCATTGAACTGCGCCATCGGCGCGAGACAGTAGCCCAGCGCGTCCGCAAAGTGACCGAACGGAACGGTTTCCATGGTCACGCGGTTGCGTTCGTCCAAGTTGTAGGCATTGGCTTGATCGGTGTAAGCGCCCCAGGCCATTCCGGATGCGATCAGGCTGCTGGAGCGCAGCTGTCCGATGTAGCCGTCCTTAACCAGGTCGCGTGCATATCTCAACGTGGGCGACGCCCGAGACTGTAGGCCGATGATGTGGCGAACACCCTGAGCCTCGGCCAGGGCTACCAGTGCCGCAGCCTGCGTGCTGTCCATCGCCAGCGGCCATTCGCACCAGACGTGCTTGCATGCGTTGAGGCCGGCACGGACAAGACGGTCGTGTTCCGGAACTTTGACGGTGACCACAACGAGGTCGACCTCCGGGTGCTCTGCCATCGCGACCGGATCGGCGAACGCGTGGGCGATGTCGAAGGCCGAGGCCGACTCGCGGGCGGACTCGATGCGACTGGTGCAGACCGCCGTCACTTCGTAGTCATCGGAAAGTGCACGAAGGGCAGGCAAGTGAGCATCGTGTGCCCACCCCCGCACCGAGTTGAGGCCGACGATGCCGACGCGGATTCGTTGATTGCTCATGATCGATGTTCCATTGGATGGGAGGTAGCGTGCACGGTGGACAGTTCTGCCGCGTCGCGCGCTGCTGAAGGGGGGGGGCAGCTTAGGCCTCGGCCGCTTGCCGGCTTCGCCAAGCCTGCGCCTTCGACAACACCTCATGGGTTGTTGGCGCCACGCGGGCAATCGCTTCGTCCGACAGGCCGTATTGCGGAAGTGGCCACATAACGCCGTCTGCCTTGCTCAACATGTAGGCGATCGTCGTAAACAAGCTGGTGATCGCCCCCCCGCAATGCCCAAAGTGCCAACAGCCCAGAGTGCTAGCGCCGGCCGCAGTTGTTTCCTGTTCGACGACTTCGGCATTGCGTCTCCACAGTCTGCGGCTAATGACATAGGTCGCGATCGGTGTGCCGTACAGGATGCGCTTCATGTCCGGGTGCGACAGCAGAGAGCGAATCGGGGGGGCAGGATGTTTCTGCCAAGTATTTGACAGTAAAAGGATAAGGTCGTAGCGCCGATTCAGCGCGTTGAGTGGGTCAATGGTGATGTCGAACTGTTGGCCTGCGGCCGCGATCGCAGACCAGCGCTTGACGTCGGCTAGCTTGAACGGTCGTTGCGGACGGATCGCCGGGTCGGCGAAATCGACCCGGCAGCGGGTGACGGTGGCTCCCGCCTCGCATAGCGTTTTATCTGCAATCTGTGCGACGACGGAAGCCTGCCCGGTCAGGCTGTAATACAGGATTAGGACATTCATGGAAGCGACGATCCGTAATGACCATTGAGTGGCTTGATCTTCGCACAGGTGTAAGATACATTCAATAATGAATGTAAATAGCCGTGTTTGACAGTGGCAATAGCGGCTCCAAAAGTCCTTTGTCTCTCGCGCTTGTGAATCCCTGGTACATGGGCCAAGCCGAAGAGAGCATCACGTTGTGCCTGCGAGGAGAACGCAATGAATCTGCTGCAAGGAAAAGTCGCTGCTGTGCTGGGGGCATCCGCCGAAGGCGGTACCGGGTGGGCAATTGCCGAAGCGCTTGCTGACGCTGGGGCCAAAGTGCTTGTCGGCGCGCGCAGCCATGCACCCTTGGAGGTGCTGGCAGAAAGAATCGGTGGCATGGCCCAGGTCTGCGATGTCCGCAGCGAAGCGCAGGTCGCCGCGCTGGCAACGGCCGCGCTCGAACGCTACGGACAGCTGGACATCGCGGTGAATGCAGCTGGGTTGCCGGTGATGGGTTTGATCGACGATCTCGATGACGAAAGCCTGCACTCGGCGCTCTCAGTGAACTATCTCGGCAATGTCTACTTTGTGCGGCACATGGCCCGTGCTATTGGAACCGGTGGCTCCATCACGTTGGTAACCTCGCTGAGTACTACTCACCCGTTGCTGCCGCATGTGGCCTATGCCTGCGCTAAAGCCGGGACCGATTGCTTGGTGCGCTATGCAGCAATGGAATACGGACCGCGCAACATCAAAGTCAACTCGATTCAGCCGGGACCGATCCTGTCCGATATGAGCCGGACACTGTTCGAGGACCGCAACATGATGCGTGTGTTCGAGAAGGAAATCCCGATGGGGCGCATCGGCTACCCCAAAGATTTCGCTGATGCCGCAGTCTGGCTGTCCGGCCCAGCCTATATTACCGGCGCGAATCTGCCGATTTGCGGTGGCAACCAGTTGGGTCGCTTTCCGTACATGAATGAACTGCCCGGGGCAGACGCAGCATGGGTCGACAAGGGCGTTACCTTGTACGACCGGCAGCAGAGCAGCAACGGCGCCGAGTCCGGGACGCGTCCGCGAAGGGTCGAATCCAACGGGAATGTAACCTAATGACCGACATGATCGAAAGAATCCACGCCCTGCATCGCGAAGAGCATCTGCGAAATGAACCGCTCGTATCCGCGTCTGACCTGCCGCTGTCGTACGAGGCGATCAACACCGAATGGCTGACAAACGTACTCTGTCGGGATATTCCGGGGGCGAAGGTCGATGCCTTTGATTTGGGCGCGGTGGATAACGGCAGTTCTAATCGGCGCAAGATCGCAGTGCGCTACAACGATTCTGGCAGGCGTGCCGGCCTGCCGGCAAAACTATTCTGTAAAGCTACCCATGAAATTCCGAATCGTGTCGGCCTAGGGGTGCCGGGAGCAATCCTTTGTGAGCAGACATTTTTTCACAAAGTGCGTCCGCTACTCGATATCGAAGCGCCTGAGGCCGTGTTCGGTCACTACGATCCAGAGTCCTTCAACTCGATTCTGATGATGAAGGACATCAGCGACAGCGTGGATTCGTTCTGCGATTACGATACGCCCATGAGCCGGCCACGGGTCGACTCGCAGATGGAATTGCTGGCCAAGCTGCATGGCCGGTTTCTGGACGGCCCGGAACTGCAGTCAACGCTTGCAGTTCTGCCGACGTTCGTCGGATTCATGAAGCGCATGGAGCAGTTCGGCTTCGACAAAGCCGCCTACCAGGGTTTCGTCGATGCCGAAGCGGTCATTCCTCCTCGGCTGTTTCAGCAAGCTGACAAATTTTGGGCAAAAACTGTTGAGGCGACGCAAAGGCAGGACGCACTACCGCAGACATTCGTGCATAACGACGTCCATTTGAAGAACTGGTATGTCATGCCGGGCGACCGAATGGGGCTCGGCGATTGGCAGTGCTGTACGCGTGGCCACTGGGCGCGCGATTTAGCGTACGCCATCTCTACGTCTTGCTCCATAGGCAACCGCCGTCTTTGGGAGCGTGAACTGATCGCGCTGTATCTCGACAAGATGCATGAAGCAGGCGCGCCGAGAATCTCGTTTGACGAGGCGTGGTCGCACTACCGACAACAAATGTTCTCCGCGCTCGCGTTCTGGACCGTCACCTTGTCGCCGCCTCCCGGCCTCGCTGATATGCAACCGCGCGACATTACTCTCGAATTCATCCGCAGAATCTCGACCGCGATGGACGATCTGGACTCAATGACTGCAGGATAATTTGCTTTGCGGCTCTTGTGCAGAAGCATGAGGTAATTATCGGGCCCTGGGGAAGAGCGCGAGCGGAGGTTCGGAGGTAGCGGACTGCCGGATCTTGAGCTTGAAGTAGTCCTGATCGATCAGCCCG
>Ga0114899_1001362_pt1 | contig 14405 bp, 23 predicted proteins | sample MalvireepMed_215_FD_83497 | JGI IMG/M metagenome (GOLD analysis project Ga0114899, IMG submission 83497) | Marine viral communities from the Global Malaspina Expedition - Malaspina viral metaG DeepMed_215 | ecosystem: Environmental > Aquatic > Marine > Oceanic | place: Mediterranean Sea... | reverse complement strand
CTCTATATCAGCTTGGATATTGATTAATTCCTGTTTAGTCTTTTCTATTTCACCTACAGCACCATCATAGTAATGACGATTACCATACATATTTCGAGCCAAATCATCGTCCAGGATTCCTTGTAGCCATTTAATGAAGTTGGCTATATCATCAGCCCTCTGTTTCTTTGCTGCATCAGAATTTCCAGCTACAGGAAAATGTAAATCTGCTAGATTCTGAATTACCCTTGAAGACGTTTCATCTTCTGCGTCCCCAACTTTTATCTCAGCAACTTCTTCCACAACTTCTTCGATAGTATCTTCCTGAGGATTCCCTTCCGTGGTCATTGTAACTGTCCCTCCAATAAAATTTAATACTTTCTTCCCAAAGCACGTTGCATCTGATGGAATACAACTTCACCAACATTCCACTTACCATCAAATGGACTACCCATAAAAACTTGATGCGGGGTACCATAAGCATCCAGTAGCTTTCGAGCCGTAGCTTCACCTATACGAACATTGGATAACCCCATCAGGGTCCTGATATAATGGTAGATAGGTGTATTTTCTTCCTCCCATACCACTGGCTTTGTTTTGACATAACGGCGAAGGCTCTTATGTTCCGTCTTCATGGAATTATAAACAAAGGCTGATATGGCTAGACAGAGTGACTTTAATGTGGGTGCCTGATAGACCGTAAAGCCTTCCTTATCAAGTCGCCACAGATAAGCCTGCAACTCCTCCCAAGATTTACCGGCCGGCCGTTTTCTAGGATGGAAAATCGCCCCGTCTCTACTTTGTACCCATATGTCGCATCGAGGCTCCCCAGGGCGAGGAGTAGCGATACCGTCAATAACAAGGCCAACCTCTTCCGCGTGCCGTGAATGTTTTCGTAGTTGGTCGTCAAGTCGTCCTCCCATTTCAGAGATTACTTGGTCAATAGTCTTATGCTCCAGCGTTACACGGTGCCCACAAAACCAGTAGAAGTCTGCTAATCCTTCATGGACTAGATTATGTCTCTGGACAGTTAGGGTTTTAGCCAGTTCCGCGGCAGTTTCCGCCCGCTCAAACACATCAACTACTATTGTTTCCATTCCCATTCCTCAACCCGTTTATTAGTCCTAGTAACGAAGTATATGATGGATAGGGTAGTTTTATACCTTCAGCCTCTAGACTGTACCCACAAGTTTCGATATCACCTACAGGTATTATACTTCCTGGTGTAGTTTTGTCTATTGAAGTTTTGATTACTACATCAACCAATGCACCTAGGTGGTTAAAGCCGTCCCAAGTATCTCCAACCCGTATTGATTCCTTCCCTTGAGCAGTTAGATGGTCCTGATAGATTCCACCAATATGATGTGTCATACAGAGATTCTTTCCGTAGGTTCTAACCGCACCAATAAGTCCTCGCATTTCCATGTTAGGCTGACTATACTCGATTTGAATTAGATTTTCTCGGGTACGATTATTCTTAGAGGCAGCTTGCTGTACTCTATCCAACTGAGCGTCAGTATCTAGTTTCCACATCACCGAGCCTGTATCTACGATGATGGATTTAATGTTGGAGCTGGTTACAGCAGTTATAAAATCTGGTACTAATTGCTTCTCCCAGAGATTAAGGCTACCTTTAACTGCGCCTCGTGAGAGTTTTATTGGGAGTTGATACTGCTTGGTTATTATATCAGCAGAGCCTAGTAAAGCCTCCGTAACAGGCTTATCATCGGATAATGCTAACACCGAGTATTGGTCCTCGAATCGTGGTATAGCTCTCCTAAAACTAAAGTCAAGGTCTATGTGGAATATGGGGGTCGGAAACGATAATGCTAATGTAGTCTTTGCCGTCTTTATATCTCCCCAAACGCAAAGGAGTAGATTATCTACGGGTTCCATTACAACCTCCTATTAAAGTTAACCCCTAGCTGGATGCTCATCTATTCATAAGCGGGCTTGATCAACCGGCTCCAGCTTCGGGGTCTTTACTACTTAATTACTTTCCAACTCAGCTTCAAGTCCTGCTACTTCAAGGGTTTCATATAAATCCTCCCAGTTATAGATGTTGTGTACTCCACGTAAAAATGAGTATAGAGGATATGACGATGCAAGTAGAGGCTTTTGCTCATGCCACCAGATGACTTGTTTATCTTTGGCCAGAGCGTAACCAACTTTCTCCATATAATATCCGCTATGTTGCTCTGCTGCGTGGCCCCAATCCAGAAGTAATAGTATTTGGCAATTAGCTATACAAGCTAAATCTCCTGAGGCCTCAGTTATTCTTGATGTTGGTATATAATCTGGATTATGCCACTGTGATGTAATACCACATCCTATGTATTGGAGCTTATCACCAATTTCCATCGCATCTTTCTTATGACTATTGGGGGCTGCTATGTAAATCCTAAATGGCATTATCTAACCCCCTTGGGATATCTATAACGAGAGCCAAACGCTCTAAAGCTGTGGGTTCAAGTAACTTAACAGCATTTTTCCAACCTATACAACTAGCCTCCCTAGCTATATGGTCACCACTAAGAACCACGAAAGGCTGTGCTTTATCTACAGTAAGTACCACTTCTTCAGTGGCAATCCGAGATAATGCAGACCTATCGGATAAACAGATATCGCAGAGGTTTTCTTCTAGACCACAGTCTCCAATCCTACCACACTTCATACAAACACAACTACTGGCCATCTAACTTCCTCCCGTCATAGCGACTCTTTGCCCTTGAGGGCAGAACTTGGATACCTCGCAATATTCTTTGCAACGTCGATGGTTCCAAGATTCACTTTCAGTACAGGGTTCTGGCATGGTATTAGTCTCTATGGCTTTAAGCAAAGCCTTATGCTTTTGTGCGAAGAATTGTTCCAGGGTATCATCATCGAGTTTGGGTATAGGAACTAGATATATAGGGGCAGTAACTCCACGCTCTCTAGCAACTTGTAAACCACCATCCCGTACAGTTATCTGTAGTTGCATACCAGAGATATTATATCCCCGTTTTTGGAGTAGTAGCCTGTAATGGTTAAGTTGTAAGGCTTCATTCTCCATCTCTACTTTAGTCGGGTCCTGATGAAAAACCGTCATTTTCTTAGGTGAACCAGCTTTACCCCACCTACCAGATTTGAAGTAAACCTCAGTAGGATGGTCTTTAGTCTCTTTTACTAATCCTAACAACTTCATTACCCGATAACTACCGAAAGTTTTGTAGTCCGTAAGTAGATAGCTACCAGGATTGTTCTCGTCAGGTTCCAACAAGTCAGGTTGACCGCTAGGCCCATCATTGGCATCAGCCACTCTAACTTCAGAAATCCATTCACCTTCTACTTGAGCGAGTTGGTTATGATGACTGGTACCAAGCAACGAATATGCACGGGATTTAGGGTCAATTGCATATTCAGATACTACCTTCAGATACTCTAGCATAGTACCATTAAGTAGTCTCGTGGTCGATGTCTTTCCTTCCCATGGTCGTTCCGATGATGCTATGGTAATTAGAGTAGGCAACGTAAGACAGCGAGAAGCCATCCTACAATGGGCTAAACAATTGCCTATAAGAATTTCCTCTTTGTCTGGGCAGATAAACTTAGTTGCTGGCATAATATAAATTCTCCTGGCGTGGGTTCCTCAACCAGCTCTCCCGATTACGAGTATGCTAGTCACACGGGACGGGGGAAGAAACAGGGGCGGCCCCCTGAGCATACTTTCCCGGCATCGCTATCCAGGGTACGGAACCTAAACAGCTCCACTCTGGAAGAAGAACCCACACGAAGTTACTCCTTTCTTCCCTGATGTTGTGGGCATTGTGTATTATAAAAATCTAGGCACTTAGGGTCATTACAGTTCCATGTGTGTAATTTTACCCTTATATTATTCTCACCGAATTTCACCGTACAAAGATGTGTTGTCATAGCTGGCCTAGAGCCACACCGTTATAGAAGTGACGATAAAACCTCTTTACGGACTTCCTCTAGAATCTAGGAGCAGGGCTGCCTTGACCCTGTGCGTCTATTCTTTCGCCACCAGCTATCATTACGCCATCGCTACGACACTGTAGGTTCCATCGGTGTTCTGAGTTACATCACCGGATGCCACCTTAGCAGCTATAAATGCATTACTAAGGATGCTGTTGAGCAGCATCGGGTCCTTGCGTAGTATTTCGTCGGATAGAGCCACAGGGAAATAATCAGCTTGGCTCTTGCCATGTAGCAGTTCCAATGCTCGTTGCTGTGGGTCACTACTACCCGCACTAGCTGGGGCAGCTACAGCAGCAGGAGCAGGGGTAGTAGCTACATCAACAGGGGCCACCGGTGAAGGTGTAGCAAAGGGCACAACACCAGCTTGCAAGCTAGGATGTACTGCCGTAACAGCAGCATTTTCCTGGACAATCTCTACTAGATTCCAAACTGTACCAGTTATAGGTTGACCTGTTACACGGTCAGTACCATAAGGGACACCATCTATACGGAGTAGATGTAGCCACTGTCCCTTGAGCATATCTATATCCAAGGCATCAGTAGCTGTATTCAAAACCTTGGACACTGAATCACCAAATTTGCCCCAACCTGAGTTAAGCGAATCGGAGTATTTGATGGATAGTGTGAAGTCACTGTAGGGGTATGGGGAATCAGCCTTTAGCACCTGGCACTTTGATAGTGAAAATGCAACTTGGTTAGTACCATACGAGTCAGGAGCTATTTCCCATGAGTCACAAAGTCCTACGACTTCAGCGATTGGAGTGCTACCACCAGCACCCTTGAGATTCTTCCAACTGGGTTTCATTGAGTCTTGCAATTGAGGTTCCTCCAATTTAATTTGATACGCTTAGATAGAGTTGATACTTAGCCACCATTCTTCCCGAAACTTGGGATTTATTTGTCCACAGCAAACCTCCTTCTGACATTTAAGTGCAACAGTTGGTTAGACAAAAGTAACAAATTGCTAACGGGGAAAGCTATCGCTTTGTATATACTAATCATTTAATTTCAACGGTTCGCTAACTGCTACAAGTGCGTCAGATATATCAGGCAATTGCATATCCCTATACTTAGGAGGCAAACCACCTAATGGTACTAAATCACTAGCATACTGGCGAAATCTCTGCTGAAAGTTGAGCATTACCTTTAGGCTTTGAAATGTTAATTCATCCACAGGAGTTTGTAAATCCAGCTTTGGTAGATAATATGCAAAGAGGTTCGATAGCTTTATTAAGAGTTTATGTCTAGCTTCCTTCTCATCAGGGGTTAAGTCAAGAGGTGGACGACCTCCACCATGAGCATGGGTTCTAGGCTTATCACGATTGTCTTCAAACCATTTATTGGCTTTTGTGGTATAACAAGCTGGGTGGTAGTGCAAACGCCTATAGAATTTTACATCCTTATTACGAATACTTACCACATCATCGAGTCTATCTGAGCCTTTGATTATGGATTCATGGCAGTAATTACATTCAGTGGTACGATAAGCTATGGCAGGTCTCATTAACGATTTCCTCCCATAACAGTTTCATAGACTATATGTCCATCTACCTCAATTCGCATCCTACGGCTATGGACAATGCAAGCTATACTGCTTTTATCCGTAACTGAGGTTAGTAGACGCTTCAAGATGTAGGCCCTTAGTTTCTGAATCATTGTAACCGCCAGATACAGTTTGAACTTGATAACTATTGTAGCAGCTATATTTATGTTTGTCAAGCTGTCAGATTAAGCAATTTTGCTAGTCGTGAAGGACACGAATTCACGCTTGGAGCTTAAAAATAAGCGTAGAGATAGATTTAGCCGACTCTTTACTCACAGTCAAAATATAACTATACTGATTTTGAAGTTAGAAATTGTCATAATTTATGACAGGCTTCTGCATCTCCAACAGCACATCTCTCCTAATCATAAGTAGCCGTCCCAGTCGATTTTGACCAATTCCGGTATGGATATCAATACCCCAGAATCTATCGCCCCAAGGATTGCCCTCTGCCAGGTATCTTGGGAATGTTGCCATTAACCATGCAGCTAAATCAGGATAATTAAATTTTATCTCGACTAAAACTGCCATAATATCAGGTTTTACTTTTTCCCAGTCTGGACGGAGCGTAACTTCGTTTCCTCGGCGTTTGGCAATTCCAGGCGAGGGCGATGATTGAACCCAAAAGGCTTCTTCGCTATTTAGAGTCTTGGCTGCCTGGTAAGCGTGTTCCACCGTTTTGTAAGATTTAGCTTTATACCAGATAGGGTGCTGTCGAGATTCCCAAAAGTTGCTTAGGAATGAGTATTCACCATTAAATGTCATTATGTCTGTGGATTGAACCATTATATTACTCCTTAAGGTCTGATGTATCGTCGCTGTGGTTACCTCTTAGAACGCAATGACCACACACCCTACAAACTGGGTGTAGGTTATTAAAGCTAGGATGTGATTGCTTGCAAAAACCTGCATCACTATCGGTACAGCGAGGGCAACCTGCACAGTGGCGTCCTGATATACCCTGCTCTCTGCTGGTTTCTCTGTCCACTATAGTTGTCATTATACTATTCCTTACCTTTTAATGGGCTTATGCCAGCATCCACAGGAAGGGATTCCCCAATCCATTCGCCATGCATATCTACCAATCCCATGTCAAGTTCACATCCAAGCCATCCCACTATTGGGTCAAAGTGATGTCTTGCTGGTCGATGTCCACACACACATTTTCCAAAGTACATATATAGCCAAAATTGTATGTTCTGTATCCAGTTATGCATTATGTTACCTCCCGAAACCATAAAGTGTGTCGGTCAAGCCGAATCTGTTTAGGACCCATTAACGTAGCCGCATGGCGTAATTCAAACGACATTAGTCTGGAGTCAGTAGCTAAGTCACCTTGCAATCTGATTATGCTATCCGCCCATTGTTCGATAATAGGACCGCGGAGTTCTGTTCCACCCATATCAACGATGCTGCCACTTGATGCCATTCGGGGCTTTCGTGCATGGTCTATGAGAATTACAGTAACCCCGAAATTGGAAATTAACTTATCAATGGTGTCGGTAAGACGGATTATAGAATTTTCATCGTTGCTGGATACTAATTTATATTTTGGGTCTAAAATTACTACATCGGGTTTAAGCCTCCCAACCTCTTTAGCTAGGTCTGTAGATGCAGCATCTTTGTCTAGGTGAAATCCGAACATGGTTGAGAAGTATAGTTGACCGTTAGGGATTACTTGGCCTATACCTTTACCAGTAGCTTCAACTCTTTCCTTGAAAAGGATTCTGCTAATCTCACTCTGTAGATATAGTACCTTGCAAGGCATTGTATTAAAGCCAAGAAATGCTTGACCCCGGGCCAGACAAAACGCCAGTTGCTGGGCTAAGAGACTCTTACCAAGTTTTGGGTCACCGAATAATACAGCTTTGGTTTGTTCATAGAGGATACCATTAGCAACGAGGGCTTTGAGTGGTTGGGGTCGCCAGAGTAATAGTTCCTGGTATGATTGAATATCCATTTATTTACTATCCGCTTGAGGAAGATATCCAGCTTCTTCCATCTGACTTATGCCTAGACCTAATAGATAATGTACCGCATCTTGGAAGGTTATACTCTTATCCGCTGATAGAAGCATTTGTGCCTGTACCATCCTGATTAGGGTAGCTGCTTTAGGCGTAAAATGTATGGTTTTTCGTTCACTACTCATAATTTCTTCCTTTTTAATAGCATTTGGCAAGGACGGCAGCGAATAATACTTCCACCCTGATATCTTGGCGATTCTAAGATTTCGTTGGCATTAAACCATTCTTTATGGGTAGTACACCACCGCATTCCTTCTTCCCTTTTGTCAAGATATTCCTTTACAGAGATATTTAATTTATTTGCCGCACGAATAGCTGGACCCCAGAGGCGACCTTCTACCTTGACAGGTTTCCGTTTAACCCCCCGGCAAGGCTTACAGACTCCAGCAAAAGAGGTTTGGGTAGATATATATTCAAGGAAACTACTACGCCTTTTCCACTTCAAGCACTTGGAACAGTAGCGTTTACCTGATGCCCCGTTGCTGAGGTATAGTTCGAGTGGAATTTTTAATCTTTCTGCGGTTATTTTATAGCGGTTAAGTTGTCGGGAATCTATCTGCTCAGGCATCTTCCTCCTTCTGTTTGATGGCGTTATTTTCCAAGTATTCGTTATTGTAGGTTCGGTACGAATGTTCGGGGATATGATTTAGGAACGATTTAACCCCCCCGCACTTATGGCATTGACCACGACTTTTTTTCCCTTTAGCGGATTCAATTAGCCAGTGATGGATACAATCGTCCCTTGGCATTTGTCCATTACCCTTTCGAGGCATTTAGTGTTGGCACCCCTCTACATAATCACCACAACAGGGGCATTTAGGCCAACGTAGTATCCAGCCAACAATACTCCAGAATAGATGGCCTATCTGCCACATTAGTATACGAGTTGTTTTACCCATATTAACGATACCAGTCCTTCAGAGATTCCTTCAATACCTGTGGGAAGTCTGCGATATTCTCTAGGCGTACGGTTCTAGCAAATCCTTCTAGTTCGGGGTATTGTTCGTGGGTTCTACTTACAGAACCGTATCGATTGTATGCAGACCTTCCGCCTCCATAATGGATATTGATTATCTTGCAATGAGGAAACTTACTATGAATTAAAGGTAGAGTTTCAGTTGGAGTTGAACCCTTATTACTATCACCATCCGTGAAGTGGATAATCAATGATTCGGGGAAGTGTTTCGCTACCGCAAGTAGTGCTAGGCCTGAAGGTGTACCACCCATGGTAGTGATAGCCCTAAATGCTCTACCATAAGAATGTTCTTGGATGATAACCTCACCATTATCAGCATACGAGAATACATTGGCCTCAGGGATAATTCGATGTAAAGCCTTGGCGCTATCATATAATTCCGTACGGTTATGCATACTGGAGGAGGCATCAAGTAGAAGGACTAAATCCTGCTTCTGTTGAGGTACTCGCTTGGTTACCTTGAATACAGCACCATCAGTACCTGCGCGGTATAATCGAGCCTTGTCAATGATGCCTTCCTTCTCCGCACGATACGTTTGCCTATCGACTGAGTTTTTGAGTTCCTTAATCCAGACCAGTTCTCTAGCCAGCTTCTTATCGAAGGTATCGTCAATGTTAGTGGTGGCGTGTCTCCAGATGATAGCACCCTTATAGCTGGTACTAATTTCGCCTTCGCCGAGGAGTTTATTAACCTCAACGGTTATATCATCGGTTTGGGAATCGAGAGCCTCTTGAATCTTTTCCATCAGTGCTTCGGGTATTTGGGAGAGTGGGGTATGGAAAGGTAAGTCTAAATCTTGGGGTGGCGTAGGTTCTGGAGGTTCTTCGTCACTCTCTGTGTTAGGTATATCATCTTGATTGCTATCACCACTACTTCCCGGTGTGGGTTCTTTACCAGCTTCCTTTAGCTCTGAGCCTTTCGAGCTTTCATTTGAGCTACCAGGTTGAGCTTCTAGGTCGCTGTCACCATCAGACTCACCATCACCTGGCTCTTGGGTATCAGTATCATCCGAGTCTGGAGGATTAGGAATATCAGCCTTAGGTACTTGAGCCTTTACTGTAGGTTTACCACCCTCTAGTACCAACTCAGGCTCTTGAGGTTTACCGCTAATCTTGTTGGCAATTTCCTCCTGCCTAAAGAGTTCCATTAGCTTCTCTGCCGTATCCATATATAAACGCTTCCGCTCGGAAGTATCGAGAGTTTCCTCCATCAAGGCTTTGGTCAATAACATTAGCGGGGTTAGTTGTTTCTGCACCGTTGGTGAAAGTTCTGCTGGCTCTAGATGCCCATAGATGGTAATAGCTTTCCAAGCGTTGAACACATCACCCCAAGGAATATCAGCACTATCCACATTGTAGGCTCGTCGGGCCTTATTGATGTACTGTCCCAGTATTGGGTATTGTTTCCTACCACAGGTATCTGTATAGATTTCTTCGCCAATAACAGAGACTTGGTTAGCGATACCACTTCTGCCACCGTCGTAGATAATAGCATTGGCAGAATCTACCCTAGAGTGTAAGCCTTCGTGAGCAGCTAATCCGACCAGAACGTCAAAATCATCAGGGCTAATAGGTGTATGCTTGGTAGCGAATGTTGGGTCGATGACAATCTTTCTAGCCTGGGCATCATTGTACGACTCATTGGTACAGGCATAGCTGATGTGCATTTCCCTAGGGTCTACTACCCCAATAACCTTCCTTAATGCACGGATACTATTAGCCAACTCAATGGGTAGTACCTCTGACTTGTTTACCCGCCACTGGTCAGATAGCGATGGCTTAGAGGATACCATACTTTTCCTCCTCTTGAATGAATCCACGACCTGCTAGGTGTTCTGACAATAATACGGATTCAAGTTTGTCCATACCAGTACCAACTACACCCTTGACCGCCATTGTTGGGGACAACCCATGCTGCATGAGAAGGGCTATGTTGACCAAATCCCTGGTGCTAAGGTAGATAGGCTCTTGAGTATTACCCCGAAGTCTATCGGCTAGGTCAAGCAAAATCTCTACCTGTTCCTCTGTTAGTTGCGCCTTCATTAGTAGGACAATTCGTTCCTGCGCTCTAGGTAATGGGGTTAAGTCCAATTTAATCTGGAACCGATTGCGTAACGCCTCATCAAGGGGTAGGGTACCGATAAACTCAAACCCTTCGTTGAGGCTGGCAAAGAATGTAACACCCGGGGCTACCTTCAAGGTCTTTTGCAATTCATCTATCCAGATGGCCCTGTAGGTATCATCAAGGACACTGAAGATGGCGTTAAGCGCCTTATCATTCTCTGGTCGATTGATTTCCTGCAAGTGTACTACCGCGTTTGGTGTCGTGATGGCTTCGGTAAACAACCCAGGGACATAAGTAGTGGCGCCATCTTTGAGGTCCATTCGACCAAAGATTTGGGATGCCTCTGCAAGGTTACCGATTTCCAGTGTAGCTAGAGGCCGATTTCTCGTGGCAGCGTATTGTACCACCAACTCGCTCTTACCGATACCTTGCTTGCCAGTGACCAGGATGTTGGTGTTTCGACCTGTTGCTGATATGGAATCAACAGCTTCCAGAAATGCCTTGTTGGACTCGCTGATGATGTAAGGCTGTTTAGCTGGAACGCCTAGTGTATTGGGTTGAGAGGTTGCTACGGGTTGATGGGGTGGAGTTGCCATTATTTCTGGAACCTTAGGCACTTGAACACTAACCTCGAACCTAGACTTGGGTACTGAAATTCCACTGACTGTGAATCCTTCGCTGGACATGATGGTTACCCTCCGTACTAATTTTCTTCCTATCTAATTATACATTCCAAGATATCGTCGTGTCAAGGTGATTTCGTGGCGTTATTCGTCAATATTGTGCCACTTTGTTACGAAATTCGTCAGATGCGACCTCCTTGGTTACGAATTAGTGCTATGCCGTCGAAGCTATAACACCTCCTGGCTAGGGACACCATCGACGTTATTAGTATCCCCAGCACAGGAACCGTTAAGCCTTGGGTGTGAAGGTTAACTCTATAGCCGTAGGGGCCGGTGACCCTACCAACGCTTTGGCTACATAGAAGCCTTCAACCATCTTAGCTTGCCCTTCCGGGCCGACCTCGGCGTAGACTTCCTTGTTCTTGGTTGACTTCTGCCAGTAGACGGTAATAGTTGTAATTTCCATCAGTTTTCTCCTTCGTATTGGTTAGTTATGTAACCATGTTTGGGTTGGGTAATGTTCTTTGAACCAGCGTTGTCTTTCCTCATCCAGCTTTGTGGCGCTAGGTTCAGTATTGATATGGAATTGACCTTCGGCAAAGCATATACCACAGGGATAAACCCCACCATCAGGGTCAACATTATAGCCCGAGGGACTCCAGTTATGTTCACCTCCTCCACCACAACAGGCACAGGTTATAGACCATACATCTGGGGAAGATGTACCTACAAATACATCACCCGCTAGAGCCTCAGCCATCTCTAGGCAAGGGTTATTGGTGATATACTGTTGCTTGGCATTAAGCATCTTAATCTTCCTGGCCCAATACATTGGACCTTACCTCCATTCCAAAGTAAATGTGTCGCCACATTCCGTACACATCCAGCCCCAATCACGGCCCAGGCGTAGGTATAATAAAGCCGAATACATGGTCTTTCTTCCCTTACAATTAGGGCACTGTGGGGCATAACCCATAGGTGAGAAACTACCACCTCCTTCTTCAAGTTCCAGGCTACCATTAGGTTGTATGACGAAGTAAAACAAGGTTAGTTATCCTTATCGCCCACTGTGATATTATACATCCATAGGTCACTGAGTATTTCACCTACAGCAGATACCAGAGGGGTTAACTCTGCCATGAATGGCTCTAGTATCTTGTTACGCCGTAGCGCATCTAGGTAGCGGTCATCACCACGCACCAGGGCCTTGGGGTCACGCTGTGTGGAGAAGATGTAATTCCGTGACCGAAACTCTGGCTCTTGCCAAGCCGAGCGGAATGTATGACCACCATCAAACTTCCCTATCCCATGGATATGGTCATAGACCTCCCTAATAAACTTTTTTCTTCCTTTACCACCGGTGAAATCTCTGTGGAAACTACACAGTGGACAGGCTATGCGTACCGTGGTAGCCATTACACCCCCCCCGACCTAGTTTAGGTCAAATAAAATCAAACTTATGGTAGGTAGTAGCAACTCCATCACCTTGTATTTAGGTTACTGTACCCGCACGATTCTTACCCAACCAGTATGAACGCCCATGTTATAAGTTGCACCAACTTCCAGGAGGTTGATTGACATCATTTCCTCGGGTGAGAATGACTCAGCGTTACCTTCTAGGAAACTGTGAAGGGTCGAGATAACGAGGCTATGGTATATAGGAGTCTCTTGAGGGTCAATATGACAGAGGTGAAGAATCTTTGGAGCAACCATATCAGGGGTTTCATGCATCCAATCCATAATTGTTCCAGCTTCTGTATATGACCACCCAAAGGTAGGCAATCTAAATTGAGTCCCAAACAGCCCATTGATGGTGTTGAGAAACTCGATTGCTCCTTCCCATGTTCCAGACCCATCTTCATCTACTGGACCCCAATCTTCGACATCTTGTGACCCATCGGTATTGGCGGCGCAACAGTGCAAGTCACCTTCGATAATCTGATACCAACTTCCGTACTGGTCTAAATACTGGGGTTGCATTACTTCACCATTCCTTCTATTGTTCGATGCCAATCATTGATAGATACCTCTAGGTCGTCTAGCGACATATGGAAAGGGTAATTTTCGTTGAAGGCGTCATTGTCGTGATTAGTTTCCCATTCCATGACCATCTCATGAATCACGGTAGCTAGTTGCCCAGCCAACGCTTCCATTTCGGGTATAGGCATTATACTTCCTCAACTTTTCGCCTCACGGCGTAATAATCGCCCTTGTGATAGCAATTCCCACATATGAGGTGAGTAGCCTCGCTGTATTGATTCGCTGCCCATTGGACGGGTATATCAGCTTCAGAGTGACCACATAGATTACCAAGCGGTAACTCGTTAAAGATAATCTCCCCACCAAATGAAACATGAACCTCTGGTTCAGAACCCATTAACCCTCCCTGCGGTTTTTAATTTTAATTTTTTTTCTTAACCGCTAGTAATAACCCCCCCCTGGGAGAGGCTATTAGCAAAGGTCAAGTCCTAAGGCGAAGGTCGCTACACCAACGCCCTAGAACATATGTGCTAAAAGGTTAGCTTGGGTCGATACGCTCAACCGTGTGACCCGCTGCTACCAAAGCGGCCTCGGCATTGTCAAGAAAAATGGGTTTCGTTGGCCACTTACGCTTACCATCAACTTCAATATGCAGGGAATTCGTAGCGTCCTCTTCTGTCGCATAGGCTACACTGAAGTCAAATGCGGACATGGGTTCGCCACCATCTACTCTGAATTGTTGCGTCTTACGACTACCACCAGACCCTTTGGTGGCGCTTTTCGTCGTTGCGACTCTAGCTTTGGGATTGACGTTAATGCTCCAAAAATCGTCATTCTCGCCCGTGCCCACGGTTTTCGTCATGTAGACTGCTACGACGGGCTCACCGAGTAGCCGTTCAAGGTCGGAGGCGTCGATTAACGTAGCGAATTCTCTGCATAGGGTACTGGAAACTTCAATGCGCTCACCCTCGTTGGCGATTATCGTAAGTTCCCGGATTTTGGCGTTAACAATCGACAACTCCGCCGCTTGGACGTCGAAACTTTCCTCACTTGTGGCCCGGGTTTGAATCTCCGCCCGAATTCTGGCGGCGTCACTGATGGCTTGGGTTAGGTCGATATTGATGTTGGTTTCTGTGGTCAATTTAGATACTCCCTATCAAATTATTTTTGGTACGCCCGTTCTAATTTTGGCTGCTGCTGCCTCCTTCAGTTTTAGCCGTGAAAGTACGACTCTATT
>Ga0114899_1001361_pt1 | contig 14409 bp, 14 predicted proteins | sample MalvireepMed_215_FD_83497 | JGI IMG/M metagenome (GOLD analysis project Ga0114899, IMG submission 83497) | Marine viral communities from the Global Malaspina Expedition - Malaspina viral metaG DeepMed_215 | ecosystem: Environmental > Aquatic > Marine > Oceanic | place: Mediterranean Sea... | reverse complement strand
CGATAGGGTGAGAAAGTAGGAATCCTAGCTTGCGGGTGAGAGCGCCTAGGTCATTGTCGGGTACGCATATCCCCCCATCACCAACCACTTCCTCTAGAGCGGTGTTGTTGTAGGTAATCACAGGCACTCCATGGGACATAGGCTCCACTAAAGAGAACCCAAACGCTTCGAATTCTGTGGGGTAGAGATAAACATCTGTGTGTTCTAGTAAGTTAGCCTTCTCTTGCTCAGTCACCTCTCCTTTGTAGATGAAATTCTTAGACTCAACATGGCTCCGCAGATAATCAACATACTCAGCCTCGCCTTTGCCTGCCATCACAAAATACAAATTCTTATTCTCGCGTAGGTAATTGGCGACAGCAATAAAGTCTTGAGGGTGTTTTATGGGCTCAATGGCTCCTATTCGAGACACCACTGTAGCCTTCTCCGATGACCTGATACCTAAGAACTTTTTATAGAACGCTTTTCTACCTGTATCCGGTTCTATCCTGTCCACCCCATACGGGATAACCGTAGGATTTAAGTGTGGGTTCAACGACTGAGCGTACCTAGAAGGAACCAGAACCTCCTTAAATAAAGTGCGGCCAAAGTTGCCAAAGTTACAAGGCTTCGTACACACCACTGTAAGAACGATGGGGACTGTTAGGTCCTGTACGTATGCAGGTAAATCATCCCCCGGTAGGTAGATGTGAACTAAATCTATTTCTCTGTCCTTTACTAGCTCAGGAACTACAGGGTAGTTGAAACTACCAGCTGGGTCTTCAAGTGTAATGACCACTTCCCCATAGGACTCGAACTCTTTCATCGCCTCGCCCGACATCAGGGAATGAGCTAAGAACGTATGCTCATGGTCCTTAGAGTACTTAGCTATGTTAAGACAGGCTTTCTCTGTCCCCCGAACGTTTATCCAGTTTACAACGTGTAGTATTCTCATAGCGTATCAAAGGGGGGTTTAGCCTTATAGTGTATAGCACACCTAACTTGGTCTGTAAGCTTAGCCATGCTCTGATGCTCATTGTCGGGGTGTTGACGGTAGAGATGTAGGATATCATCACAAAAATGAATCCTCTCTCTCCCTGCCATCTCCAACACCGGGAGGAATAGAGCTATGTCTGGGGCAGCAGTGTAAAGGACGCCTCTCTCATCCAAGAAATTTTCATAGGGGATTCGGTCAAAAAGAAAACGCTTAAATGTCCTCAGGTGGGACCATTCCCACGCATCTTGACGGAAATTAACACCTTCCTGCATTGGTCTGTTGCAAGACTTGTCGGACACATTATCTATCACGGGCGTATAGTCTTTAGGGAAAGGCTCCCAATCTCCATACGTAACCCAACACCCGGTTCTGTCATAGACATCATGTAAATAGGATACTACCCCATCATGTGCCAACATGTCGTCTCCATCCAAATGAGCTACCACATCTTGTAGGTCCCACTCAAACTCTAACATTAGTTTTATGTGGTTGTACAGCGTGCACATCTTCGTTTCGTTACGCACTGCTACGTACCTAGAGTCTCCTTCAGTCATCTCCTTGATTATATCCCACGTCCCGTCCGTAGATGCATCGTCTAGAATGTAGTGGGTAAAATTGGAGTTATCCTGAGACTTGGTACTATTAATGCAGTCCCCAATAAACTCACGGGCGTTGTATACAGGGGTTACAAATCTAATAGGGTTTTCCATTTTTCAAAAATCTCCTCATCATCCAGGTACTCGGCACCCGAATCCGCAGACTCCAATCCCTTATATGCAGTCCCAGTCTTCTCGCACTCAGCTTTTATGAGGTTGAAAGTTTCTCTCTTGGAACTATGATACACCTCAGATACGCCATCGTACATGTGTTGCTTGTCTTGTTCTAAACCATTCACGATTGCCTTCCCGGTATCAACGTACCTCTTCACGTGACGATTATAATATTTCTCGTCGGTCACAAGACCATACAGGTGTACTTCCTCATGGCCATCATCCAAAGCTCTCTTTATAGATTTGTGCGTCTGTTTGTGTCTATCTATACTTCCTATCACAGCCGCCTGAGAATCATACTTGCTATTATCTCTAAGGGGGCAGACCACATTAGGAATCACAACCCCCTCACACCAACCATCGGGAGTCTGGATGAGAGGAGCCTGAGTCTTAACTGCTTCGGAGCGTTGCCATTTCTGTTGGGACTCGGAAACATACACTACGTCATCCCAAAACTTAGGCGCTTGATGGACGGGGTATACGTCTGTCTCGTGACAATAAAGCAAAACCTTTCTAGATTGGGGTGGTTTCTCGGGAAACTTTAGAAAATGAACCAACAGAATTTCATCTTCATCATTCACATTAGCCTGTTCTAAAGTGTTAGATTCACACTGACCCAAATGCCACGCGTGCGGACCATAGAGAGTGCACGAATGGCCTCTATGGTTAAACATGTTACATAAATTAATCGCAGCAACTGTAGACCCTCCAGGGTTAGTCCACCCACTGATTATTTTAATCTTGGGCTTGTTCTCTTGCGTCATTTATAGCTTCCTCTTTGTACTTCATCACTTCTGTGTACAGAGTAAGGCGGTCCCCTACATGCTTGTTAATATCAAAACGCTCATCCACTAAGGTCTTGAGATTCTGTCCAATCTCTTCTCGATGCTTACGGTCCTTACATAACTTCATAAGGGTACCCGACCATCTTTTAACGTCGTTCTCTGGGGGTAAAAGATACCCCGTCTCCCCGTTAACTATAGTCTCATTGTAGCACCCTACGTCAGAGGCAACCAAAGGAACTCCGTACCTACCACATTCCATTAGTTTAATTTCCGACTTGGAATCATTGAATGCGTTGTACTGCAAAGGAGCTATACTAATGTCCATGTTCTGGTAGAAAGCTCCGTACTGTTCTCCCCCTAAGGCTTGCCCAAAGAATATATTCTTTCCACGAGCTCTGGTTTCTCCAAACGTCAGAAGACGCTCATAATTATCCCAAACATCCTGTTGCCAGTCTCCTTCCTCGCCTTGAGGAACCGGAGGTCTTCCATGAAAAAACCACGTCACGTTCTCGGCTCCCACGCGAGAGTTAACATGTCTCAGGGTAGTCTTAAACTCTTTAACGTCCTCTTCATGATGGATACCTCCTACCCACCCAATACGCGTGTGTTTTTTATTGCGGGGAGGTAGCTTGGGAAGGTTCCATGAGGGCAACTCAAAATCAATAGCGTTCTTAATAACAACCAGAGCCTTCTGTACAAAGGGATGAATACGCTCAGCGAATTTAGACTGAGTGCAACTCACCATGTCAGCTATCCCGTAACACGCCTTAGTAAGGGCATCCAGTTTCTGGTCTCTGTAAATCTGCCAGAGTCGGTGGCCTGGATACAGGTCCGTTAGTAGGTCGTCTGTATCGAAGTGGGTAAATTTGCCTAACTCACTAGCCTTCCTAAGTATCTCAAACGTGTAGTGCCCACCGAAGCTATGTATGTTCGCGGTGAATACCACATCCGCCCACTCCATATTCTTAAACTCAAAGTCTTCTGGGGTTACTCCTGAGGCGTTAGCTCCTAATGGATTGGAATCAAATCTAACCTCCACACTGTCCCCACATTTTTGTTGGAGTTTCTTCATAGGCATAAGAACCCTATAATAAGCACACCCCCCTTCATTCGGGGGGCATGCTAAAATGCGTAGCTTACGCTTATCAGTCAACTTTCAAGTTCTTCAAATGCGAAAGATAATCTTCATCATCTTCGGAGTCGGTGGGCTTAGCGGCAGTAGTGCCGGGACCCGGACCCATTAAAATACCTTCCAACTCTAGAGCTAAATTCTGCAGCTCCTCATATTCCGGTAGCTTAACTAAACCATGGATATCATGTAATTCATCCATCCATGTCGCAATTTCAGACTCGGTGCCTGCGATAGTACTTTTGGGTTTAGGACTAGACTTGTCGTAATTAGGCCATTGTCCCTGTGTCTCCTTCACAATCTTGAAGTCCCAACCACCCTCTAAGTCGGTCAAATCTCCGTAGTCATCATCAAAAAAGGCGTCCAGTACTTTACCGAACAACTTTTGTCCTACCGAGAGAATTTTTACACTCTCATCTCTACGGTCTACAACATTCATATAGTAGCGACGATAAGCTTTAAGCTTACGAGCAGCCTCTACTAGTGGCTGAGCTCCCGGTACGTCACGTCCACCCATGTTAGTAATCTTCTTCCACGTATTGTAGTAGAGGTCACACACCGGACACTTCTGGTCCCGTACTCTAGGGCAGTGATAGTTCTTATCGTTGATTCTATGAATAGCAGTCTCTGAATAGAACTGAATGTCTTCGTCCTTAGACGGAAGGATTCTCACTTGTGAGGTACCTTCTTCCATCATAAAGAACTTCTTTAAAAATTCCGGGTCGTTTCCAGGCTTGGAGGACCCATTAATTTGGTTATATTTTTGTCTTAATTCGTCAATGTTTACCATGTTTGTCTCCTTGTTATTATTATAGTTCGTGAAGCTTCACTTCAGCACGCTTGTTTGCAGAAATTTGAACAAGCATATCTTTTTGATGCTCTAGTGAAGACACAATGTTTTTAGCTAGATGATACTTGTGAGTGGCAACTTCTACGGTGCCTTGTTCCTCACGAAGTAAATCTACTGTCTTAACATATGCGTCTAGGGCTCGGTCTGTAGCCTTCTGACCAGCCTGTTTTAGTTCCTCTCTCCGGTTCTCCCGGGTCTTGGCCTCCTCATATTCATACTTATTTTCAGCCTCACTCATCTCTTTCTTGGCATACGCTAACACAGCTCCAAAAAAAGCATACACGGAAGTGTGCTTCAACAGAGCCTCGTCTATTGATGCCTCCGTGAAGGTGAGATAATCGTTAGTTATCTTGAGGTACAGTTCCTCAAGTTGATTGTAGGTTTCGTAAATATCATTCATCGCTAAAAATAAATTCAAATAGTTCTGGGTTGAGAGAGGTCAAGAGTTGAATCATATTAGATGAAACTGTTACGAGGAATTCGTTACCTAATGTCGGCATCTCATCGTCATCTCCCAACCCGAACATGTCATACCCCACATGAAGTATCTCATGTAAGAGGGTTCCCTTGTAGTCTTTTATTGTCTGATTAGGGTCTATTCCTATTGTGTTGGTAGGAAACTCAGTATACCCATACAAACTCTCCTTATCTAACTTCTTCTGGACAATCTTAAATTCACGGTACCCCGTCTTCAATACGAGGGGGTGAGTCGGTGTTTTTTTAATCACTTTCATTCGGTAACCGTTAATCGTGTATAATCTATCTTAACAGGCACCACGAATCGTGCTCTGCCGTTACGGGATTTCATAATATACAATCTCGCCTTACCCTCATCAAACTCTTCTGGTCTTTGGTTGATGGAAAAGGCTAGGTCACATACCCTAATCTTACCGTATGAGTCCGCAAGTTCAGAATCAGTAATCAAATCTACCTTCTTACCCTCACGATTAGTTTGAGTAGCGGTCCACACCAAGCACTTATACTCCGTGCAAAGACCCCGTAGTTCCTGAGCCATTCTTTCCTGAGCCATGTACTCTTTCATGGTGTCCTCGGAAGACATTAGCTCCAAATAATCAACGATAATAACCTGAGGGGAGAAGTCCTCATAGTTTCTAAGCTGATTCAAGTAGGCACGTAACCCATTAACACTGCACCTACGGGCAGGAAACTCCTTGATTTTAATCCTACCAATATCATTCTTAAGTTGAGATACTCTCTCCAATCTCTCCTTCAAGTCGTCAACCCGGTCCTTAAGCTCTCTCTGAGCGATACGCGAAAAGATGCTGTCCAGTCTTTGTGCTACCCTGTCCTCGGACATCTCTAACGAGACATACAATACATCCTTCCCGTCCATACAAGAACGAACCGCCTGATTTGCCAGGAACAAGGACTTACCTACCCCGGGAGGAGCCACTACCATCGCCAACTCTTTGTCTGCTAACCCTCCCTCCAACTCCTTGTTGAGAGACTCGAAAGGGGTTCGGTACTGAGCCTCGACAGAATTCTGTCCCAGCCTTACATATCTCTCGTCCACTTCAGAAAAATAATCGGAGCCAAGATTTACATTCCTGTTCACAGAAAGGGCACCCCGCATCTCCTGCTCAATCTTAGAGTACTCCTTCTGTTTTAATAATTCAATAGAAGTGAGGATAGCTCCCTTCATTGCTTCGCCCTTGGCGAACTCCTCAACTTGGTCTAGATAATAATCAGAACAAGATATAGCCGAAGTATCCAACCCATTGATGCGTGTAAGTTCATCACGGAAATCACCAAGCAATTCATTCTTGGACTTACGTTCCTTTATGTGGTCGATAATCTGGTCATCCGTGGGTAAATTCTTATACTTACCAAAATGCTCCTGGATGACGGTATAAATCTTCTGGTGGGATGGAAATTCGAAGTACTCCGATTTTATCATGGGCATCGACTGGATAAGAAAATCCCTATCCGATTTAGCCAGATAAACAATACCTCGTTGAATAGATTCCTGAAACTCGTAAGATGACATAAACTAACTCCTCAATAACATTATAGTATTGGGGGTTATCCTTTGTGCCGGTGTCCTACATATTTTTTATCATTTTCTGAAAGATTTTCAGAGTGCATTTTCGCCAGTCTCTCAGCTGCCTTCTGCTTCTTCTTAGCTTCTTTCCCACTCACTCGCTTAAGCAAGCCTGTCTCACATAATTTATCTGGGTCCATAGTATACCTAGCATAGGGAGACTCCGCACCATTCAAACTATCGATTGCGTCCTTCGTGTTATCAATCTCCTTCTCATACCATTCCTTGGCATACTTCTTATTGAGAGACTCACTCTGATGGAACTTAGGGGTTCCACCATTGACACTAATACCCATACCTCCTCCTTTCTCAGCATTTTTACTCACATCATAGGTCAGGGGGCACTGACGTTTTCCGCACTCCGGACAGGTTATTTTCTTATTTCTTTCCTCGTACTTACGAAGGTCTCCATAGTTGGCGTCACAACGGTTGCAGTAGTAATTGTAGTAAGGCATTAGATTTCACACACTCCAGTGGCACAGTTATCTACCTGCGCCATCTCCACTAGTGCACCTTTTGTAATTAGCTCTGCTAGGTCGTAGTCCTTCCAATCGATGATTTCTAGGGGTTCTGACCCTCTAGAACCCGCCTTGTAGAAGGTGAATCCTTTCATTTCTCTGGCATAATCTAGGAGAGTAGCGATAGTGTCCTCCGTCACCTCATAATCATCCGGCAGATTGCACGTCTTGGAGACAGCCGAATCAATGTACGTCTGAATCAGAGCCTGGGTTTTAATATGCTCATCAGGTGTAACATCATACGCTCCCACCACGTGGTCCAAGCTCTTACTGCGTAGGTACAGGTCTTTAAAGAGTGGGTCAATAACAACCGCCTCATTCCATACACCTTCAGTACCTGTGCGCCAGCGTCTCTTATAAACAGGAGCAAAGATAGGCTCAATTCCTGTCGAAGTCCCCAACACCATAGAAATTGTTCCTGTAGGCGCCACAGTAAGAATAATAGCATTGCGAAGTCCATGTTTCTTGATATCAGTTCTTATCCTAGAAGGGATTGTTTTCAGGTACTTCTCCTGTTTTAATTGGTGCCAATCATAGGCTTCAAACGAACCCTTCTCTCTGGCCAGATACATAGAGGCTTTATACGCCTCGTTCCGTATGGTAGCAAAGAGCCGCTCGGTGAACTCAAGACACTTCTCGGACCCATATTTATACCCCGCCTTGATTAAAAAGTAATGATACCCTGTAACCCCTAGACCTATGCGACGACTTCTTTCACCCGCTTCACGACACTCCGCAATAGGGAAGTGATTAGCCGTGAGAACATTATCAAGAAACCGAACACCAGTCCTAATAGTACGGGCAAGGCGTCTCCAATCAACACTCCCATCCTCATCAACCATGTTTGCCAAGTTGACGTGGCCAAGGCAACAGTTGCCGTAATTAGGTAATACCTCTTCACCACACGGATTGGTGCTTGGCATATCTTCGAAATAGCTGACATTAGTGTACTCATTTGCAAAATCAATATTAAAAATTCCAGGTTCACCGCACTCGATTGCATTAGTTACAATCTTAGTCCAGATATCCCTCGCATATATAGTCTTCTTAGTTGCACCATCAAACGTATCTGCGTAATGTTTGATGTGGTGCAGGGAAGCCCTTCCTAGGGCATCTTCTTCATCCATGGCTACCACTTCTATGGTATCGTCTCCCTCCTCAGAGACGCGCTTAATCTCGTACACATAGTACTGATTGTGTCGTCCTCCGAAGGTAAAGTACCACTCCTCATTCTTCTCCACGGCATCCAGAAAACGGTTAGTGATGGCAGCGGATATATTAAAGTTGGTTAGCTCTTTCCGGTCTAGTTTAACGTGCAAAAACTCTAAAAAATCTGGGTGTGTTACGTTGAGGATTGCCATAAGAGCTGTACGTCTATTCTTTCCTGCTCGTACGTGAGTCCCAATCTCATTAATCATACGCATGACAGAGATAGACCCCGGAGCGCTGTTCTTTATATTTTGTATGTCGTCTCCACGCGGTCTAATTTTAGAGAAATTAAATCCAACTCCTCCGCCTCCGCATGATATCTTATACATATCACTCACAGTTTTAGCGATACTCTCTACATTATCCTCAGGGTCTAGGACATAACAATTTAATAGATTCTGATTGTTCCTCCCGGCGCCGAATAATATACGTCCACCCGGACAGAAGTCCCCCGAGTTGATAGCATCAAAGAATTTCTTCTCTATACTTTCAATCTTATCATCCGACTCTACCTTAGCTACACTCCTAGCTATGCGTTTAGCAAGGTCTTTCCAAGTCTTCTCTCCTGGATAGGCATACTTACTGAGGAAAATGTCCTCATGGATACTTCCTTCGGGAATGACGTAGGCCACTACTCGTCCTCGGTTTCTAGTATAGCTCTAATGTCTTCTTCTAGAATAAGGTGGTACTCCTCTCCTCCAGCCTGTAATGGGTGCCCATCATACTCCCCAAACACAATATAATCACCTGCTTCTACGTTATCGGTGACCTCCCATCCGCAGGCTATAACAACCCCTTCGTTTAACTTTTGTCCTTCGTAGGGGAGGATAATTCCTCCCTTGCTCTCTCCAGGCAACGTCTGTTGCATAACCAAAATTCTATCTTTATAGGGAATTACTTTCATAGCGCTTATTATTTATGTGTGAAACTACTAATGTTATGTTTCTTGTGAACCTCTAGGGTGTCGGCTTCTTCTTCTATTAAAGAGGATAAATATTCATTGTGCGTGATTATAAATAATTTTTTATTTTTAGTAACTTCAGAGACGAGGTCGTACAATCCACGCACTCCTTCCTCGTCCAGTGAGTCTGCTACCTCATCAAAGAAAATCAGATTGGACTGGTTCTTACCTGACAGAATCAGGAGGTCGTTGAGTGCTAGGGTCACTGCGAGGGACACGCGCTTCTTCTCTCCTCCCGACAGGGAGCCGAAGTATATCTCAGTACCTTCCCGGTTCAAACACTCTCCTAATGAGTCGTCAAATTCTATGGTGAATGCTCCCTTGCTGAGAACCCCAAGATAATAATTGGCTCTCTCATTAAAAAACTTGAGTATGTTTCTTATCACATACTTAACTAATCCCTGTTCCGAGAAAGCTTTCTCCCAGAACCTCATCATATCATAACCCTTCTGAGCTTCTGTGACCTCCGAAGCGTACGTGATTGAGTCCTTTTTATTTTGCCTCTTCTTCTTACGCAGGAACTTGAGTTGGCTATCTGAGTTATTGAACGACTCCACCAAATCAAAATCTTTGGAGGTAACCGGCAACACACAAGAATCAATACGCTTCTGGAGTCCTCGGATAGTACTCCGCACTGAGCTTACGTTCTGCCGTGCCTCATCCAATAAGGTTGAAGTGCGTTCAGCGTCCGAAGACAGCTTACCACAATGTTCACACGTATCGTTCTTCTTTAGTTGAGTCTTCAAGTTCTCTACGTCCCTCTGGTGTCCATGTAAAGACATCTCCTCTGTTCGGCACTCCCTTTCCAGCTGGCCGATGGCGTCCTCTTCCGCCTTGATATCCGCAAATGAGTGAGCCTTAATAAATGCTAGCTGGTCCTTAGTAAAACACTCCTTGATTTCATCCTGTACCTTTTTAACCTTTGCTATTTCTGCTTCTATAGTCTTCTTGGACTCCAAAGACTTGTCCAGTAGTGTAGAGTTGAGTCTCTTGTCAGCATTATACCTAGATTTGAGAGACCGTATAGATGCCCTATACTTAAATAAATCCGACAGGTTAAGAAAACTCTGTATAATCTCTCTCTTCTCCTCCGCAGAAGCGGTTAAAAAATTGAGAGAATTCTGTTGTCCAAACACCATAGATGCAAGGAACACATTTAGACTGGAGTTGAGTATGGTGTTTAGTTTATCCTGGGTGCTTGCGATGGAGTCTTCGGTGACGTTCTCACCCCCTACCCTAACCCGCAGTAACGGAGGCTTCTTAACTCTAGTTATGGTGATGTTATCGTTAACCACCAGAGTTACTTTACACTTCCCCTCCGTGTGAAAGTTGGTCATGCTCTTCTCGGTTGTCTTCCTTAGGGTTTTACCGAAGAGACCGAAAAGTATGGCTTCAATTATAGTACTTTTCCCAGCACCATTAGAACTTATGGGTGAGGTGTCTTCATTTAACCCCACTACCCTCACTAGATTACTATAACTATCGAAATCTATGGAAGCTTTCTCTGTCGAGAGAAAATTTTCTATCTCAATTCTGTTTATTTTCATGCAAGCGAATCTCTTCTAGGGAATTAAACAAATCAGCCTTAGAAAACACACTGGTACTGCTATCAACATATTGTCTTATAATAGTGTCGCTGATAGAGATGCCGTCTTTCTCAGGGATGAAGCTAGACGAGTGTTTAGGGAGTATATCGTCAAACGAAATCTCTAGATGAGCTAGAGTATACTTAGACACAACCTCCTCTTTGAGCATCAGTTCACACCCCGCATCCAAATGGTCCAGCTTCAACCTAAGGATAGTAAAGAAATCCTTGAAGGAGTACCTCTTATTGTACTCCGCTAACTCGTGGATACCACACAATACATGACGTATACCAAAGTCTACAGTCTTTCTAACTACTTCCATCTCACCATCTCGTATTATCAATTCATGTACATACTTCTGCGTGTTAGCCTCGCCAAACCCGGTAGAGTACTGAGTACCTAAAACGTAGATGTGACCGCCATATACTTTAGGTTTGTGGATGTGTCCCAAGAACGATAGCTTGTCCTTATTAAAATGGCGTCTCTTAACGTACGATTCATATTCGTACCAGCCGTTAGAGACACACCCATCAAAACCAAAATGCCCAAACCTATGGTTCTTTGATTTCTTCAGGTGTTTAATGATATCTCTCTCATCCTCAAAGTGAGGAATGAAATCAAAGTCCACCCCACACAATCGCACCGTCTGCACATCCTCACATACCGTGGCTATATCCTTGTAAAGAGACAATGTGGTGTGGGTACTGCCATCTTTAGCTACTGTATCATGGTTACCTCGATTAATAACAATATCTTTTACCTTGAACCCTTCTAATAACTGTCGGAAAGCTAGGAGTTCCTTACCTCGTGGGTTCCTCCGATGGAATATATCTCCATTGATAATCACCGCGTCAGCAGGTTTCCTATTAACTAGCCTTGTTAGTGTAGCCAGTTGAGTCTCCAGATATCCTGGAATATAATCAGACCTAATATGCAAGTCTGTAAGAACTACTATTCTACTACTTCTGGACATATTGTCTGAGCGCTTTGGCATTTAGTAGTGAACCGGAAGAATCAAATTCCGCCTCCAATCCATCACCGAAGGAAGTCCCAGCTTCAATATCCACTTCAAATGGGACCACAAAATTAATTCCATACAGCTGAGTAAGGTCTTCCGTACTGGGGAGAGCATACTTGAGTAGCTGTACAGTCTTTTGGACTTGGTCATATGGACATTGAACCTCAATAGAATCGTGAACCGATGCTAAAATATCTACGTCCAGACCGGCTTTGCCAACGTATTTTTTAACACGTTGAATAGAATGCAGCATCAAATCGGATGCTGAACTCTGAATAATAAAATTAATACCTTGCCTCAGAGCTCTCTCCTGGTGAGCTCGGGAAGGACTCGTAACATTCTGCAGGTGTCTACGTCTCCCAAAGAGGCTTGTCGCGTGTCCGTCCGTCTTAATCCGTTGTCGTGTATCCTTAATCCACCCAAACACTCTGGGAAACGACGAATCATATTCCTTAAATATATTCTTACAGTACCCAACAGACTTGTTTATTTGGGATGCCAGCTTAAACGGTCCACCTCCATACACAATAAGGAAGCTAACGCTCTTAGCAATCTGTCTCTCCTGAGGGGTAATCTTAGATATATCCTTGCTGAATATTAACGACGCAGTAAACTTATGTAAGTCCTCTCCGCATGTGAACGCCTCAATCAAATTCGCATCCCGGCAGCACTGAGCCAGCACGCGCAACTCAGCTGTAGCGAAGTCTGCGGTGAGGAAAGCCTTTCCCTCGTCAGGAATCATTAATTTCCTGATGTTAACCTCGTCATCCGCCGAACTCCGTGGAAGAGTGTGGAAAGATACTCCCTTCTTAAACTCCTTATTGACCAGTACTCCCTCCCTCTTACCGGGGACTTTCTTCTTGACCGTATAGGTAGAGCACGAGAGACGTCCTGTGACCACTGTAGCGAAGTTGTATTGAGAATATACCCTAGGAGACCCGTTGTACTTAGCGGCGCTCCTAACCCCCTTAACGTACGTCCTGTGTTGCTTACCCATATACTTGTATTCTAATACCCCTGCGACGAACTTATGAGCATCCGAATCCGGGGATGTAGTGGTCAACACCTCGCTTAAATGTTCCTCAGTGAGAGATGGTAAATTGGTTTTGGGAGAGAACTTAGTCGCTCCCAAGTTAAAACCTTCCTTCGTGAACACGACCATGGCTAAATCCTGGTACGAGTTCAAATTTATACCACTAACAGGAGACAGTTCGAGCAGTTCCTCTTGCTTCTCTTCCAATCTCTGGGTCAATTTCTGGTCAAGCTCCTCAAGATACTCTTCGTCTATGGCGATACCGAAATTTTCTATCTCAGCCATGGTGAGTAGGATGTCCTTGAGGATATTGTCGTACACCAAGTGCGCATTAGTCCTGTGGAGTTCTGGCCTCATGCGATTGTAAGCTCGAAGAGTGAAGTCGGCATCCATAGCATTACCAAATGCAATGTCCTCCAAAGGCATGGCTACCCAATCTTGTGAGCCTCCGTCTAAAACCGTTAGCATTTTAGCGTTACCTCCGCATCTGTTTCTATCCAAACTCTTGCCCCACAAGATAGGGGTTTATCCGGAGAATACACAACCTTACTCTCACCAAGGATATTAACCTCGTGCGCATAGTCATTGGATTTATAGGTTTTCACTGTGATAACAGGCTCATTCGTACCGTGTTTCTTATTAGCACGAATCTTATGCTGATTTACATGTATTCTTTTTTTCAACTTAAAACGTCTCCAATTCTCGAGGGAAATACTCTTTGACCACCTCCATCAACCCATGGGGTCTGTTCTCGTCGAGTAAAGCGTGCATAACCTGTGTGTCCTCAATATTATTAAAGTCCTCAACACCAAAGTTCATCAAAAACTTCAAATCAAATTTGCAATTATGAAATATCTTGGCGCATGGAGCACCCATCAGAGACTTCATCTCCTCCAGCACGAGGTCTATATCAGCCGGAGAGAAGGGAGACTCTCTATGGTGAATAGGTATAACAAAAGCCGACCCTTCTCCATAGGATACTCCAATAGTTAAAATAGAATCCTGCTGGTAATCCAACCCTTCAGTCTCTAAATCCACAGCTACCACGTCGTGAGTCATCGCAGTAGCAACATACTCTTGAACTTCTTGTGTGGTCTTACAAACGGTATAGTCATGAGCGCTCAGTTTATTCTTCCCCAGAACTACCTTATCATATGCGTTATCAACATCCTGGATGAACAGTGGCCTGAGCTTAGGCTCTAGGTACAACGACACCGGATGTAGGGTAGGGACAACGCTTATTTCTCCCAACGAAAACTCACGCCCACGCTTATTGGTTATGCCAGACTTCTTAATCAGAGCCTTCATAGCTAGGTTACCTAGGGGTATCACGAGGTCTGGCTCTATGTTCTCCAAGTCATCATAGAGTAGCTCTCGGTGCTTGGCTAACTCACTGGTACTCACATCATCTTCACGCACATCAAATTGCTTAACGGCAGCTACGAACTGATAACAGTCTTGAGGTAACTTGGTCGAGTCTAAGAGACGCTGAAGAACACTATACTCTTGGTG
>Ga0114899_1001360_pt1 | contig 14411 bp, 18 predicted proteins | sample MalvireepMed_215_FD_83497 | JGI IMG/M metagenome (GOLD analysis project Ga0114899, IMG submission 83497) | Marine viral communities from the Global Malaspina Expedition - Malaspina viral metaG DeepMed_215 | ecosystem: Environmental > Aquatic > Marine > Oceanic | place: Mediterranean Sea... | reverse complement strand
GGCTATAGCGTGTTGGATCTGGTCTATTAACTCAGTAACGCCGTCCCAGCCATCCCACGATTGCTCATCATCCCCGAACCAATCCGCAACCGTCCTGAGAGCCACGAGCATCTCCGGAGCCGATGCCATCAGATCAGCGTCTATAAAAGACTGCTCTCTATCGGTAGGCTGGGCCTTTTCCGGAGATATGAAGTCCAGATCGATTGATTGCACTACATAAACAATATCGTGCCAGAGAACCGTGACCTTGCCGGCATCGTCCTGACTCAAAACCAACGCAGGATCAGAGAGAGTTGGGTTTATCCACGCTTCGTTATTCTTACTGTCTTTGCCTTTGAGGGAAAACTTCAACTCCAGCCCTGAGATCCAGTGATCCCTCGTCCAGTTGTCGTTTGTTTGAACTACTGCAAGATTGTTTGTTGTGTGCGTCATTCTTTCACCTCATCTATATGGTTAAACTCATTTAAGGGACGTTCGTATGTACCGTCCCATCTCTCATACCCTATGTAAAGTATATCTATTTCTCCAGCCGTAAAATCTCTTGTTCGATCATTCAAGTTAAACCTTCGTATGTCAGAGTAAGCAGTGTTCAAGGTTTCATCCCCCATATACTTACATTCACATGAGTCACCTCTATCTTTCAGACTATGTTCAATTGCACAAGGTTTATTATTATGTGAGTGCTTCTCCCATATAAACCCTGTTTCCGCATCAACCTTTAAGATAGCTTCACTGCCTGTAATTAAAACTGATTTACCTGTTACCATTAGTTATTTTCCTTCCAGTCTTGTAATGTATTCGTTATATTCCTAAGCCTGCTAGTAATCGTCCCTGCCATCAAGGCGGTCCCAGTATCCCTCTTCCTCGTAGGCGTTCATCGCCCAGTCCGGTAGGTGGTCAACCGTGTTACCGGCTGATACCTGATGTGACATAACGTCAGCTTTCGGGTAGGCTTGCGTGGCCTCTGGGAGCGTTTCAAAGCTATTGAGGAAGGACTTCCTCGTCTGGCCTGCCAGGACACTATCCCTTGGGTATACTCCCCACTCGTAGACCGTGTACGAGTTGTCAGACGCCGGTTCGATTGTCCAGCTGGTATTACTCATTACTTTCACCTCTCTTGTTACTTGCCAGTTTCATTTCCTCTTCACCCAATGAGCATAGGCAACATTCCTCGCAATGCACGTCACCGTCATCGTCCATACAGACAGGATCGAAATTCTCTGGGCTTTCGTACCAGATCTCGCGTTTACAGATCGTACAGAATTCCTCTAAATCGTCCGTAGCTTGATCGGTTCTTATAGCCGTCATCTTTAAACAAACTCCCCATCTACTTTAATAGCGGTGCATCCCCAGTTTGGCGTTCCAAAATTGTCTAGTGGGCTGAACAATGCCGTTTCGTAATTATGATCGTCGTCTGTACTGTAAATCATCCCCTCGGCAAAGCACTCCCGATCATCATCGTACAGGCTGAAATGCTGGGGATTGTCTTTGAGGTTGGAGTCACACCCATTGGGCCCTTCAATGCCAACGGCGAGTTTATCCCCCCATTTCGTGCCAAAATGATCCTTGGTAATAATCCATCTGTAAGCCATTAGTCCACCTCGTTCTTTGTCTCGTTACTTGACTGGTTACCAGCGAGGATTTCAAGGCATTTCTCTACGTCACCTCTCTCGTTACATATCATTTCAATTATGATTGCGCTTTCCGGTGCGCGATTGCCGTACATCATCTCGACGCCACGCGCTTCCCATTCTTCTTTAGTTCGTCTTCGGCTAGCATGACTGATGTTTCCATGTAATCCATCCATGCCTCACCTAGTCCAGACTCTAGACCCTTTTTAACGTGAAGCCTCAGTACTCTTTTGTCCTCATCACTAAGCTTGTCGTAACTACCTTCACCGTTACGCTCGTCATAGACTCCGATCATGTCGCCGTCTTGTAGGACGTATAGAATTTCTTCAGGATTAACCATTGTATTTCTCCTTTACCCAACTGATCCTAATCTTGTCTGCCTCATCCAATCCCATCATCCAATCGCCATCGGGTTCGATGTCGCTTAAATGTATGCCGTTGCCGTAATCGTATCCACCGGTTTCCAGCATAGGGTTTGTCATGCCGTCTGCGTCCAGTCCAGTGCCTACGCTTTCCAGATTTATAAGATTTCCGAAATGTTTCATTGTGCGTTACTCCTATTGGGAAAGGTGAATTGATAAGTTCTCCCTACAAACCTCTTGTCAAATTCTCTGATAATCCAATCTTGATGAGCAACGTCGTTATATAGTTCGCATTCCATGTCATTTTGATTATCAGGACAACATAATTGGTAAAAGGATTCGCCCTCTTGCCAGACTTCTAAGCTGAAGAAATTATCTTTTTCCTCGCACACTGGGCAAAAGTAATCATCTACCGTCTCATCGTATAATTGCGCTAGTCCCCGAAAGTCGCATTCAGCGCACCACATTTCAGTCTGAGTCATCTTGATTTCGATTGCGTTCATGTGTGTTGCTCCGTTTCTATGTGTGTTGGTTATGACCGATCAGTTAAAGCGTGTTTCCATTTATCGATGGCTTGGGATTGGCCTTGGGTTATGATGACTGACAGTGCCATGAGTTGATCGAACAACTCACCGGCTTGGATATCGAGGGATTTGGCAATGATGATGCAATCCCACTCGACGGTTTTGATGCCCGTGAGGTTTCCCTGAGAGCAATGCCACGCGACAAGGCGGTGGACGGCATTGGCTAGGGGATTTTTATGCCGGTTAGGTGTAGACCTGAGCGATCTTCCGGTTTTTTTGTTGACGATACCGGACATAATTTCACGGACTTGGCTAGGAGTGGGTAGGGGATCGGACATTGAAGGCCGAATATACTCGACATAATTGACTAGAGCGTTGACGTGGTCTGTATATAATTGATTAGCCATGTGCGTTACTCCTAAAAAAAGAATAGGGCTATCTCGCGATAGCCCTTTGTGATTTGATGGTTTGTGATTGGGTGATGATTAGGCGCTGGATATTCCGCACACCGATACGGTTATCGGACTGGAATTTACGCCTCGACTGAAGTTTACTGTCCCGCCGTTCCCATTTAGTGCTCATGTGTGCGCTCCTTATATTAGGTTTGTGACTTGGGTTAGAGGCCTCTGGGTTCGCCGTGTCCAGTCCCGTAGGTCATGCTACGTAAGCGGTGTACCGCCTGACCTCTAACCCATTCCAGAGCATTGTAACACCTAACGTTTGGCGTGTCAAATGCGAAAGGTAGGGGTTGTGCTAATCTTGTGTCATGGCAAAATTTACCCAACTTCAAGAGCGATTCATGGCTGAGGTCATGACTAATAACTGGAATGGAACTCAGGCGTATCAAACAGCGTCCGGTGGCAAGGCGAATTTGGAAACTTGTGCTAGAGAATCGCATAAACTGTTAAAACGCCCCGATATTGCACAAGAAATCACGAAACGTAGCACAAGATTGGAAGATAAGACTACCGTCGACTTGGCATGGATAACAACGCGACTTGTTAACGTGCATCATCGTGCATATGACAATGGTGACTTATCAACTGCCCGTGCAAGCCTAATGGATATTGCAAAATTGCGTGGTTATGGAAACGAAAAACGCGAACTGGAAGTTACGCATAGATCGGAAGCAATGCTAACGCTTAGCAGTAGTGAATTGCGCGAACTCGTAAACGCATCAGATGAACCGGAGACACTCGCAATTGAAGCGGGATACGTAGAGGTTGACCCGCTGTCACCATGACTGTATGAGCGCAATGTGTTAACACTTTGCGCGTAGAACGTCGTAAACCATGTTTTGGTACATATAGGGTCTACCTTGCAGGCAAAACGTCGCATATAATAAAAAACCCCCGCTGTTAAACGGGGGTCAATTGTTGGGTGTTGGCTATGGTCTAGTGAAGACCAATTACGACTGGTACGTTTTGGAATTTACGTGATCCGCAAGCATGGCCAATTGGAGTACAATCGCCACACTGGCCGGGACACACCCAGACTTTGCCGTAGCCTAGATCAAGCGCGGTTTTGCGTAATTCGGACGCCCACACGTTAAAACGTTCTGCTTGCTTACGTCTGTCGGGCATTTTAAACGATACGGGTAACGCGTCAAACGTCCCTCGATAGCACGATAATAGCTTGATGCGTTCAAGCATGAGTTGATTATATTTTGACCCACTGGACGCGTTTAAGGCGTAGTTTGCAGGAAACGGGCGCCCGCTATTGTCCCAATCAATCAACAACTTCCACGACTTGGAGTATCCATAGCAATTTAAATCGGGTCTCGACGCTAACAAGTTAAACCAGAAACCTAACGTTTCTTCACTGTCAAAATCGCCATCAACGTAGAGTCTAAACTCGCGTCCATATGGCAAACCATAGAAGACTCGACGTATTGTCTTACGTCCGTGAGACGTCATTAAAAGTATAGTGTTTTGTAATTGACGGAAGAACGCGTCCGGGTAGCGCCACGACTTGAATGAGTAACACCAGTTAAGACAATCTCCCGCTCCCGGACAAGTAAACAATGGTAGTGACGAAAACACAATGAATTCGCCAGTTTGTTGGCTTTTGTTAAGCTTAGAATTCCCGTCAAGCTTAAAGATATTCCATTGTGGAAGTCCCGTATCTAGAAACGTTTCAAACTTTCGCCATGCTATTAACCATTTTGAGTCTTGTCCGTTCGGTTGAGGTATCGTGTATCCAACTGGCATTGTCGGACGCGCTACATTGTCACGGTCCGAAACGTACGCGAGTATGTCGCGTGCTAGGTCTAATTGGATTTGTTTGTTTGTGTATCTACCCATGGTGTGTGTTTCTCCCTTAAATGATTATGTGTTAACAGATCGATATGTTTGGTGGGCTAACGCTTACGGAAGAATGTCTGTTCCATACCATAGCGTAGCGCTTGTGAACGACTCTCAACTAAACTCGAGTTATTAATGTGTTCGTCCAGTAGATCACGTTCTTCTATTGTCATTCTGACCCCAACAACAATGGTCTTGTCACCATTGTGGTAAAGATCAATTTGCCTATGTTCGGCTTTAGTCATAACCTTTGCCATCGTGTGCGCTCCTAACTTGTTTCAAGTGTGTGTGTCGACTGTCAATAAGTGTAACATCTTACATCTGATAATGATAGTACTTTTGGGTGAGCTTACGACTGGATCTATGGACACACGCCAAAGTCCGACGACTCGCGCATCCAGGAAAGGGGTCCCGTCTGCCAACCTTGAGCAAGGATGAGATCGGGTCGGAGTCACACGCGCGAAAAGTAGTATGTGTATAACCTTCAAACACCGCTACGACCCTTTAAGACACATGACACGCACCGTATCAACCCGTGCCTGACCGTTCGTCCGTGAACGGTCGTGAACGGTCGTTATCTCTCAGGCGTAAAAGCTTTAAAAACCACGCCGTTCAAGGACGACTCCTCCCCCCTTTAGGGGGGGAGTCCGATGAACGCTTAGGGGGTGTGGGAACGGTATGTACCGTTCAACCGTGAACGGTCGGTTACTTGAGGTAAGGGGGAATCCTAACTCAAAGGTTTGCGTAAAAGTTCTTTTCAATTTTGCCTATTAGTGTTAGTCTACGATTATTCCAACGACGACCTTGGAGGAGCCGTTATGCCCCATAAGGGAAAAAGTAAGTCATATCGATCGACGAAGGCGCATCCGAAACCCGCTTACAAGACGGCATCGCCGAAAAAAAAGAAGCCGAAGAAGTAGGAGATTTCCGTGGAGATAAGGATTCACGAGATGATTCCCGATCACCGCCAGGATGCTCTTATGCGTTTTGACGGGTTGCTTGACGAGCTTTTGAAGCAGCACGAGTATCCCGAGGATGTGAGGGAGGTAGTTACCGCCCGTCTGGGGGAATGGGAGAAGAGTTGGATTAACCGGGGGGTGCGTCGTGGAGGAACCTTCTCGGATCATGCTTACCGTGAGTTGCCTATGGTGGTTAAGGCGCAGATGATGGAGACTCAGAATCCTACCTCTCGAGGTGGGGAGCTTCTTCCGCCCGGTAGAAAGGCGTCTTCCTAGTGGTTGTGGCTGGAAAAGATCCAAGGAAGGTTAAATTACTGCGTGAGGCGGCAAAGCAGGAGCTTGCGGCGCGGGACTTTAAGTATTTCCTCGATTTTGTCTTTATCCAGGAGAGGCCCCAGTTGCAGGAAGGTATTGTTGGGGGTAAGAGGCAGTTCGAGAAGTGGCCCCACGTCATGGAAATAGCCGATGCCCTGCTCAATGACCGTAAGATTGTCATACTCAAGGCAAGACAGCTCGGTGCTTCGTGGGTCGGTGCCGCCTACGCCTGCTGGATGTTCATGTTTCATCCCGGTTCCCTCGTGGGTATGTTCTCACGGGGCGAAAGGGAGGCCGTGCGCCTTATGGCGAAGGTCAAGTTTATATACAAGAACCTTCCGAGGGGCTGGACGAGGTCCCTCGAGACAGATTCAAGACTCGAGATGCAGCTCAACTTCGCGGAAGGGATCGAGTCCATAATCACCGCCTTCCCGTCCACGTCCGATGCGGGTCGTGGTGATGACTTCTCCCTCGTCGTAATGGATGAGGCAGATTCGCACGAGGCACTAGAGGAAGCCTATACCGCCCTGTCGGGTTCCATCGATTCCACCGGGGGTCAGATGGTGATGATGTCCACCATAAACAAGCTTCGGGCGGAGTCCGTGTTCGTAGAAGCATATACCGGGTCCCCGGAAAACAACTGGAAAAAATTGTTCTTCGGCTGGAGGGCAAGACCCACCCGAAACGACGAATGGTACCAACGGGCGCGTAACAACATACCCACTACCTCGAAGCTGACCGCCGAACTCTACATGGAACAGGAGTTCCCCGAGACCGAGGAGGATGCCCTTAAACCCGCCCATGCGATCTCGGGATTCGATATGGATACCCTCGACTACATGAAGTCGCAAATCCGGGAACCCTATATCTCCACGGACGATATGAGGATATACACGAAGTACCAGAGAGGGCGCCGATACGCCTGTGGATCAGACGTTGCACACGGTATCGGGCAGGACTACAGCGTCTCCGCTATCCTGGACCTCGACGGTCAAACCTCCACGATGGTGGCCTGCATTATCTCCAACCGCCTCGATACGGTCGAGTTCGCGGAACAGACCATGAAAATGCTCGAACTTTACGCGAACCCCATATGGGCGATCGAGAAAAACGAGTGGGGCATAGATGTCGTAAGGTCCGCCGAAAGGGCAAAGTACCGTAATCTCTACGGTGTCGTGAAAGGAAAGGGGAAAAGGGAGTACGGCTGGCTTACCACCCCGAAGTCGCGTTGGGATATGTGGCTCAGGCTCCGTACCGAGATCAACCGGTCGGCAATTACCATACCCGATATAGAAATCCTCGACCAGTTCTACCAGGTTGTGGTCGTGGGGGAACATGGCAAGATGATGGCGAGACAGGGAGCGCACGACGACGGCCCTACCGCCATGGCAATCGCCCTGATGATGAACGAACATACGGTTTCAAGTGCCCGGACTACCCTCGTCAGGGTACCGGCAGCATACTGAGAGGTCGGATATGACACTACTGGGTGACGCAAGGACGCCCCCGTCGGAAGGGGAGATCGCACAGGCAAAGGAGTTCCTTTCAAGACGGTGGGGAAACGCACACATGGCCTTCTCCAATATCGATGCGTTCTACCAGGCGGAAAACACCATATGGCCCCACGGTTCCCGAAGGGCGGAGTTCAAGGCACCCTACGCGCAGGAGATCGTGGACAACGCAAGCGACCAGGCACTCGCCATTACGCCCAAGTTTCACCGGGAACCGGTCGGACGGGGAGAGTCCCATGTGGACGACGCCACGAAAGTGGAACTTGCCATGTCCGCTCTTTTCTACGATTCCGCACTCAAGGAGATGTACCTGCCGTGGCGGGAGGCTAACTCCTACCTGATGGCATACGGGTACACCGTCATGGAAGCGCCTATATACATGCCTAACCGGAAAAATCCCCTCGGGGACGCAAACCCGTTTCGCATACAGGTGCCCCACCCGTCCTCCGTACTGATGGACCCGGACGAAAAGGTGCCCTCGGTGGCGATCAAGATGACACGCATGACCGTCGCGGAACTCGTCGCCCTCTCGAAGAAGAAGGTCGAACAGGGACGCAGGTTCGCGCAGGTCTATCACCCCGAGACGGATTACGGAGAACAGGCAAATCCCTTCCAGATGATAGAGACGTGGGACTTCTACGATGCGAACTGGCATATCAAGATGCTCCCCTCGGCAACCATGATCTACGCGGAACATAACCCCTCGGGCTTCGTTCCCTTCCTTCATGCCTTCACCGGCTGGGGACTCCAGCCGAAAGATAACCTCGGGGATCCCATGTACCAGGCAAGGGGTATGCTCACACCGTCAGTGCAGAGAACCATACAGATAAAACAGCAGGGCGACTCCGCAAGGCAGGAAGTGCTCATGCGGTACGCCTACAGCGCCAAGCGCATATCCCGACAGCAGGACGCCGCGGAAGTCTCGCAGGCCGAGGCCGAACAGGGATACGTCTTCGGAGACCAGGACGAGTTCGGGGACACTAACCCGAAGGAACTCCCCTCGTGGCTGTACAGACAGAACGGCCTCGTTGATGACGTGCTGGAACGCTCCACCCTCTCGCGTCGTCTCGGGGGTATGCGCGAACAGGGCATAGAAACAGTGGGACAACAGGCAATTCTCGACACGGCGGCAGGACGGAGGTTCACCTCTCCCGAGATTCAGATGGAGCACATGGCCTCGCTGATCGCACAGAGAACCCTGTATCTGATCGATATCATACCGCAGCTAAAGAACGGCATAACCCTCCACGGGCAGAAGATTACCCGTGCAATGATCCACGGCAACTACGACATACAGGTCGCCTTCGACGATCGCGAACTGGTCGTGTCACTACAGGAACGCACCATGGCACTACAGGAACTTGCCGCGGGAGCGATCGACCTCAAGACATACTACGAACGGGTGGGCTACGAGAACGGCTCCCAGATTCTCAGGGGAACTATCAAGGACAGGATCCGCAGGCACCCGAGGGTGGAAGAGCGGATTGCCGCCCAGGTGGCTACCGAGATGGGCATGGGAGACGTTTTCGCGGAAGGCGAGACACTTGCGCCCGGACCCGGCATGGGCGGACCGGACGCGGGAGAGGCACAGAGCCTCGCGGGACGCGCCCTCACACCCTCCACGCTGGAACCAAGACAGATGAGACTGGGAGGAGCTTAAATGCCGTCACCCGTATCGGACAACGATTTTGCCATAGTTATGAAAGAGCTGCTTGACGAGTACGCGACCCTTAAAAAGTCCGTCAAACCCAAGCCGAGCATCAAGACAGAACTGCAAAGGCTAGTACCGCGGAACAATCCCATATACCAGCGAATGAAAGAACTAAATCTTAATGCAAACGAACTGAAGAGAGGCTAATGCCAAACGGGGAAAAGGACAGGTATAAACACATTCGTGACATCCTTAACGGGATGAATGAAGTTTATGTTGATTTAAAAACTAAAGAAGAAACCACAGTTATCCAGCTCGGACCGGGATTTGCTGACACAGCTGTTACCCCTAAAGACACCAAGATATTAAAAGAAAGAATCAAGGCCCTACGAGGAGTCGAGACAGCCGTTGCTGCCGAAATTGATGAAGCAAGAACATTTAAACCGGAAACGGTAGAAAAACTTGTAAGACAGGTTGCCGAAAGAATCCGAGAGGCATGGCAGGCCCAGGGTATTGAAGTTCCCGACCCTGACGCGCAGTCAATGGAATGGGTCGAAAATTATTTTCTCCGGGATCATACATGGAATGATGATACTAAAAAGTTAATCGAAGATGCAGATCCGAAGCCGACCGATCAACATGGGTCAGGTAAAAGGTATGTCGATCTTGATTTGTGGGAAAGTATAGCGGAGGCAACCCTCGACAAACAATCACAGATATTGAAATACGATCCGACCCATCCTCTAAAAGAACATAAGATTGGCTATGCCCTTGAACTTTTGGAAAAGAACAAAAAAATTACATCAGCGACAAGACGATGGATATACCTTACCGCGATGGGACAGTCCATTACTCCTACTATTGAAGCCCAAGTAAACGAGGAAGACGCCCTGGTATTTTTCAATAAATTGACCGACCCTGACTCTGGCGTTATCGCTACGACCGAAGTAACGATTCTTGAAACAAGAAATCCCGAGTATGTCGGTCTTGATAAACCGTTTCTCGATGTCATTAAAAAGGTTAATGATTATGATCCCGATACGTGGAGATGGGCTGGCGGCTATGGAAAGAACGAGGCTGTTTTAGCAAAAAGAAAAGAGGATGAGCGCATAGACCGGCTGTGGCAAGGCGGAGGAATAACGCCTCCCGAGGCTGCCAAACTCTTGATAGATGATGCGATTAGAGCTGTTGGTCAGGAACAATCTCTTAGTAACTTACCGAATACGACAACTGAAGACAAAGATCGTAAGGCTGCTATTTCCGCTATTAGAAGGGTTTACTACGACGAGTGGAGCGCTGAACTTGAAAGGCAACAGGCCGATGACACTCTCAGGCCCGAAGACGTAAGACGCGAGATGTACCAATGGGCAACAGAATGGCTCGGTACTAAAGCTGATGGAGATATTGACGGATCAAAATACTCTGACCGCATTGATGAAATGTATACCACTAAGGCAGAAACCAGGGAATCGGAAAACAGGGATGACCCGAACTGGCGTGCAAACTTCGTGACGAATATTCTGTCTCAAATCCAGGACTATGACCCCGATACCCCCGGCTCACAGCCTATAACAGCACGACAGTTCAACCTGCTCAAGGAATCGGGAACATACCAGCGGTGGCTAAACCTTCTTCAGTCAGAAGATGCGACCGGACATGTATGGACTCTTGAGCAGGTCGAAGGCGATATAAAAGCCGAGACTGTAGGCCACCTTCAAGAACTTGAAGAGGCTAAACAAGAAGAGGAACTCGAGGAGGCTGTAGAATCTACTGTCGAATGGCGCGATGAACAGATAGAAAATATTGTAGCCTCTATCGCAGAGGAATTGGGACTCTCTGTATCCACGGACAGCCTTGCCGGTGCAATACATCAGTGGTCCACGATGCTCAACCAGGATATTTGGAGGGAGCAAGATTCGGAAGGCAGGCTGAATATATACTCCTTTATCCGGGAAAAGCTTCCAGACGCTGTAATAGAAGCGGAGGAAGCAAGATTACTGGATCCTGGAAGTCGTATAAATACGATAAGGGCGATGCTTACGGATATTGGCCTTCCCGAAGGAGTCACTTTTGATGACCTTGCCCAAACAGGGCTTGTTAATGAGTGGGCTAATATGCTGTTGGACGAACAATGGCGCAGGGAAATCCAGTTGCCAGAAACACAGTTGGGTCCCGGAGGGTTTGTACCAGCGATAAGGCCGTGGATTGAAGCACAGCTTCCGTCGGCGATCGCTGATATACCGGAAATGACACCGGGCCAAGCAAAAGAACAAATCAAGTCCAAGTACTGGCGGGAGTTTTTCAGTGCCGGGATAGTGTTTGAGGACCTTCCCCGACAAGAGCAAATCAGGTTTATAGATACCGTTATAGGTGCGGGTAGTCTTGAAAGGGCAATGGAACTTAACCCATCCTTCGGTGTGGAAATTTCTGCCAGCATTTCCCCTCTTGCCGAAGAACTGGCTGCCGATATCAGTTCCGCTGAAATTAACGAAGCACAGCAAAACATTGCTGTTCGTATTCAGGAACATCTCGGTCGCATGGGTGTTATTGGTGGACCCCAGGCAGAAAGACAAATAAACGCATTTAAAAGCCAAATCTTACCCGGCATACTCGATCGTATCAACATTGCCCATTTCACCGGACAACTCGATACTTTGGAAAACATAGATGTTTTTGTTGAAAACGAGATTGCTGGTCTCGATATTGAGGAATTCCGCACAGCAGCCTTTATAGGTCCTAGCGAAGAACAGATGAAACAGGCCGCAATCACGCAGAAAATGACCGCCGTGGAACAGCGTCGGGCCGCGACAAGACAGGTCGAGGAAGAGGAGGAAAGGTTAAGGATCGAGGCCGAAGAATATGAAAGCCTGATCCCCGGACTCCAGGCTGCGGGTGCGGAAGATCCCGCAATGGCACGTTACCTATTCGAGGCAGTGCCGGGGCTTCGCGATTCCTATACCGAGATGGTGACCGGGCGGGAGGCAGGAGCACTTGCAGGTATAGACGAAGAGATGATGAGATGGGCAAGGGCAGGCCATGCCGCTACCAAGCGCCTTGAGCAGGCAAAACTAGAACTCGCTGAAGCCCAGGGGCCACCAAGCATACCAGGCGTGGCAGGCATTAGCGCACCGTCATTTGTACCGGCCCTTGAAAGAGAAATCAAACAGCTCGAAAACACCATTCGCATATACGGAAATCTTGGCGGTCTCAGGGCACAGACAGAGGCAACGGCAATTCGCCGTGAGGCTGCGGACCGTCCCGATTTCGAGGCATACGTCACGGGGCAGATACCCGGATTGCAGGAGCAGTTCAGGCAGTCGCCTGCTGGTATTGCCGCACTGGAACGTCGTACTGCTACAACCGAACGGCAGGAAGCCCGTGAGGCGGCTGATATACGCGAGGAACAACGCAAGAGAGAACTTATACTTACCCGACCACTGCCGGGAATACAGCGCAGATCGAGACAGAGGTATTAAATGCCACACGAACCAGAGATAACTAAAGGAGCAGCGAAACCTCTAAGGCCCTCGCCTCATATACCAGGATTGCGGGACCCTGACCAAATGATAGAAGTCGAACCAGGAAGATTTGTAAGTCCTCAATTATATCGTCGCACAAGAGAACAATATGTCAGACGGGGCGGTATGTTTGCCGCTGCACGGCAAATCTTACCCGGCGGTATCGAATCCACAGGAGGGACGTTCACACCCCCGGATATTTTGGCTGCTGCACAATCAGGTTTGAGCGATCCCGCGTCCTGGGCAACCCCTGGCATACCGGGGTTGGTGAATTGGGATTTCGATACCAATCTGCCTACGATGGAGTTATATCAAGACCATAAAACACGGTATCAGTATCTTGAAAATATGCGTATCAACCGTGAAATTCCAAATCCCCCTGAATGGATATGGGAACCCGATATGTCATGGGAGGAAAGGGCTGACAGGCTAGAAGAGTTATTGCTTAACTGGAAAGGTCCTGTCGGACCGGGATGGGCTGCCTCCGATCCAATTGAAGGCATCAGGGATTTTACTACAGGGCTGGGTGATCAGTTCGAAATAGTTGCACGGAGACTTGCACTTGGCGAGACTTTTGAGGGTCAGCCAGATCCCGAAATACTGGAACGCTTGCAACGTGCCGGTAGTGTGGAGGAACAAAACGCATTTAGACGCGCACTTCAAGAAGAGCATGAAGGACTGATACCACTAATAAAGCAATTGCCGTCAAGGCTGCGTGACGATCCTAATAATTCTGCGGAATCGTTAGGTGCTGTAATTGGAAGTCTCGCAACTTTTGGGGCCTCTGGACGCCCCATGACGCCAAAGGAAGCTTCGTCTGCTTTTAACGCCATAATGCTGGCACATCCCCTTATGTTTGAACTAGGTGGAGCTGCCGGTCCGGGTATGTCGTATCTTATCAAAAGCCTGAAGGGTTCGCGGATAACCGCGGGGCCGGGCAAACAGTCCCTGGTGCTTGGAGTGACTGAATGGGCAAACACTACTATGGGCGCTCGTACAGCAGAAGCACTTAAACGATTATCGCCAGAGCAAGAACTTATAGACATTGTGAACAGACCGCGCCCGGCAGTCCGTACCGGGGAAACCCGACTACGGAGAGTTGGTGACGTACAGCCAACAGATGCGTCTTCTGCCGTCATGGGAGTGCAGTCTGGAAAAGTTGGGGGTTATGCAGGGGAGAACTGGACGAACCGTAAGATTGGTGTGTGGTTCGATGATGAAGCAAAAGAAATTGTAACGGGGACTGAGGACCGTGTGACAGCTCTATACCCGAAGATGGAGGTTCCCGGTCGCGGACCGGCAGGATCCATTCCTGCTGTAGCCGAGGTTTATCTCCCCCCGAAAGTAAATTTCTTCGGGATAAGACCCCTGAAAGCGGGTTTAACTTTCATGGAGGGACTCTGGAACGATGTTGCTGAGAACTTTCCGGGGGCAGGTTCTATGGTCAAAAAAGATCCGCGTATTTCTGCAATGAATCGTGAGTTTGATAGTATAGCAGGATCCAACAGTAGGTCAGAAAGTCTTGCAACAGATATGTCCGTCCGCTATATGGCATATGTAGATGAAGTATTCGAACTCGATGATTTCGGACGTATAGTCAGCGACAAGAAAAACGGCAACAGGATTATCGTTGAAGG
>Ga0114899_1001353_pt1 | contig 14543 bp, 19 predicted proteins | sample MalvireepMed_215_FD_83497 | JGI IMG/M metagenome (GOLD analysis project Ga0114899, IMG submission 83497) | Marine viral communities from the Global Malaspina Expedition - Malaspina viral metaG DeepMed_215 | ecosystem: Environmental > Aquatic > Marine > Oceanic | place: Mediterranean Sea... | reverse complement strand
GCGAGGAATATTTGCGGCCTAATCTTGCCCATGAACTGCGTGAAATCCATGATTTAACCTCTACGGTGGTGAGATGGAGACCTCGACGTTATCTTGGTTCGTCAGGGTCTTGTAAACGGTGGTCGTCGCGACCACGAACTCCTTCGTCGCAAAGCCATTTCCGGCACCGGTCTCGTTTAACAGTACGTCGATGGTACCAGCTTTAATGCGCGTCAAAAGGCATTTGCCGCCTTTAGTAAACAGGTTGCTGAGAGTTAGCTTATCGACCTTGCCGTTGACTGCACTAACAGGGGCGGCGATCACGATCTGGTCGTAGTAACCTCCGCTCGTAATCATCGCGTCCGCACGATTGCCCCCGCCTATGCCCCGACGCCTGGGAATTCCTGGGCTAGGCGATATACTTTGTCCATCTGAGGCATTCCCGATGATGTTCAGCGTGTGAACCTCGCTATGCGACAACTCGAAAGTCGTGCATCGCCACCTATCGACAACCAAATGGCCGATTTCCAGGTACGTGCCAGTGAATCCGGTGGAGGTCGCCACCCCTCCGACGAGAACAACCGATGTCTGGCCGGACGGGAGTGCAGAGCCCGTATAGGCAGTGCCTACCGTCACGTCCTCTATGACTATCTCGCCAACGGGGACGCTGGATAAGTTAATTCGCAGTGTGTTGTCGCTGTCACTGTATGTGGTGGGGATGTCGGCTGGGGCTGCATAGACCCCCGAATCGCCACGGGAAAACGACCTCTCAGCGAACACGGTCTCGTTAACTACCACTCCTCCTCCAACCGTGCTGCCCGCGACGAGTAGACCAGTCGCCATCTGAGGGGACAAGCCCATCATTCTAAGGAACGAATAAGGAGCCTTTAGCGTTGAGAAGAGGGCCCTCCACTTGCCCGATTCGGACTGTAGGTATTCAACCTTGGCAAGTACCCAGTCCCGCTTGGCACAGAATCCCCGGTAGAACGCCATCGGAGAGGCTTTTATCATGCGGCCCTGGGCACATATCCATGCCCATACCGCCCGAAGCACCCGGCGAATAAAGCGCACAATCATCCCTGGGATTCGGAGCGGCCATAGAACGGCTGCAACGATTGCCCGACAGACGGCCAGGATTGCCTGGGTTGTGCGCCCTATGGCCCGACGGATAGCCCGCCCAATAGCTCGGACTCCGCGTAGCATCCACCCGATCAGTCTATTATGCATCTCAGTCACTCCCGCTAATCCCAAACCACGCCACTACCGTCGCCGCCCCAGCCGCAATTACAGCAATCACACCTGTCATCACTGCCCTACTGGTCCTCCAAGAACTCTCCAAGACCGAAATCCGCTGCCCCTGAGAGGCCACCGTAACATTTAAGGCGATGACGTGTTGCAGCGTGTCCTCGCCCCGCGCTTCGATCCGCCCCAGAGCCTCGGCGGTCTTCAGGCGAAACTGTTCGTCCTGATTCACTGCCTCAACCTAACATTCTGAGAGCCCAGACTAAGCGCCTCATACCAGTAGATGAGCAACCATGAAGGAATTGGCTGCGATAGTAAGATCGGAAGCATGAGCACTGTTCTGTGCCCACTGGAAAGTGGCGCTCCCGGCAGTAGTGCTATTTACCAATAGCGCATCTATGATTACTGTATGACCGCCAGTAATAAAGTCGTTAAGGGCAATGGCCGTCCCCGGTGTAGCGCCCCTGCGACTCGTCGGGGTGGCTCCGCCGTCGGTGAGGACCGTGCCGGTCGCCATCATCGACCCTCCCGAGGGTAGGGTAAAGGTGAATTTCATATCCGCGTTGCTGTTCCCAGATATACCAAGAACCATGTGGACAGCCCATACCTGGCTGGCAGCAATGGAAAAAGTTAGATGGTTATCGTCCTGAAGTGTTGTGCTGTTATTGACCGTCTCCAATGCCGCCTTCCGAACGACCTTCGTGCCGGCCACGGTGGAGGGAGTAGACGAAATCTGCGGGTAGTTAGTAACCATTAGTAGAGAATAACTGTCCAGTCTACGTCGTCCCCACTGGTGGCGGCGTCTACCCAAAACACGCTGAAAAGCACGCTGCCCACACCAAACGAGTAGGTTACCGACTCGCCAGGAGTAAGCTCCCTGCCATTGGTAGCAGATACATCGGAAACCCCGAAATAAACAGACCCGGCATTCCCGCTGGGAGCGTGTGCTTCAATCGCCTTCACCCTATCGGCGGTGTTGGAAATCTGCACCCTGGTCGCGGCACTGGAAACATCGGTCGTCCCGGCGTCGAAACGCATCTATGCCTCCACCACGGCCAGCCGTGTTTGCCCTATCTCCCCGTGCCCCGTGTCCTCCACGTCCTCCATGTTAGTGACATCCACGTAGTAGTTCTGAGTGCTGCCGTCGTCATCCACGAACGTGAACTCTACCTGAGCGGAAGTCTCTATCGCTGTGATTATGTCCGCCTTCATCTCCTTGGGAGTTCGCCCGCCGTAGCCCTGAGAGCGATCCAGTGTGAACTCGAATCCGTATCGTGCTGGAATCTTCCGCCGCCACTCAAGGCTCAGAGATTTCACGTTAGGCGTCAGCGTAGCCGTAGAGCCACGATTGAGAGTTAGCTTGAAGCGTATTGCCTGGAAATCTGACCCTGCCTCGGGGTTATTGTTGGCAACCGTGGGAAAAGTTTTAGTCGTCACACCGTTGGCAGTTACCGTGAACGTACTGGACTCGTAGGTAGCAGCGTAGTTCAAGGCGTATTCCACCTTCGCCGTCTCGTCAGACGACATGCCCGCACACTCAATACGGACTCGGATCGCGGTCTTATCTATCTCGTTCTGACCGGCGTTGAACCAAGGGGTGATGTGAGTTGCAATATCGTTTGTTCCGTCATAGCTATTCGTGTCGATCTCCGGGTTCACCCCCCCCGTCTGGAGCTTGGCATAACTAATCAGGCCGTTGCCCTCGCAATATAGGCGGTAACTGCCGCCAATATCACTAACATGGTTGGCGTCTACAATAGCGGAAGAACTACGAGTTAAGTAGTGCCAACCAACCCCATTATATTCCCAGATTAGATGTGCATCTGCTGCGTGGACAACGGCAAGAAGGCCAACGTGAGTGGGGATAAGACTGATAATATCGCCACGTAATCCAGAATCAGGGATGCCCGCATCCCGATCCAATCCTATCGACGCCACAAGACCTTGAGTCGGACTGTAACGATATACAGCCATCCCGCCAGGGCTAACATAAATATCCCCATTCCACGTAGCAGCCGCTTGGACTGGGATTCCAACGTCATCCGTCACTGCCTTGTTCGGCCACTGGACCTTTGTCCTCACAAATCGGGCGTTAGCGGCATCGTGTGCGTAAAGCCCTTCCCTCGTAGCGCAATATAAGATTTCTTCGCCCGAAGCATCGGGGCCAACAAAGAGATTCTTGGCATAAACAGCAGGCAGGCCAATGTTCGCATCAAGCACCGGTGTCCCTATCGCACTGGCGAACCAGAGTTGCCCGGTGTTGGAAATGCCCCACAACCGGCTGTCCCAAAAGGCAAGAGAAACGGTGGCTGTGGCGATGTCTGTATAAGCAGCGCCATTTGATGTGTATGTATAACCCACCGTGTGCGCAAACGCCAAATACTCCGTGCCAGCCAGAGTGAAACGCAACGAACCAACAGCTTGTGCGGGCAAGGCATCAAGTTCACTGCTCCACGTATCGCTACCGACTACCCATGAGTAGATACGCAGGCCACTGTAAAGCGCACCATAGAGTTTTACGCCAAGCTCATTTATTGAAGTGATGTATCCGCCAACACTGTGGGCACTCGAATTGGTGACAAGGGGGGGAAGCGTTAAGTGCCCCTTGTAACGCCCGTCAGCCCGGCTAAAAGACGACCTATTCATCCCCTCTCTACCGTTGGTAGAGTACAAGCCGAAGCCACCGGACCAGTCGCCCCAGACGATCACCGAGGTGCGGGGGTTAGAGTCCTTGTCAACGTCGCCCAGGACGAGCTTCGGGGGATACTGAGAGGTAACAATGGTACGGACCTTGCCGCCGCCGCCGAGAGCGTAGCGTTCGCCATTGAGAAAGATTTCTCTCTCTACTACCACACGACTGGTCATGGCCTACTCGACCACGCGCACGTTGGTCAGCATAGGGAGCCTGCGGTACGCCTGTGACGCCCTGGCCTCCCACATGGCTATCTGACGCTCTGTGCGCTCGTTCTCAGGGCCGTAGGCGGACATTGCAAGCGCCGTGGCCTTGGCTATCACGTAGTCGTCGCTGACCTCGTTCGTGTTGGCGTCAGCAGTCATCAGGGTAGGCTCGTCGCCGCCGACTATCTTCAGCATCGAGTACCCGATAAGGGAACGTCCCGCGCTGGAGAGGATCAGGTGACGGTTGTTCTTGTCGATGTGCCAGAGGCGCCGTGGAACCGGGGTCCAGATGGCCTCGTCGTTATGGACTGCCCGTATATCGTCTATCCAGAGGGTCTGGTTGTCGTTGTCTCCTACGTCGTCCTCGATGCCCACCGAGATAATAGCAGTATCCTCGTCTGCCTTTGCCAGAGCCACTCGGCAGAAAGTCCATGTGTCGGCAGTCAGGGCAGGGAATTCCAGTAGCTCAATAGCCGAACCAGAGCCAGCGGTGTCATCCAAGAGCAGTTTGTAATCCGCTGCCGTCGTGGTAAAAGACGCCCTTGCCCACCACTCGATATGGGTGTAATCGGATATGTTAATAGAGGTGATAGCGTTGTAGGCGATCACTGCCCCTGCGCTCACTGAGCCAATAGTCAGCTTGTTTGACTTGCCGCGCTTTTTGAGTTTATCGTCGGTGGCAACTGTGACGCTGGTGCCCCCCGTCCAGGCGGAGTCGGCACTGTCTATTACCTTCTCCTTGACGCTGGAACGGTACTCCAGTCGGTTTATCATCGAGAAGCCCGTTGGGATATCGAAGCGGGTCTGGTCGCCGTCCGCGAACAGCGAGATGTTCTCGTCAGGGTCGTAGGCCCGCCCGTACAGGATCATGACGGCCTGGTTGATGAACTCGTGGATGGCGTCCGGCCTGTACCGCTCGTCCCACAAGACGTAGGTTTCGCCGGAAGACGGAGTGCCGGTCAGCGCGTCATGTGTCAGTGCCCCCGCTCCGCTATCGTCCGTAACGCGCACAATCTCCCCCGCCTCGCCGCCGCTGGTGGCGTGAAGCCACTTGCCGTTGGAACCATCGGCAGGAGACTTGATCTTTGTGTCCGTGTTAACCGTGGCAGAGGTGTTGCTCGTCCAGGATCCGACGAAGAGTGCGCCAAGGTTGTAACCGATGGCAGTTTCGATCTGAAGTCTTGTCCTGCCAGCTAAAACGGGGCACATATCAGCCTACTTCTTCCGTTTCTTCTTCGGGTATCCCTTCCCCTTCGGCATGTCCGTTCCTCAACTTTTCCAACTCAGCTTGTAGTGCGGCGTTCTCTCGCTCCAGCACGATGGACTTGAGTTGCGCCGCAGCGACGGGATTCTCCTGAATCAACCGTGCAAAGTCGGCCTGAGTCGCCACAACTTCCTGCTGCATCATATCTATACCCCCCCTACTTCTTGCGCTTCTTCGGGTATCCCTTGCCCTTCGGCATGTCCGTTCCTCGCTTTCTCAAGTTCTGCCGTAAGCTCGGCGTTCTGCCGCTCGGCCATGATCCGTCGCAGTTGCTCTGCCGCCAGCGGGTTCAGGGCCAGGAGCGCCTGGAGGTCCGCATCGGTGATCTGCATATTGGGTGTCATGCTAGTCCGCCGGTGACGGCTCAACACTGCCATCCCAGTCCGTGAGATCAACATCAACCGCGTCGGCCTTGGTGCGGACTTCGCCCATCTTGGTCGTTACAACCGCTGTCTTCCATGCATCTTTGTTCGCTTGATACTCTACGATCCCGCTGATGGCCGCGTTGACCGACGCCCTCTTGGCCGCCAGTAATGCCAGGGCTGCCTCGTTTGTGATCGGCATCCTATACTCCTATTCCATTCGTACCCAAAGCGACTACTTGCGCCTTGAGGCTGTCGATTGCATCCTTCTGTGCCTGTGTAAGTGCCATCCTATGAACCGATGCCCTTATCAACCATTCTTTCGAGTAGCCACTGAGGGGGCCTGCCTCGTTCTACCCAAGCCTCCCCCTCTGATGGCTGTACCTCTTCCTGCTCGTCCCATTCCCAATCAGGCTCGAACTCCATCCAGAAGTACAAAGAGCCTTCAGGCATCTCAAAAGCCTTCTCCATGTGGCGGGCGATGCAGCACAGCCGGACACCAGCCCCACGCCCAAGCGCACGGTGGCGCTTCTTGAGAGCCATAGGCAGAGGGCAACCACAAGTCCGCTTGTCCCAGTCCTTAAACTCCTGGGCCGAGGGGAGCGAGCCGTCAGAGGGGAGCGGATTATAAGGCAGGTCAACCGGAGCGTTCATCCTCTCCCAGGGCGTGCCTGCTCTAGGTTGTGAGTTCGTCTTCTGTGCCATCTGCGTGCTCAAAGGAAAGGTCGTCTCCTGAGTTATCTGAGTAGAGTTGTCCTGCCGTGGATGCGGTGCCGTTGGGGGCAGTGCCAGCCCCAAAGATAATGCCGTTGGTTCCCTCCGTGGTACTGAACTCCGAGTTGGTGCCCATCTTGATATTGCCGTCGAACCGGCTATTCCCCGCATCCACGAAGATGGAATAATGACCATTAGTCGGGGTAGCACCTCCCGTTGGTGCGTCACTGATATAGACTGATGCCGAATTAGTTACGGCTGCGCCACTAGCAGCAGTTGTTGTCGGTCTGACCACACGAAGAGATGCCCTCGTTGTGGTGGAAGCATCAGCCACTTCCGTGAAATTCGTAGCGATATGTACACCTATACTATTGGTGCCGTTGCCCGGAGGGTCAGTCAATGCAGTGACAACACGCACTGCGGAGGTAAAGCTAGACCCTGTAAAAGTACCACCAATATTCAGAGCAGCATTGGCAGATACCGCACCAATGCCAACGTTATTAGTGCCACCGTCTACATACAGAATGGTGCCGTCACCGTCACCAATGAGTACGTCCCCCGTAGAGCCTCCAGCGGTGATGGTCAGGTTGCCCGGCGAGGTGCTGATGGTCTGCGCCTGCTGGAAGGCCATCTCAGACGTAGTCCACAGCAGGCGGTTGCTAGCCTCAATAGCAATGTTGAATCTGACGTTTGAATGGTCGTAGAGAATCTGTCCCGCCGACGCATCGGGGTCGGAGAAATAGATGGCGCTGTATGAGTTATTGGGGGTGAGTAGCTGAATTGTCGCCGCCGCGCTATTTTCTGCAACGAGAATCGCGTCCGACCCCGCTGCCACTGAGCCAGCACTCCCCCCCCAGATATGCACAACACTCTGGTCTGGCGCTGGCGGGTTGGCGGCCAGGGCCAGCATCGTGCCGCCCTGGTAACCGCTTAGGTACAGCGCGCCCGCAGACGAGTCCACCTTGACGTACTCTTCAGAGTTCCCGCCCCGATTCGCAGCAATCAGGATGTCGCCCGACGCCGTGACGTTGGAGATAATCAGCGAGTCAGCCGCCAACGCCTCGGTGACCGGCGTACCGACCAGCACGTCATCGCTGTCTACCGACAACGCCGTGTCTGCCGCCAGCGTCGTAGTCCGTAGAAAGAATACAACGTCACTGTCGTCGCCCAGTGCCCACGAAACTAGGTCGTCGCCGCCAACGACATTTATGTCGGCCTGCTGGCCGTTCGCAACCATCTTTACGAACATCTGTGGGTTTGGCATTAGTTCACTCCTGGGAAGTACAATCGCCCCGATGAAGACTCTCTGCGCTTCTTGGCGTTCAGGTAGAACTCGTTCATCGCCTTGCCGATTTCCTTCTTCTCGTCTTCGGTCGGGGCACGCTTCTTCTCCATCTCGTCCATGTCCTTCATCCACATCTCCGCTTCCTCCGCCGCACGCTCCTCTATCTCCGACAGGCTATCGGTCATGTGGCCCCAGACTTCGATATTCTTCACTTTTCCCTTGTACTTGAAGGTGAACTTGTACCCACGCGCCTGCTGCGACTCGTTCTGCCGCTGGACACGGATGTCCGTGACGACGTTATGGCTCATGCTGTCGGGGATGTTCAGATAGCTGTCCAGGTCTTTGCCGTGGCCGTTCTTGTAGACTTCTGCCTTCATCTCACCACTTCCACTGACTTCAGCGTCAACCCGTCCGCAGGATCGTACCTATCTTCGACAGTATACCCGTACAGCGGCGATTGTAGCATGGGGTTGTCGTCCGGCATCACGATCTTCACGCCCATGCCTTCGGCAACTCCCAGCCAATACTCCACGCAGGCCCGGTGCGCCTGCCGCTCTGTCGTGCTGCTCAGGTATATCCCCAGCAGCCCCAGTTCATCCACGCCTTCGTGAAGCGCCAACGCGATCATGTACGGCACGGTGGACGTAAAGTAGGCCCGCCATCGGGATGTCACCTGCTCTATCGGATACCGCACGCTGGCCGGTATCAAGGGGTCAACTTCCTGCATGTAGATCGGTATTTCAAGGCTACGAAGGAACTCGTCGTGGTCCAACGGCCTACCGAAATGCCCTGGCGGATGACCGTTCTGCGAGTTGTGTATCCGGTGATGCATCTGGAACCACCGACTCGCCTTGCCTGGCTGAAGAAACCTGTGAGTCATGTTCATGGCCCAGATTTCAACGTCCGGCTCCAGGTCGTTTGCCCACCTGTTCGACGGCCCTGCCGCTCCCACTAAACACACTCTACGGGTCATCTACCGTTCTTCCGTCTGCGGGGGTAGATATGCCGCCGCCACCACGCAGGCAGTGTCCGTTTCTGCCGAAGTGCCGAGCCACGCCAGACCAACAGAAGCTGGCAGGCCAAGATTGCACCGAGTAGTCCGTCAGTCATCTATCACCAGTAGGTCGAACCCTGCCTCTATCTCAGTATTATTCCCTCCGACCATCGCCCTGGCCTTTATCACATCCTGTACCGTATGAGCCGTAGGTTCGAAGTGCTGGAATTCCTGTGCCGAAGTCCCTGCGATCAACAAGCCTAAAGTAATTATCCGTGTGTAAACTGAGTCCGCCACAGAGAAATCCTTATGTAGAAATATTACGTCAGCATCGCCCTTTCCTGCACCCTTCCCAATAGATGCGAGATACCCAACGACGTACGCCGTCTTTTTGTTGGGCACCATATAGGCACACAGTTCATCGCGATTTATCCCTGCCGCAATCTGATTGCTGATTGTCCCGTCTATATCCGCAGTCGCCGTTATGACGCCAGCGTTCTCGCCCCCACTGCCAGCCGTAAGTACCTCAAGGTCCTGGATCATCGTGTACGAATTATCGGTAGGCACGTTGCTCGTACCGTTCATCGTAATGGTTTCTTCTATCTCGTCGTAGTTCGAGTCGAGCCCTTCAACCTTGACGGTGATCGCCCCAGTGCCCCCAGAATCGTCGTCCGTACTACTGGAGGTAATCTGGTGAATGCGTGCAGCCGTGGGCGGAACCCAGTTACCACCGCCGCCCCAGATGTCTTCAGCGGCGTCAGTATCAATGTCGGGATTAAGGCCATGACGTCCTACTAGGGTATGCCCAGCGATAAGGCCAAACGAAACCGCCAGGAGGAAGTCCATTGCGAACACACCGGCGTTATTCGCGAGATACGTACCGTCTGGCCCGACAAGCAACGCTCCTATTTGTGGGCTGCTAGGCATCGGTTAACTCCCTGCCATAACTAACTCGTTACGTAGCAGCGCAGGCACTGCTGCCGCTCCACTCTCTACCAACCGTTCCGCTTCCGTGAAGTCAGGCTCAAAGTTTATATCGAACCCCTCTAGTCCACAGGTGAAGAATGGCATAACCGTGTTTCCCGCGATGCTGGCGGTGTCGAACACCGTCTTCGTCCACGCAATCTCCAGGCTGGCGTTCTGCACCCAAATCTCCGGCAGCGCCTGGTACTGGCTAGAGTGCCAGTGGTGGCGCCCAGGGGCGGCAGGGAAAAGTGGCTCCATCAGGCTCTCGTCTATCACCACCCACATCTTGTACGGGTGCTGCTCGCACTTCTCGACAGCCCGCAGCGAGTCTGCTTCCCCGTTCCGGAACTGGGTCCATGCACGTTTGATTGTCGCAGGCAGCCTGAACGGGCTGGTCGGGCGCAACAGCGCGAAGGCATCGTAGTCGTGCCCATCCGCCTTCAGTCCACCCAACGTGTGCGCCACCCAACCGATGTCCGGCGACGTACTGGTGGCAAACTCCGCAGGGCGAAGCCCAGGGACGGTAGTCCCGTACCGCTCGGCTATGTCCGCAGTCTCCTGAGAGTCGGTCGAGACGTATACCTCGTCGAAGATGCCGCTCCCCTTGGCCGTGGCAATCGTCCACGCTAGCAACGGGTGGCCCGCCAATAGACGGACGTTCTTATTTTTCACCCTTGTCGATCCCGCTCTCGCTGGAATCAGCGCGGCGATGCTAGTAGGTATCTGCCTTTTTTCCAATAGGAACAGCCTGTTCATTCCCACCCTGGAGATAGCCGATCAGGGTATCCGCCCACACCACGTCTGTCCCGTGCTGCACGTCCTTAATGACGCTGCTACCGATCAACTCCGCCATCTTGTAGGGCGGTACACCGTCCCCAGGAGACAGTATCGAGAAGTGGTCGCGTGTCAGGACTTCTTTCTCAGACGCACTCCTGGCCCACACGAGCTTCTTCTGCCGCTCTGTGGTGTAGGACGCCTCTTTGGGGTCTTGCGCCTTTGTACGGCTCCCCAGGGACGTTTGGACGGTGGCGCAAGCGTCCACCAAGGCCCGCATCTCGCCAGGGTCTAGCGAGAAGTGGTTGTCAGTGCCCTTCCATGACTTGTTGTTGGTGTAGTGGTGCTCGAAGATGCGCGCTCCCATCGCCACGGCTGCCACGGTCGGCTGCCACGACCTATTGTGGGTGCTCAACCCCACTACCACGTCGGGGTATCGCTCCATATACGTAGAGATGACGTTCAGGTTCATCACGTCGTCCGGCGCTGGGTAGATGCACGAGCACTGGAGCAACGCGAACTGGGCGTGTCCTGACAGCGTGTCGTGGATGCGATCAACGTCTTCTATTCCCAACCCGCCGGTAGAGATAATCATGGGCTTGTTGAAGTTCGAGACGTGCTGAATCAGCGGGATATTGGTCGCGTCCCCGCTGGCTATCTTGAACGCAGGCACTCCCAGGTCGTTCAGTTGGTCCGCACTGGAGAAGTCAAGCGGGGTGGAGAACGCTATCATGTCCTTCCCCCGACAGTACTTGAACAGTTCCTCCCACCGTTCTTGGCTGAACTCCAACTTTTCCCGATGCGTGCCGTACTCGCTATCCATCCACTGTAGGTTGTCAGCCTTGTACAGGTAGCCCCCAGGCACGTCCTGCATGGCGTAGACTTCCTTCGGGTGCCGTGTCTGAAACTTCACCGCGCTGGCACCGGCAGCCTTGGCGGTATTCACCATCGCCTTGGCCTTCTGGATGTCCGCTCCGTGGTTATGGCCGATTTCGGCAATGCCGAACACAGATTCGCTCTGGGCGATTCTTCGTCCGTTGATTATCAGTTCTCTCGCCATTTGAGGACTCCTTGTGCCTACTAATTGGAGATTAATTCAGTTTTCCGCCCCACCGAGGCAACCCTGTTGCGGATCGGCCCCAGTGGGGTCTGGAGTTTAGTCTCTATTACTCTAGGTTTGCCTTGATAAGCCCGTATTCGCCATTTACACCAGCTATCGGACCCATGTACCCAACGATAGTTCCCTCTGCGTCATCATCGGAATCTAGGATTTCAACAGACCCGTCTACGCTGTTAGACGCAACTAGCGGCAATCCGATTCCCGGAGTGCCTTCAATCAGGGCTGTTGTGAATCCTTTGACACAGAGCCATCCGTAAGACTCATCTGCAATGTCAACACAAGCCCAACCTAATGGTGCATGGTCTATGTCGTTGAAGTCGTGTATATCCACCTCTTTGTATGGATTTTCATACAACCCAACTTGCTGTGAACTTGTTATTGCAGTTACAAGTCCATCTGGTTCATCAATTGTTATTACACAACCCGTTGCACTTGCTACTGCCGTATTACCTTTAACCCTGTACATATGGCCTTCTTCTCCAAGATCGTTGAAGATGAGCCAACCATCTTTGTATAGATTCTCTGTAATAGTCAAAGAACCTGAAAGAGTTACAGTAGTAGCACCGGCAGAAGCAGCAGTAACTGCCAGATCAACCTGATGAGCAGCAGTTCCCGCTTTTCCCGTTACTAACACACCGGCAGTTATTGCCTCACCTGCCTGAGCGTATACAAATGCTCTGTCGAATATCTGCATCCGCGTACCAAGTTTTTGTTTCTGGGATGTGCTAGTTACCTTCTCCCATCCGTAGTTGCCCATCACTGTCTGTGGAAAAGCCATTTCATAACCTCCTTCAAGGTCGTGCTTACAGGTTTCTTATACACCCTGCGACTAGCCGATAGTGTTGCCCCGCACGACCTCGGCCAATCATTACAGCCATGCGGTTTTGTGCGCCCTCGCGGGCTACGCTACCTGTGTCTCTCTGTGCTTGCCCATGCGGTGGAATCTTAAACTCCCCACAGGATTCTTACTGTCTGACTTGACCACGAAGTCGCAGTCGGGGCACTTTATCCTCACATCCAATGGTGTGATTTCTATCGTCGGAGGGTCGTCATGCCCCACAACAATGCTCTCTACCGCTACCTTTGGAGCAGCGGCAGTCTCGATTTCAACGACGTGCCCCTCTTCGTTCGTGACGAACTGGCTCCAGTCCCGCTCTCTGCATCCCTTACAGCCACAGGCTTCGGTAGGCGGCCAGGGCAGTACGCCCCGCCGTGCCAGCCTATACTTGTGGTCCATGTCGGACGGCTGGTTCGGGACTACCGAACCTATCGGTCGAGTTTCCTTGCCGTTGTTGTTCAGCCTTGGCACGTGAAGATACAAGTCCTCACGCGGCTGCCACGACTCCAGGTACTCACCAACAATTCCTTGTTTGGCAAGTTCAGCCTTCAGGAAAGTCCGTTCGCGAGTGTCCAAGGCTAGTTGCTCGTCACCGGCGCGGAGATGTCGTAGAGCATACCCGCTCCACGGCTGTCGTCCAGCTCGAAGACCCCGTAGTCGGCGGTAATAACCACCTCAGTGCCCCTGAGCGAAGCGTCCCGCTCCCGTTCCATGTTCATCTTGACCGACGTGAGTGTCGCCAGCGCGCCCTGGTCGGCAATGACCCCGATGCCGTCACCGGACGAGTCTTCAGGGATGTTGCCCGCCTCGAAAAGCGGAACCCCGTTCAGGGGCCGAAGCCCGACGAAGAAGTCCTTTAGCAGGTCTTCCGACCAACCACGCGGTACCGCAACGCCCGATGTGCCGGATACAGCGGCGCTCTTGACGAACTCCGATACTGCGTTGGGGTGATGCACCGCGTATATCTTCGACCCGAACGTGTTTGCCTTGGCGAAGGCGATACAGCCGGTCAGATTAATGACAGACAATTCCTTGGACGCAAGGCCCAAAGTCGTCCCGCCGTTCAGGTTGGTGTACAGCGCCTGCACGTCGGTGTCCTTGATGCGTGCCATGCCGTCACCAAGTTGCCGTCCAACCACTTGGAACACGTTCGGCACGGACTGCCGGACGAGTTTGTCGGTCAACACCACCTTGGCCCCCACCTCTGAGGCGGTCAGGTCAACGGTGGTCATCCCCAGGTCTTCGCCATCGACAATGTCCTGCCCATCGACCAGGGCAGACATATTCATCTGGGCCACTTTGGGCACTGTAACCGTCTTGGAACCCTTCGAAAGGGTAAACTGCTCGGTAAGAGCCATCATCGGCGCGTTATGTTCCTCGGTGTACCGAGTCGCGCTAATCATGATCCTCTGAGCGTTGGCTAGTTGCCCGCTAGTGGCCGTCTGTACCATCTACCGTCTCCTTATCCCCCAGCCATTCGAGCCAGGGCTTCTTGCTCTGCTTGCGTCCGTTCGCCAGGTGCTTTGTTCAACGCCGAATCAACTAATCGTTCCTGGCTTGTCCCCATCGCTGGGGAAGCCGTGTTCGAGTCCATTGTCTGGGCAGGCACACCACTCTTTTGAAGGTTTGCGACCTTATCTTTAAGGCCCTTTATCTCGGACTTCTGTAACGCAGCCAATTCCATAGCCTGTGGGTTGTCGTACTGGAGAAGTTCCTGCGCGCTGACACCATGCTGCTCCGAGTAGTAGAGAGCAGCGTTCATCTTTCCCTGCATGTATGCTGCCTGGGAATACAACTGCTGCTGCGCGCCAATCTCCCTCTCCCTCATCTGGCGCTGCTGGTTGGCAATGTAAGTGGCCTGCTCGGGTTCCAGCCCCTGTTCTTGGAGTTGCTGCGCCGACTGAGCGGTCTCCTGCTCTAACTGGACGCGCTGTTGCTCAACCGCCTGCTGCTGCAACTGTTGCTGGAACTGGGCGTTCTGCTGACGCAGAGTTTCCACTTCGTTGGGAATATTAGGTGCAGTGGGCAGGGGAGTGGCTTCGGGGACAGGGACAGGCTCGGGGGGTTCTGCTACTGCGGTGGGAGCTTCGGTTGGTTCGCCTGTAGG
>Ga0114899_1001350_pt1 | contig 14578 bp, 6 predicted proteins | sample MalvireepMed_215_FD_83497 | JGI IMG/M metagenome (GOLD analysis project Ga0114899, IMG submission 83497) | Marine viral communities from the Global Malaspina Expedition - Malaspina viral metaG DeepMed_215 | ecosystem: Environmental > Aquatic > Marine > Oceanic | place: Mediterranean Sea... | reverse complement strand
TCGCGGGATCGGTTGTGTCTTTAAGGAGCTTGGAAAAGATTTGCCCAGCTAACTGCTTGTTATCTATCGGCCCTTTTGCTCCATACGACGGGTCGCGCATATTCATCGGCATGACAAGATTGATGGTGTCCACGGTCAGTGCGTGCAGTACTTCATGAAGCACCGTACCGGCCAGACCTCCGCCACCCCCACCTTTGTTTACATGTATTGCACTGAGATAGATGTCGCCTTCTTTTCGGACATACCTCCCGGCGTACTTGTGAGCATCTTGATCGGCCATCCACATGACCTGCCCTGTGCCTGACGTGTGGCGTCCAAGATCCCCTATAATCTCGGATCGGGACCACTTCTCATTTGGATCGTTGGCCTTAGCCTCTTCATCCTTTTTTATATTCTTGGCGGCGGCGTCCTGAACTTGCTGTAGTCTGGAGGTAGCTGCAATGAGTGCATCGAGCAGAACCTCTTGGTCTGGCATCAGTGCTCTCTCTCTGTCCCCATGACTGGCCTTGAGCTCGCGTAGTACTTCTTCATAGGTGCCCAGTGAGCGATCCCGCTTGTCAGCCTGAGATGCTTTGACGTCCCACTGATGCATGAGAGCCTCGTCTCTCTCTTCTACTCGCTGCTTGAACTCCCTCCATTTCTTGTCTCTCTCTTGTTTTTCTGCATCTACATTGGTTCCCTGGCCCCTGCTCTTGTTTCTTTGAATCCTCAGTCGTCTCTGGGCGGGCGACTCTTTTGGTATTCCAGGGGCTGGTTCCTCTAGGCTTTCGGTGGATTCTTCTTTGAAGCTACCTTTAGTGCTGCGAGTGTCTGCTCCAGACTCATCTCCCCTAGCGGGTGGTGCTCCTCGTGCTTCTTGGCTAATGAATCCAGTTGTGGACTCTGTTGAAAAGATTCCAGTGCTTTTGTCAGCGCGTCGGTTTTCTTCTTGTCGCTCATATTCTTCTTCTCCTAGTTCATCTTTGACTAGCGTCGTAGCGTTACGGTCGAAGTCATTGTCTCGTACTGTTGGCGGCAGTCCTACTTCCTTGAACAGATGCTTCTCGAAGTACCAAAGCACACTCTGCACCTGGGCGGGCTTCATGTCCACCCCTCGTCTCTTGAGCTCGCCTACTATCTCGGCTACTACTTCATCGAACAGAGCACGCATTCCGCCGGCACCGGGATCATCTACGACCCTGTTGACTACGTCGTGCATGCCCTTGGTGAGCTTGGCTTTCTTAGCCATGGCTATGTCTTCTGGAGAAAACCTTGCCATCTGCTCGTCGGAGAATCCCTTTGCCTTTTCTGAAGGCTTGCTACTCAGGGCGTTAGCGATCCCGCTAAGGACTACGTGGGCTGATCCAAGCGTGGGATCCTTGACCCTAGTCTTGAATCCCATCACCCTGGGAGTCTGATCCTTGTCCTGGTCTTTACTGGTCTTCACTAGGGGCTGGCCCGCGTAGGGTCCTTCACTCGCATCCCTGGGACCACCAGTGGCTGAGTTGAAGTAGGAATACACCTCGGCGTATGTCTTGTCGGCGTAATCCACAGAGGCTTGATTGTCTTCTGCCCTGACCTTGAAATTCTTCCTTTGGTTTTTGTTAGGAAGGGCCTCCTTAGCCTCGAGGTATTTCTCTTCTGTCAGCTTCGTGCCTTCTTTGATTCCTGTCTTACCTGGATCGACAACGATGTACTTAACTTGGAACTTCTCGGGGAGCGGCTCTCCTGTGAGTCTCTCGTATTTCTCTCTGAAGTTCTTCTGCTGTTTCAGTGTCGCGTATGGTGCCAGTTCCCCGAGGTATCGGTACATGCTCCTGGCGAACCAGCGGTCTTGTGTCACTACACTGAGTTCCCCGCGTAGGTTCGTGTAGAACGTGCCCACCTTCGGCCCGAACAGGTTGCTGACGTGAATCTCGTCATTCGTTCGACGAGAGCTAACGTCCACTCCCTTTACTGCCTCACGAACGACCTTTCCATCTTCCTTTTTCTCGCCAAAGTACTCCGATGACTTGAGGTCTTTGACCTTGACCGTCTTGCCCAGTAAGTCTAGGTAAGCGTCCCACTTGTTCTCTTCATTGATTTCTTTCCTCTGGGCCTTCAGTCGATCCTCGACGACTTCACTATTAAGCGTGTTGACCAGCAAATTGAGAGACTTCTTGATTGCTGCGGCCTTGCCGTCATACTCCAGATCGAGGATCGCTTTGACGTCCCCCTTCTCCGACATCGCCCTGTAGGCGTCTACGGCATTCTTTAGGTTCTGCTCCACCTTGGTCTCGGTGGATGTGAGTGCCGTAAACAAAGTGAGCTTCAGTCTGGCTATCTCGATCCCCCGGAGGATAGCCTTGCGCTCGTCGTCGGTCGCCTCCTCTAGTCGTTTCTTGTTTTGCTCGGAGTGGGGATTCATCTCGGGGAACATGTAGGAGATTTTGTCTAGGGCCTCCTGTGTGTTCTTTGTGTACCATTCAGCGGCCTCTTCGTAGGTGTAAGGGAACTTCTCGTTGGGGCCTTCGCCTTTCGATTCCCTCGGTAGATTATCCATCACCCACTGGATCTCGTCTGACGCCTCTTCTCTGGCGGACTTGTGGAACGCTGATCTTGCCCTTCCTGCGGGGGAGTCCGGGTCAGCGAACTCGCCATTGAGGATGAGCTCGATGTCCCAAGACTGAGTCTCTTCATTCCATCGCTCTCCGAACATGCGATTGGTTCGTTCTGTTTCCGGTGCTACTTCTCCCTTTTTATTCAGCACTCCACGCATGAACGTCTTGGGGTTTAGAAGACTTAGGATGTCGGTCGCAAACGAGAACGCTGGGGAGTCGGTGCTTGTTTTCGTAGTTCCAGAGAGCCCCTCGATCTTTCTGTCTTCAAGGGCGTGGGTGTCCCTGTCTGTTCGGGCAGTCACTCCTGCGGTTTGTCGGGCTATGTCCCTCAGCACCTCAAGCAGGGTCTGTACTGTCGCCTCCCCTTTCTTGAAGGACTTCTTAGAGGAACCAAACAAGGAGTCACTTAGTTTCAGATTCGCCTTCTTAATAACATCCCTGAGTGCCTCGACTAGGCTCTTGAGCAGGGAGCGAATCGCTGATTTCTCCTTGGGGGTTTCAGCAGCAGCAGCCATCTCTTTTAGGAAGTCAAGTCCTGCTTCTATTGCGTCTTTCCCTGTGAGATCGCCTCCAGCGAAGCGATCCTGGATGTACTCAGTAACTGCCTCTTCTTTCGCTATGTTTTCGTCTAGGTCAGCTAAGTTAGAGTCCGCTGCCTGGGCGGCTTTTAGTTTCTCCTGATACCGCTCGCCGGCCTCCTTGAGACCTTTCGGGTCAGCCTTCTGGATGGCATCAAACAGCCTGAGACCCATTTCCGGTGAGGTTCTGAATACGCTGTGAATCCACTCATGAACGATAACCCCAACCCGATATCCCTCATCTACCCCCTGGGCTGACTGAACCATGAGGTACTTTGGATCCTCTAGCGTGTTCATTCCGCCTATCTTCTTGAGAGAGGACGGGGCATCTATGAACATGATTTCCCTGCCTAGTGCCTTGGCGAGCTTAGCCATTTCTTTTTCGGCGGCAGTGTATTCGTTCTCTGTCTTTATATGAGCGTCATCTCCAAAGTAGTGCTCGACATGAAAAGCCATGGACTGTCTGGAAGTTCTAGATTCGCCTTCCATAAACGCATCGACTTCGCTGACGATTCGAGGACCGATCTTGAGATCAGGATTAAACTTGGGAGCCGCCTTAGGCTTAGGAGTCGCCTTGGGCTTAGTGGCAGTAGCGTCGTCTGGAGTGGCGAAGGGGGGAACAATCTCGTCCCTGAGTTTCTGTGCAGCGTCGAAGTCCTCCTGGGCAGCAGCCTCGTTGCCTGTTAACTCATGGGCAAGGCCCCGCTTGTGATACGCATGCGAGTCAGACGGATTCTTGTTAATCCGCTCGGTCATCGCCTCTATCTCTGCATGGATCACTTCGGAGTCGCTCTGCTGAGCTTGAGACGACGCCTCACCAGGAGGCACAATGTCTTCATTTCTTAGCTGCTCGCGGGCCTCTTCCCTTAGGGCCTCCCTGGCTTCTGAATTCGCACGCCCCTTAACTGGCTTTGGCCCTGGGCCATTCCTGAGCAGGTCGAATACCATCTCTGCGGCGTCGATTCCATCGCCCGTTTCAGTATTCTCGCCCAGTTCAGTCTTAGTCCCCAGAATCCCTTCGGTATCTATTCCTTCTTGCCTGAGATCTCTAGCAACTACGTCCAGGTTCTTGACTGCGTCGTGGTCTCCGAGTTTCTTGCGTCTCTCTTGCCACCGCTTGGGTGTCATGTAGGGAATCCCGAGCCTCTTGAATGCCTCTGTTCGGATTCTCTGCTTATTGTCCCACTGTCTTTTTTCTGATTCGTAATTCTCTTCCGCCCTTTGATCGACCGCACGATCATAGTCCTCTTGGGTGAGCTCTGGTGCGGGCGTCGGGTCTACGTCGAATCCTGACCCGTCATCTACGGGCGTTACTACCGGGGTATCTTCGGGCGTGACTACTGGGGTATCTTCGGGCGTTACTAACGGGGTATCTTCACTCGCCTTCTCGGCGGTCGGCGTTCCTGTTTTGTCACTAAGTTCAGAAATGACATCTGCATCAGGCTCTGATAATTCAACATCATCGGCCTCATCGTCGAGAACATCATCGTCAGAGATTTCATCGTCGGCTGGCTGGAATCCCTGTTCGTCTTCAGTGAACGTCTCCCCTTCAAGATCATCAGGATCGTAGTCCAGGTCAACGCCGTCAATCGCGGCGTCTTCAGCGGCGAAAGAATCAGCCTCTTCTTGATCATTAGCTTCAGCTTCTGCGGCTTCAGCTTGGTCTGCTAAGTCGTTCTTGGCCTTCTCGCTTTTGGCCTCCTGCTCCGCCTTGATCTTGTCCTGTGCTTCCATGAACTTATGGAGGCGCTCTCTCTTCTCCTTAGGGGAGCCCGCAGTGTCCTCTCCGGCGCTTTCAAGTAGCCGATTGACTTCGCTGTTGTCTACCTTCTTGCCGTCCAGGAGATCCGCTGTTGAATAACCCTGGAGTTCCATGGAGACTCGGGCACTGAATATCTGGTCTTCTTTTTCAGCAGCTTCTGCGATGTCAGCTTTGGTCTTTTCAAGGAGCTTAACCTGCTCGTCGATGGTGTTCAGGGCTTGCTCTTTGTCCCCCTCGCTGAACTGGTCATCTCCTATTATTTCGATCTCACCCCTAAGGTTATTGAGCCTAGCGATGTCAGCCTCTACCAGCGACTTCACCATCTCAGCCTGCCCCTTGGCCCGTGACTTCTCATACTCGGCCTCGGTTATCGGGGCGTCCAGGATGAAGTCCTGCATTAACTTAATCTGTTGATCATCTGGCTTGCCCGTGCCTTTACGGTTGGGATCGTGACTGTCTATCAAGCCACGAGCTCTGTCGAGTGCGCCTTCGGAACCAATAAGGAGCCCAGATGATTCGTCAGTCTTGATCCCCAAGAAGTCACGTCGCCTAGCGTTCCTGGCTATCTCCTGTGGGCTAGCGTCCTCTGCATCGGGGGTCATTGCCTGATTGACTAACCAAGCCGCGTAGGAATCCTTATGCTTTATTACCGGGGCTGGCTCTTTGTCTCCGATGGGCTTGCCATTCTCGTCCATCTTAGTGTGACGGTCTTCAAAGTAAGCCTCGACATTTCTAGCCTGTTGGAGCTTTCTAACCTTCTCTCCATCGGCCTTGCCTATGGATCCATCAAAGAATGCCTCCATCAGTCGCATGCCTTCTTTTTCACCGAAGGTGTCTATGTATAGCTTCGCTTCGTCCTTGTGCTCCTTCATCCACTTTGCGCCCTTGATCGCTTGCACGATATTGATCGGACCCGTGGCAATGAATACGGACTTCAGGACGTCCACGAACTCGTCGACTGTCCCGAAATGCCCATGCTTATTGAACGTCTGGTTGAAATGAACGAGAGGCTCTTCGATGAGCTCTCCACCAGTCGCCCGGATGAACTGACGGCGCATCCCTTTGCCGACATCCTTTAGGCTCTGAGTGAACAAGCCTTCAGCACCGGGGCCAAAGATCTTGTGCACGATGACCTGCATGGCGACCTCGGGGATGCCCTGGGCTGAACCCACCAGTAGTCCATCAATAAGGTCGCCACCCTCGATCACATGCCGCAGTGTCTCTTCCGTTGTGACCTGTCCGAACATCGTGCCGTACATGCCCAAGTTCATGGCAGCCACTCTGGATACACCGGGGATGGCGGTCATTAGTCTGCCAACAGCACCACCCTGGGCCATGGTTCCTAAGGACCTAGCGGCGTTACTGAATAGTTTGTGATACTCTGCTCCAACGGACCCCTCTTCGTAGTTGCTCGCAGTAGCTTCAGCCATGGCGTCGAGGTCGCCCATGCGTCCCCCGCCAAAGCCCATCTCTCCCAGTACTGCTGCTGCGAGCCCAACGATACTGCTCTGCGCTGCTCCGCCGGCTAGTGTGCCGAATACCTTATTCTTGTAGGCTCCCCCGTACCATTCCTCTTTCCAGGTTTCTATGACGTCGCCTTTGTGGCCCCGGTACTCTTTGACTACGTCCGCTTGTGCAGATAGTTTTGCACGCCGGAGTCGGTCAGTCCTGGACTTCTTTACCTCCCTGACTTTACTGTCGATGAGCTTGTTTATCTCATCCCTTTTCTTAGGATCACTTTTGCTGTGGAGGTCTTCTCTCAGCTTCTCCAGGGCTTCTAAGTCGCCGGCAATCGAAGCGTCTACCTCAGCACGCTGGTCGCCTACAAACTTGTCGAACGCTGCATCGTTGTTTAACCCGCTGGCGATTTCCCGTCTGGTCTGCTCAACATTGTCGGCTCTAGCCATTGGGTTCTTCAGGCTAGCGGTGAACTCTCGCTCTAGCCTGGACCCGTACTTCGAGGATTGATTAGGGGCTCCCTTGAAAAATCTATGTCCTGGCTTGCTTCCGCTGCGGCCTCCAAAATATCCCTTCTCTCCTAGTATTTCTCGGCCTGTCTTCAGCCAGTCGTTGTATCTGGCGTCGGCTAACTCCTGATTGATACCAGGGAATTGCTTGGCTAGATTCTGACCGAACGTGAGCCCCGGTTCGATCTCGTAGGGATCAGCCATGGACTGACCATAGCCCTCTTCTCTGAGCTTGGTAGTCCTCGCAGCGGCCATGGCGTGAGCGTCCCTTAGTTTGTTCCACTCTGCCTGAGTCATCCCCTTGGGGATCCAGTCTTTCCTATTGGCCCTGTCACCAAGATCGTACCCGAGGGCAATCCCGTTACCTGTACCCTGTGGGATACCGGAGTATCTCGTCTTCTCTCCCCTCTTCGGGGGCTTCAAGTGAACTCGACCGTCTTCGCGGGCTCTTTCATTCTCTGCATTGATGGCTTCCTCAAACTCTCCCGGAAGCGGTGCAGGTGTGCGACGAGTGGTGCGGGGGTCACCTAATTCGGCTGCCATCTCGGGAGTCATGGGGGGAGCGAGATTTCGCGTGCCCCTGCCACTGTACTGGCTGAAGCCGGCATTGGTTGGAGCATCAGTTGTGGGAGGGGCAACAGTTTCTGGGGGAGGCGTAGTTACGGAGGGGGCAGGACTGACCTGAGGGGCGAGGCGGGAGCGAGACTCACGCTCCTTGATCCTGCGTTCAGCAGCATCTTCGGCTCGCATCTCCTGAAGAATCCCCTGACGTCTCTTCTCTTTCTCCTCTTGCTGAATAGCAAGCTCGTCGTCAGGGGCCTCTGGAGTTAGCGGATCAAGCGGCTCAAGCGGATTGAGGGGATCGACGTTATCAGGCATTCCCCTCTCCCTCCGGTGGAGGTCCGCCCTGTGGGGGCCCGGCTGGTGGACCTTGATCAGAGTTTTTCATCTGAAGCTCCAGTAATTGGTCTAGAGTGAGTTCTTTGCCTCCTAATGAGTAGGTGACATCGCCAGGGTCATCTGATGGGGGACTAGTTACAACGAGAGGGTCCATCATGTTGAATTTCGCCATGTCTTCAGCCCACGTCTCAGCTAAATCTCGCTGCTGGACAACCGTCTCGACTCCGTTCAATTCGGCAAACTTCGCCCTGGTGTCCTCGGACTTCTTGTACTTCTCGATGAATGCAGCGGCGTGGTTGTGCCCGTAGGTGTTCCCTCGACGATACCCCTCGATGGTCTCTTTCACGTCCCCCAAGATTTCGCCCTTCTTTTTCCTGAAGTCTGACTTGTCTTTGATTCCGTATTCGTCACTCAGGAACTGCTTGGTTTCGGTATCCAGGTCACCCCACCCCTCACCTTTCACGGCATCGCTGATGTCTCCCCGAATGGCTTCATAGTATCCAGCGTTAATCTCGTCGTCCATGAGAGCAGATGCCGCTTGCTTCGCTCTCGCTGCGACATTCTTGTCTCGTGGGTTCTTGCTTTCTTCTAAGTCGCGGACCTTCTTGTCATCGTCGATTTTCTGCTCGCTATGTGAGTACTGGGTCCCGAACCTGCGTCTAGCCATGGCCTCCGCCTCTTGGGGGGTGTACAGGGACTCGTCGAGGTCGGGATCAGGATCCCCATTACTGTCGCGCCCCGGTTTAGTCATCGCCCTTAGTTCATTCAGATATTCCTCATGTGCGTCCCTATTGGCCTTCGTTGCAGCGGACTTAGCGGTCGCGTCCTGCAGTCGCATTTTGGCGTGCTCGTCTTGAGTCTTCCCTGTGAGTCGGTAGTGTCCGCCAGATCCGTCGTCGTTCTGGATGTACTCTAACTGATCCCCTGGTCGGCCATGCGGGCTTTCATTAACCTGGACTCCCTTTGCGAGTAGGTTCTCACGAGTGGGGCTTACCCCGGACATATTGAACTTCTGTGCCGGCGTCAGTGTTGCCCTCTTGAGAGCGGCCAGCTTTTCGTGCTCAGCCGCAAGCATCTTGCGTTTAGTTTCCAGCGGCACCCCAATCGCGTCATTAAGGATCCTGTTCATCGAGTCCTTGATAGCCTGGGCTTGGTCCCGAGACGAACCATTAGCACCAACGTCCCCTGCGTCATACGCTGATGCGTCTATGGCGGTCGCCTGGGCCCGCATGTTTTCGATGCCCGTCAGGTTGTCCGCCCTCTTGAACTCCTCCTTCTGAATGTTAGCGTCGTGCTCGAATCCTCTGGCTTGGATGTCCACCCTGTTCTTGTGGGCTTGGTTCGCGGCGGCAATGTTAGCGTCACGTCCCATCTGGGCTTGGTGCCCCCGGAACTGCATGTCCCGTTCCTGTGCGAATCGCTCTGCCATGAGCTTCTGCTGGAACTGGTTCTCTTGTGTTTGCTGCCGGCGATTGGATGCGTCGATCTGCTGCTGATTCTGATTAAGCTGAATAGCCTGGGGAATGGCAGCGGCGTATCCGGCCTTCTGCTCCAGGCCCGCAATGACAGAGGCATTGGGATAGTGATTAAATACGAATGGCATTATTGTGTCCTTTGTTTACTGATGGAGCAGCGGCGGGAAGTTCCAGTTTCCGATCATATGACCAAAGCCCTGATCTTTCATTGCATCTCGGATGCGGATCGCTTCCTTCAAATTATTCGACGCTATGGCGTGTCCAATCTGCATGTTGCCGAACTCGGCCTTTTGCCGGGGGTTCATGTTGTTCCACATTGCGTTACCTCGGTTGCCCTGATTTCCTCGGTTGCCCTGATTTCCTCGGCCTGCCTGCTGCTGACGAACCCAGTTTCCTTGTCCTTGGTTTATCAGGTTCTGGCGTTGCCAGCCCTGGCCGGCACCCCAGGCATTACGGTGCCCCTGCATTCCCATCTGTCCGATGCCCTGTAGCTGGGCGGCAATACCTTGGTATCCACCACCGCCACCGAATCCACCGAACGCACCACCGCCACCGATGGCCCGATTGGCACTGGCGAACTGATCCCAGTTAGGCCCTTGGTTGTGAACACTGGCAAGCGTGTTAGCCACGTTACCGGATCCCCACTGGTGAGAGGCGATCTTGTTCTGACCGTACTGTCCGTAGACATTCGCTCGGTCCCTGGCTGTCCTGGCATCTTCATTGCCGGCCCAGCGGGCAACGTCTGCCCTGCGTGCGGCGTTGCGTTCCATCAGTCCGGTGACTTCTCTGGCTCGACGGTGCATTCCCATGGTCGCTAGTTCTGGTGTCGATCCTTGGAATCTGCCACTTGTAGTACCACGGCCAGCACCGACATAGCCACCCAGGCCACGATTAACCAGACCTTGATAGTCAGAAATTGTTCCCAGATCCAGGTCATATCCCAATCCATCGGCTGCTGCCCTCTCCCCGGAATGTAGTGCCGCTAGCTGGTTAGCTTCTCCACGCTGATGCCCACCGGCACCGATGGCACCAAGCTGAAGGTTCTTGCTCTCTTCGCCGGCCATCAGTTGTCGCTGACGTCCAGCCTGGAACTGATCAATAGTCGCCTTGAGGTATCTCTTATTCTCGGCGTTGGCTTTGTCCTGGGCTTGCTGGTAAGCACCGGCGGCGGTGTTAGGGTACCCTCCAGAAGAGGAGCCGCCACGCGATGTCGGGCCGACTCTGCCCCCCTGGAAGGTTTGATTTGCTGGCATACCGCTATATCGTGCACCGAACGGTCGAACGCTGGGCGGGGAGCCCGCAACGCGTGAGTTGGGCATCTGCGACTGGCGGTTGGCGTTATTAGACGCTTTGATATTGGCTTGTTTATTGGCGGCTATCATCTGGTTAAGGTTCAATGCCCCTCCAGCGAAACTGACGCCCTGTGAGTATCCACTCATATCTATATCCTATAGCTTGATTATTGACAAAAAGCTTGGTGTTTGTAGTGTCCAGTTGGCGGTCGAATCACCGGCAACACGCTCTATGTATATACCTATTTTATCACCTGCGCGGACATCGAAACAGCGCGCTGGGTAAACTGTTGAGGCTCGTATCCCCGTGTCTTCCATGCTGTATGACTTCGCCCCGGATGGGTACTCGATGCCTCGCTCGAAGGTCCTCATCATGGGGTACGTCATTGCCTCATCCTGGGTGGAGCCAGCGGCTGTCCATACCAGTGACCATGATAACTGATATAGGCCCGCAGCACCAAACTCTATCTCTGTGATTCCAGGACCAAACGTCTCCCAGTTTGCCAGCCAGTTAGGCGTTAGGTTCTCTCCATCATCGGGCGTAGTGGGCCGATTCAGGAACAGCTTGTCCCAGGTGATCAGGGCCTTGTCTATTGTGGATAAGTCCCCTAGATCCAGGTCTGCTGCTATGCCTAGCGTTACCGCTGACTGACTTATAGGCGGTGCCACGTTGGCCCGCATGAAGTCACTGATCCGCCTCAGGGCATCGCTTAGCTGGTTCAGTCCAGCTATCTGGCCGTCTGGGCCTACTGTGAGGCATACGTTAGTCGGGACAGATGGGCTAGCTGGGATTCTTGCCATTACACTCTAGACCTCGACACAGTGCGTGCTGTACCTGTTAGCGTCTCTAAGGCCCAACGTCGATCGCAGTCGCCATTCTTTAGCCGCACCCTAGCCCAGGTACCCTTGACCATTGGGTACGCTGTGTGCTGCATACCGGCGTCTGAGTGGCCGTACCACGTGCCCTTGAAGTTGGGCTCTGTCATCTTGTTGACTCTCTCAGCAGATGGCCCGATGTAGACCTCGAAGTCCACGTCGCCTGACCCCTCGGCCAGGGTGCACTTCAGGTTCATCAGGATAGCTTCCATGCCCTCTTCTGCTAGCTGTGCGAACAGGTCTACGTAGCTGTCTATATCTGTGGTGGCATCATCCTGGGCGGCGGTCTCGTCGTGGTACATGACGTAGCCATTCCGCGTGCCTATCAGTGCCCACGAAGTAGCCTTGCTGTACCCCCTCCTTTGGTGGGCGATACGGGGCTCATCGTTGCTATCACCGAAGGTTTCCTCGAAAAACGCAAGGTCGAATCTGTCGCCCTTGAGGGTCGTGGATGTGTCCACGTAGTAGTGTGTCTTGGCTGCGGAGGTCGCACTTCGGAAGATATAGAACCCTCGGGCGTGCGTGTCCTTCATGAGGATAATGTCATCTGATTCGTTCAATAGGTCTGCCGGCAGGCGTTCCCTGGATAGGCTAACCGGGGCACTCCCGCACGGGCCAGCGGTGAGATACAATCCGTCGTGGCTCATGAAGACTGCTCGGTTCTGTCCTACGAAGCACCATGCCAGCGGGCTGACCATTCCGATCTCGCCGTCCAGCTTCATCAAATTACCACCACTAGCCGGATCACCGCGTAGCACCCAGGTCGAGTTCTCAGTGAAGACTATAAGACAGTTGTCGGACCAGTCGATGCACCCGATGATGGGCTCGCCCAGTACGCCGGCCTCAGCCGTAGCGAACTCCATGGGGCGACCAACGTCATACACGTCGTCGGTAATCAACCAGTCATGGGGGTCTCCCTGGCGAGACATCCTCAGGACATGTGGGTTGGAATTGTCTGCCATCACCATGCGTGATCGCCAGTTCACTAGGAACCTGGACCCCACTGGAATCTGGCCCTTGCCTGGGGCGGCTTCCCAGCGGATCACGTCCGGGGTAGCTGGATCCAGTAGCTTGGGGCATCTCTCGATGCGGTAGCTAATGCCAGTAGCTCCTGCCGTAACGTCCGGTGAGTACTTGAGTCGTAGCTCGGTCTCGCTGGTAATGACTTCGATGGGGTATGACCCGAGGACTGCGTCTCCCAGGGTACCCTTGGTGGTCTCTACGATAGTCACACTTGGCGACGAGCCGCCGGTCAGGGAGTTGTCCTCTAGCACCATCATGGGGGCGTCACCAAAGACAGGGAACTGCCCCGTGCTGGTGAACGTGATCGTAACCGCTGTTGGCAGGGCTCCGCCAGCACCAGTCGCTCCACCGATTCCGATGGTCGATAGGTTCTCTAGTTCCTTCTGGATGACGGCAGCAGTAGCGTTGTACGCAATGGCGTTGGTCGTCTGGCCCCGAAAGCTGAGCTTGAATGTTCCCCCCGTGGGCGTGCCCGTAGTGTCTACGGTCTGGACCTCAGCGGTCTGGGTGCCACCATCCGTCAGGACCAGCATGTGCTTCTCGGTACTGACGGCGTCGGTCGAGAAGGTAGCCCCTGAGGACGTGAAGGTAGCCCCGGTAGTCGTAGTGGCACCCACTGCCCCGTTGGTACCAGATGATGTGGCTGTCGTTTCATAGTCAGCTATGTATAGCTTGCCTGCGAACTCTACACTCTGTATTGGGTGGTCAGCGGCTAGGATGCCAGCGGCGGCTGCACTGATCTTGCTTAGGGTGCTGGTGTCGCCCCACCACACTTCACCGTTAGCTGACGCCACAACCTTCTCGTTTCGGGCGGAACTGCCGGCGGTGAGATAGCGGAGGGTGTCCAGCATGACGACATCGTAGTCGCCTGCGGCTACCTGAGTGGAGTACTCCTTGGCTAACGCGGGGCGAGAACCGCCGCGTTCCCGTCTCTCAAAGCTATCGTCCGGGCGGACGTTGCGAGCGGCGGGTGTCGTCAGATCGGGCTGAGCCCCGTGGGGTAGCCTCTTATTGATGCCCTGGGTTGGAAAGGAGAACTTGACTTGCCGCATGTTACACCTGAAACGCTAGGGCTAAGATGACGATTGATTGTATTGCTACTACTACTGAGAGGCATAGGCATGTGGCGGTTCTGTCCTGTCGCCTCCTTACCAGGGTTGACCGAACCTCCTGTGGCTTGATCCTGCGAGGGGGCTTGCCACTCTTCTTGAAGCTCTTTACATCTTTAGGGCGGCGGCACCTAGCCCTACCACTACGGCTATCATTCCCCCCATTAGACCCCACACTCCACTTCTTACTTTCAGTGCGCTGATTGCGACGAGGCATTGGTCCACCTTCATATCTATTTGTTCTACTTTGCGCTTCAGGTCCTTGATATCGGATGTGACCTTTAAGCGATGTTCGTTCCATCCATTATCAGGTGCCATGGGATTACCCTGTCTTTAAGTAGTAGCCTGTGACGGTCATATGCACATCGTCATCCCCGGTCTTGCCGTTGATGTATACGCCTTCAGTCACAATGATGTTAAGTGGTCCAATATATACTGTAGTTAACTGGGCCTGCCCCCACTCTACTAGAATCTTAGATTCCGTTGTGGATGCTGCGGTCGAGGACTCGTAGAGAGAGATGTCGGTGTCTGTCGCATCGGACACATTCTTGTCTGCAAAGGATATGATTCCCGTTACGATAAACCTGTGCCCCGCCCTGGGCGTGTAGAAGTTATAGGCAGTGTCGGCGGTGCCCATGTTATTGAACGCAGTATCATCATAGTGGATCGGTGCGGTAACTACCTGACCATAGGGCGTAACCCTAGCCCGGAAGGTGGACCCAGTGCCGTCTGCTATGTTGACCTTGTGGCCCATTCTTACTCCACGTCGTAGAAGCCGATCATGCTGATGTCCACAGTCGCACCGGCACCCTGGTCATACTCAATAGCGATGGCGTCGTTTGTCCCCAAGATCAGAGCGTCATGTATATTGAAGTCGAAGGATGAGTCGGCAGCTGTTGCGATGATCCCGATAACTCCATCAGGAGTTAGCCCTGTGATGGAACCCGCCCCTCGGGCATTGGCCGATGCGGTCTTGTTAGAGATTCGGTTCATATTGACCGGCGTAATCGCTGATCC
>Ga0114899_1001349_pt1 | contig 14582 bp, 5 predicted proteins | sample MalvireepMed_215_FD_83497 | JGI IMG/M metagenome (GOLD analysis project Ga0114899, IMG submission 83497) | Marine viral communities from the Global Malaspina Expedition - Malaspina viral metaG DeepMed_215 | ecosystem: Environmental > Aquatic > Marine > Oceanic | place: Mediterranean Sea... | reverse complement strand
GCTACAAAGCTAATGGATGCTAGTTATGAAGGTAATGGAAGTGTGAATGCTATACTTGATGAACATAATAAACTAATAACAGAACTAAAGAACATACAGCCATCTAAACAAAGAAATATGTCTGACCTAGTAGAAGAAATGAAGTCTGTTGTTGAAGAAGACTCTAATCTTATACCGTTTAATCTTGCTCATTTAGATAGTTTCGCTGGAGGTATGACAAGAAAAGAAATAACAGTGTTAGGTGGAAGACCTGGACATGGTAAAACAACATTAGTTATTAACATGGTAAGGGGACTTATAAACCAAGGATTTCATGTAATGCTGTTTAATAGAGAAATGAGCAACACAGAAATGTTGAAGAAGATAGTGGTTATGGAAAGTAAGGGGCTTGAATACACACATATAAGACGGAATGAATTATCTGAAAAGAATAAAGATGAATTTCAAAATATATCAGATGTAATAAAAGGTAATTATAATAATCTTACTATGTATGACAACATAAGGGGTCTTGATGAATCATTAAGAGAAATTGCTAAACATAAACCAGATGTGGTAATAGATGATTATATACAACTAATACAAGTAAACCATGTTAAAGAAGGTAGAAGATTTGAAATAGAAAAGATAATGCAGGAATATAAATGGATGTGTAAGACAGAAGACTGTAGCGCAATTCTTGTATCTCAACTTAACAGGGAAATAGAAAAGAGATTAGACCCAAGACCACGAATGAGTGATTATGCTGAGTCAGGAGTCATTGAACAAACTGCTGAGTCTGCTATGTTTGTATTCTATGGACATAACTTTGATAGTGAAAGATATTCACCATATAAAAGTGAAATCATAGTATCTAAAAGCAGATATGGAAGAATAGGCACACACAAGATAGGATTCAATGGTAATAGGTGCAAATTCTATATGAACCCAGACATGGCTGAAGGTGATATTCCTAAAAACGGTTCATAACTATGTTAATTATAGGTATAGACCCCGGTAAAAGTGGTGGTGTAGCTATATGGAATTATTCTATTGTACAAGCCGTGAAATGTCCGAAGGATATTTTAGGAATGTCTTCAATAATTAATAGTTGCACTACCAATGGATGGGTAGATGGACATAACATAGTAGCCTATATTGAGAACGTATGGGCATTCCCAACAGACGCTCGTAGCGCTGCGTTTAAATTCGGAGTTAACTATGGAATCTGGCACGGGCTGTTGGCATCTCGCAAGATAGAGACACATACTGTTGTTCCTAAGACGTGGATGAAACACTGGACGAACAAATTAGATATAGAATTACCTAAAGATAAAGCACAACGTAAACGCAAACTAAAAGAAATAGCAAGTAATCAGACTAATAAGAAAGTTACACTGTACAACGCAGACGCCATATTAATTACATTGTATGGATTGGACCAAGAAAATAGAAAGGAGGGCCAATGATACGATATAAAGAAGAACTTAAATTACTTGAGGTATGTTTGAAAACAAATTTGCACGTATTAAAAATAGTAGACACAATAGATGTAAAAGAAAGAGCTGAAATAATACTTAGTATAGCTTTAGAACTAAGAAAACTTTGTAATAAAATAATACCAGAACTAGAAAAATATCATAAAACTTTATAGAGTGACTCCTATAAAAGAGGCGCAGCAGCCATTACGTTAAGTTTTGGTTGCTGTGCTTCACTCTTCAATACCACGTCTTGTAATTAAGCTCCTCATTTGAGAAGTCATTTCAGTTTCTATATCTGCTCCTTCATCATAATACTTTTCACCTATTGTACCTTTCCTTTGATGTTTTATTGCAGCTCGTTGTCTGGCTATTCTATTTGACTCTGATACATCTTGCATTTGACCACCTATATTTTTATATACTGGTTGGTCAATATATTCTCTTTCAACTCTTTTCTTTTTAACAATATCAAGTTCTTGTTTAGTTGGAGCTGGTGAAACTCTTCCTCCGCTCTTAGCTTTCTTTTCAAAGTCACCTAAAACCTCAGCAATCTCATCTCCTTCCATTCCTAATAATTTAAATTCATCTTCTAGTTGTTTAGCTTTCCCTTTATCAAGCTCACGTAATTTCGCTGCCCCTTTCTGCTGCTGTTTAAAACCTATTCTTGCTTGTGTCGGAGCTAATTCTTCTGTGCCTAAGTATCTGTTTAACTTGCCGTATAACTTATCTACATGTTCTTTAATATGGTCATACTTACCTTTACCTTTACTAATTACTTCTTGTAATCTTAAAAGACCTTGTTCATACCACTTGAGCTGATTGAAATATTTCATCATCCCACCAGCACCTTTTCTTGCTACAAACGCTCCAGCTCCTAAAAATGGAACAGCCGAAGCGCCAGAATACGCTGCTTGTTCTAAGTCGCCTTCCTGTCCATATAAATATGCACTTAACAAATCAAATGGTTCACCAGCAATTGGGGCTAAACCAAGAATGTCCAGCAAAGAGTGCATCCTTGCCTTCTGTACTTTTTCCTGTTTATTATACTCTCTTCTAGCTGCAGATTCTTCTTTGGTCTTCTGTCTTTGTGCTGATGGTGATTCCTCACCGCTCAATAGCTGAAATAATGTCTGTGCCATGCTATAATTTACCCTCCTCTAATGATGAAAGTACATTCTCAATTTGACTTGGGATTACTTTCTTACGCATCCTTCTAAGCTTCTTTTGTTTTCTTCTCATTTCTGCACTTGGATAAAGACCAAGTTCTTGTTGAGCTGCCATCCCCCAATGACCTGTTGACATCATAGGCCAATGTCTTTCAGTCAGTCTACCAGCAAAACTATTTAGTATTCTAATCTTTTTTGTTAGGTCTGTCGATTGATTATCACGGTCATATTTTTCCATACCAGTGATTAATGTAAATATACTATCTTCATCTAAATCTATCAGGTCCATCATAATGCCAATATCAATTATGTCTGATGTTATCGGGCCTCCAAGCGTTGAAACAAGAGGTCCCTTACCATAGAAAGCTGATTTTATTTTCTCATCATCACCAGAGAACCAAGCAGCTAATTGGTTAATCTTTGTTGCTGTGTCATGTTCTATGATATTTGTAAAGTCCATACCCCACCAAGAACCTGCGACTAAAGGAGCTATAAAGTATGCCATTGCCATCCTATAAGCTCTTTGAACCCCTCTGGCGTCACCACCTGGGATGATATGACCAAGAAGCACATCCTCTTTCGCTTCTTTAGCTATTTTTATATTCCTCTCAAAAAATTCAAACATAAAATGCTGGAACTGAAGTCCAAATCTACCTACTTTAGTTCTCATTAATTTAGATTTTGCATAATCAGCATAGTCAAAGTGTTGTACTATAACCATGTTCTTTGCATAATTACCAGAGATTCGTTTTATCATAGCATCTGTTTCAGCTTCTGACTTTCCTTCTTTTGACATCTTCTCCCTAAATAGAGGGCTCTTATCTAACCATCGATGTAACTGAGCAAATGCTATTTTAAATGTATGTTTTCTATTAGAGTTCTCAGCCTTTCTATGTATCCAAGAAGACTTACCTGCTAACCAAGACATTATGTCAGCTCCAGACTCAAGCTTACTCTTCTCTATTAGCTCATATTTACCAGTACTCTCATTCCATTGTCTCATTTTAAATGCGGAAGCAGGTTCCTGTAATCCACTCTCAAGTAACTCAGGAGATATCTCTTCAAATAATAAGCCAGCTTCTTGAAGAACATTTTCTATATATCTATCAGCCGAGCCCTCTTTGAATGTCATTGTTCGTAGCTCTTGTTGCATCTTTCTAACCATAACAGGTCCCCACTCAACATAGTCTAATAGTCTTTGAGTAAAGTTCCTCGCAGCAGCTCTTGGATTAATCCCTAATTTTGATATGAACTCAAATCCTAATAGAGTGCGCATGAGAGCTCTTGTATTTGCTGGAATATCATTATCACCATTAGCTGCCTTATGTAAATCAGCTATATAATCAACTATATTCTCACCATATCCTTTAGCAGTTCCATTTAGCCTATATATCTTCTCTACACTACTCAACGCTCCGATATAATGTGAATCCATGTATGATATAAAATTGAATCTATTGACATCAAAGATATAATTTGATACTGTATTCATAAAGTTTCTACTATACGCAAAGTCACCTTCTGGGGATGTTGATTTAGCATGACCACTTATATATAGATTAACTTCACGGGCAATCTGAGCAATTGTTTTATTCTTATTTTTTGTATATGGATTAACAGACTGTTGCATTTCATCAAGATGAGGCATAAGTCCTTCCATGAAGTTGGTACTCAAATCCCTTACATAATGTGGGTAGAAACCTAGGTCATCTTTACCACCTCTATATCTTGGCATCAGCTTTTCACGAAGCTTCTCTTTTATATCTTTAACAGAAGTTAAACCATCTAAATCACCATCCAACTCAAGTCTCTTTACTATTGAATCAATTCTTGCATCAACTCCAAACCTCAGTGTCCTATACAACCCATCCATAAGAGTATTATATTGCTTTACAGCATTGAATAAATGACTGTTCTGTATTGGTCTGCCACCTTCATCCCTTAGATATAAAGCATAATCATTTTTGTCCAGTCTAAGAATTCTCTCACCTTTATCATAAGCGTCAAGATTTTTTTGAGCCCTCTTTGATTCTTTGCCTTTTCCTTTTGCAATTTTTTGTATAGCATCGTATTTACGTTTGACAGCTTTAGGCATTTGAGTCTCAATAATAGTTATAAAGTCATCAAACACTTTCATATATGTGCTCGATACTAAACTATCCATTTCACTTCTAACTCTTCTAACTTCAGAGCTATTATTTTTATTTATAGCTTTTTTCAAATCATTGTCTAACTTTTGTAAATGTCGTTTTGCGTTCTTAAATCCATATCTTGCTGATAACCCTTGGTCTTTACCAAAAGACTCTAACGACTTAAGTATATCTTTGAACAGTGTCCTATCCCTAATCTCGTTCTTCCTAAATGTAAATGAAGACTGTTGCATATCACCTAAATAGTCTCCAACTACAGGGTCTTGTCTACCAAACTTAGATGACTGCCAAAAGAACTGAGCCCACTTACTAGCCATAGAACCATCGTCAATATTATTATTGAGATTATCTAATGTTTTAATAAAATCGTTCATACTACCTTCAGTAAGTTTCTCATTATTCGTATCGTACATCAATTCTTTTATATCTAAATTGAATTTTCTCTTACCTAGCCTGTAAGCAGCTTCATACGGGTCTTTAATACCGGCTCTTGTATGTGCCGACTTGGCCCACTTATCTATACCTTGAAGTAAAGGAAGAAAATGTTTATTTATTATTCCACAATTAACAGCCATTATGGTACCGCACACCTCGCTATTTCTTCTACGTCTTTCATTAAATCCCTATGCTTTATTTCAGTACTCTCTTGAATAGGCATCTCATGTCTAATTCTTTCAATCCTTGATGACAGGTTCTTCATCTGAGCTAATCTATCTAAACTATACTTTGCTGATTTCTCAAGTGCTAAACCTTTAAAATAACTTGTTCCTCCCATAATCGCAAACACAGGATTGTTCAATATATTCTTCACTTCTGTGACTTCAGCATTGTCGCCAATTACTAACCCTTTTGTTATAACATCTCTTGCAATCTCTTTTACTTCTTTGTCCATTTCCATTCTCATAGATAGATATTCTATTGGGTCTATAATATTATTTTTAAGCATTTGAGCTTGTATCTCATTCATTTTATTCAAGTAAGAATCAAATTCTTTTTCTTTTCCAGCAAGCCTCATTATAGAGCTATAGAAATCAAGTAGATGGTCATTCATTAAATTCCCACCACTACCAATTCTATTGTTATCTCTTGTCCACTTTATAGAACCAAAGTTAGTAAACGTCCTCTCAAAATCCTTATTAAAATTAGGGAGCCTTATATTATCATGTATCAGTTGACGACCCATAGCGTCGCCTATATCAACATAATCACCTATATCAGTGCCTATCATCTTCTTCATATCAAACTTCCTATTAAAGAATCTCTCGAACTGAGCTTCTGTAAAAGAAAGTAAACCTAATGCACGCCTAGCCATATTAGTAGGGTCCATACCATAATCAGTTTGATTACCTGAGCCTGGAGCCCTTCCCATGGCCATTTGTGTTAAGAAATCTATGCCTCTTCTATACCTACTTGATGGGTCAGACTTCTCTGATGCTTCATACGGAACTGATACTGGCCTGCCATCAAATACACCTATCTGATACTTATTATGAGAAGGTTGCATGAATGACCACAAATACTTTAGACCATGTTTTTTAACTCCTTGTGCTAATAAGAAATTCTCTACCTCATAGAAGTTGCTCATCTCTCCAATGCTGTTTGTTAGGAAATCTATTTGTTCACGATTCAATAATGTCTTATCTCCATATTCAAGTACATCTTTTAGGCGTTCATTATTTCCATAAAACATGGACCTTATCTTCTTCTGAAAATCTAAATCCTGAAGTCCTTTTTTACTTAGACCCCAACTATCTGAGCCTCCTATGATTGGTAGGAACTTCTTCATCTGTTCCATAGCTGAATAATATATAGTCCCCTTTCTCATATTATCAGTATCAACAGGGACAAAGCTTATTCTTTTTAAATCTTTTGACTTTTTACCTTTCCAGTATGTTTTTGTAATAAAATTACCTAACTCACCTTCAAGTTTATTGATAAGAACATTCAGTTTATCAATAGAAGCCTTCTTTACTTTATAAGCCTGATACTTATTCCTCTGTATCTGTATAATCTTCTTCTTTAAGCTTGCAATCAAATTAACTTTCTTATTAGTACCAAAAGCTGCTTTCCTTACATTATCCGTAAGAACATCAGCGGCTCTACCTGCGTCATCAATAGAACCTCCAACTAACTCATTGTACCAGTTGTCCATCATAAGCCTACCTTCTCCTACGAGTTGGTGGTGTGATGTTTCATCAAATATCTTAGAGTCCCATACTTTATGCATTAGCCTTTCTATTGGAGCTCCTCTTTCTCCATTAGCATATTGTAATGCATTCGCTTTAACAGTATTATCAAAAATCTCCCTTTGAGGTAAGAATACATCCTTCTTATATGATTTACCTTCCTTAGTCTTTGCAAGAACTTTGAAAGCAGCCTTATGTGTATCAAACAAATCCTTAAATTCCTTTTGTTGCCACCACTTAGCTTTACTAGTCTCATCCCATGGGTTAACTCTTCTATTACGAAGTCTAAAGTATACGCTCTGATTCAATTTTCTATTGAATATACTAAACCTCTCAGCTGAATCAACAACATCAGAATACTGAGGTCTCTTCTTTTCTCCAGTATTACCATACATACTATCACCAGTAGCATTCAACAAGTCACCATACTCGCTCATCATAGTTTTAATAATAGCTTTATCTAACTGGCTTAAGTCCTGATTTTCTGTAAAAGTATTATCAGGGTTCTTGTCAACCCTTCTAAAAATCCTTACTCTTTTTCCTTTATCGCTACTACCACTCTGTCTTATACCTTCTACAAAACTAGCGCCTCCATTAGCTGGAATCTCCCCTGGAGTAATAGATTCTTCCATTAAAGGAAATAGAAATTTATCTCTCCAGCTGAACATATCATTGGCTATCTCACCATTTAATCTGTTACTGCCATCAATTATATACTGAGTTTCAAGAGCAGACCTAGTAAAATAATCAGTATTCTCATAGTCCATGACAATCTTATAGTTAGGGCCTTCAAACAATATTTTTGGAGCTATATTCTCACCTTTGCTATTAGTCCTTATAAGACCTGCCATTGCTGGGTTATCAATCGTATTAGGGTTAGCTAACTTGCCGAAGTATCCTAATATCCTTGGAACCTTCTGAACTATTCCTATTGAATTCTTATATAAATTAAGGTCAGCAGACATTTTAGCTATAGCATCATTCTCTTCAGATGGTTTCATACCCCAATGAAATCCACTTGGCTTCATATATCTTGTTGGGTCTACACCTTGGACATGAAACTGTTGAGTTCTTTCTATATGGTCATACATATGTTTCTTATGTGCAAAAAAGTAATCAGCTGCATCAGCATCATAATCACCTTCAAACACATTCGCTACATCAAAAGAGTTAACCATGATAGCATTGCCAAATCCTCTTGGTAAGAACCCTCTTAATCCTAATAAAGCCATATCATTTGGTCTTGTTCTTGGTTTTCTATTTACAACAACACCAATCTTAAGTCCAGGTGGAATCCTTTGTATAAGTATTTTACCCTTACTTCTCTCTGGGATATCTATACGTTTACTATTTACACCCTCAAGAAACTGATGTATATTTCCTAATGTCCAGTTATGGTCAAGTATTTGTTGCCACACCTGCTCACCAAGTATATCTCTTGGTCCATGTACAAGTTCTTTATCCTCTAAACGCTGTACTATCCTCATCTCCATACCAGCATCAAGTAACTCTTTAATATGCGAATCTGCTTCATGGGCCCCAATCATTACCTCGCCACGAAGCTTCATTCGACCATTTTCATCGATCAAAGTAGGCAATAATCTTTTATCAGACATTTTCTTACCAGTTCCAACAGGGATAGGAGCTTGAATTAACTTAGCTTGACCTCCAAATCTTGGTGAATCTTTTTCATTCCATTGATTCGTAACCGACCTTGAGTTATTAACTATTGCATCAACATACCTAGCATACATCTTATTCTTTACAACTGACTCTTTATAGCTCATTGGATTAGCATCTGGCGATAATGAAGCAAAGAAGAACAGCCCACTTAAATGATTCATAGACTCAGCCCCATCAATAGGAGATACTAATGCTCCATCACCAAACTCATCTATAACCCACCTTCTAAGCTCTAATGGTTCTTTTGCAACCTTCTTCCATTTATTAATATTAGATTCTAATGGAGTCTGAATATCGCTCTCATAAGCCCTTCCTGATTCTACATTATTATAAAAATTATAATCAGCATGACTAAGAGCTCCTGTATTTACATCATAGTCCCTTTCAGGCTTTAATCCAAGGCTATCAAGACTAATCCTTCTTATCTGACCAACGTTATCAACAACAACTCTATGTAAATTATCCCAAGATGATTCTATCAATGAAGAGTCTGCAACATTTCCTGCTGGCTGTCGATTAATAGCTTTTGCACCAGTTGCTGTAAGCATTATATCTACATTTTTATTATTCCTAAAGAAAGTATTCTCTAGTCCTTCAGCATGAATGAATAATGTCTTACCAAGAACCAAAGCAGACCCTTCTCCACCTCCAGATAGAACTGGCTTAAGTGGATTAATAGAATTAGGATTATGCCCAAGCATAGTATGTGCAAATCTCATTGTACTTGCATTAACAAATGCTATACTATCAAAAGCTGAAACTTCACTATGAGCATCTCCAATATTCCAATCATAGGACCAATCAATTTTTAGGTCACGAACTATCTGGTCAACCTCTTCTTTAATAGTAGCATGCTTCTTATCATTCCAAACAACAACACCCCAATCACCTTTTGCCTGTCTTTCTAACAGAGTATTGGTTGTTAAAGAATCACCTATAGCTGAGTATGCATCTGCAACATCTCTAATATATTCTGGGCTCACTCTTATAAACTTCTTTGTATTATATAGTTTTGACCTACCAAGTAGCTTATCGATATCTACTCTACCAGCTAGAAAATCTGTGAATAATATCTTATTATTAGATGCGTCCATCTCAGTACCAGTCAACATATCGTGTAACATCAAACGTCTTAATGCATATTGATATGCAGAATTAGTTACAAGCCGACCACTTTCAGCCATTGTCTGCATATTATTATTCACTTCAATCATCTCACGTTTAACATTTTCAGGTATATTAACACCTTCAGCTGAAAACTCTTCAACAAACTTTCTAAATGGCTCATGTATATTCTCAAGGTTCTTGACTTCAATAGCTATTGGTGTCATATTAGTAGCCAACCTCATTACCGTAAACCCTACTTCACCTTTAGGTCCTTTTATAGGTGTTCCGTCAATCTCCTGTGCAATATTAGCTTCTCGCTCAAATGACTCCCTCATGCGTGCTATAAGCTTTCTATTATAGGTATTAAGGTTATCTGTATTGCCAAAGATATCAACAACCTGTCTATTAACTCTTCTCCCGTCTGGTGAAAAGAACCATACAGGAGCCATTGGGTCAAAAATCATATACGGAATATTTATTCCATCAAAGAAAGCATCTAAATTAGAAAACTGTACAAGTTCTTTATCAGCTCTTACTCTACCATGCTTCCAACCTATTCTCTTTATTTCTATCTGACCTCTACGACCAGCTAATAGACCAACTAAACCTTGTGTTATCCTGGCTCTATGCGAATGTTGAGCATCAATATTTAAGCCATTAAGAGCGACCCAATCCCTATCTACTTTAACATGAATTCTATCTATTAGTTTATTAACAGAGTCTATAGTCAACAACCTATTCTTTTTATCAGGGATACCTCCTTCAAAAATCATCTCATCAAAAGTATTGCTTTGTTCTTTAGAACCATTAAGACTATGGTCTATACCATCTGGCCTGAATCGTTGGAAGAACTCCTGAAGTGTTATATTTCTTACATACCTAGTCTCATCAGCATCTAAAGCAGCTCTATCCCTTGCATTAGCATCAGCCTGTTCGTATATCCTTCTTGCATAATCTGGAGTAACCCCAAACATTCTAATCTTTTGAGTAATTAACTTCTTAGCAACCTCATTGAACTTCTTCATATTGATATCTACTTGACGAGTTTCCTTGGTAATTTCAAGGACTCCAGCTTCAGTTAACCACTGAGATGCTCTTGTAGTAGCTTTGACTCCCCCATCTTCTAAAAATATACCAAGTAACTCTCTAAATTTATTTGACTTAGGGTCTGAACCCAGCAATGTTAGAAATTCACCAAGCTTTGCAGTAGATGAGACAGCTTCAAACTCTATTTTAGGCAGCGCATCTTTCAACAAAAAGACCATATCTGAGTCAAGGGTCTTAACTTTATACTCCTCAGCAATAACTAATCCATTAGACCTCTCAATAATATCTTTCATTGTAGTGTTATATTCCTGCATCTCAGCTAATATATATGCTGGATACTGGCCTGCCTTGTACTGAGCAATTACTTTCTCATCAATTAACCTTACACGAAATCCGACTGCTTTATTTTTGCTTTTAAGTCCTACCTTAGCAAATCCTAGTGCAGATAATTTCATTATAGTATCTATCTCATTTAATTGTAAACCAGAACCCTCTATCCTCTCTCTTGTAGCAAAGTCAACTATATGTCTATGTAACCACTTTGGTGTCTTAGCTTCATTGTATCCTTTTTCAGATAAGAACTTTCTAAGAGCTCTTACAGATGAAGCATTTACTGTTACAGGCTGTTCAGTTCCATTATACTCTCCACTTGCAATAGATTGAATAGCCACTATCCTGCCTAAGAATCTCTTTAGATTGCCTACTTCTTCAGAGTCCTTCTCTCCTTTTATCTTAATTTGATTAACATCGTCTACAACTAAAAGTTTATTCCCTTCTTGTTGTAGAATACCAGCTCCTTTTAATTGCTCTGTTAAAGCATCTTTAGATTTAGTTTCGTAGTCTGGTTTAAATATATTTACTACTTCTTTTGTAAATCTTAGAGCATGATTTTTTAAAACAATCTCAGTATAATCAGCTTGATTATCTCTAAACGTAAACTTATCAACATGAAAAGCATTGTTCTGAAATCTATTATTGACACTATCCTCTGCTCTTGAAACATTCTCAAAGATACTCCTTGCTAATGACTCAGTAGATATTGTTACTACCTGACCAGACCCCTTCCTATTAAACTTTGCATCTCCAAGTCCAACAGCTGTATGTGAAATAGCATTGAACCCATCTATCTTATCAGCTAAAATCTTTCTAGCCGCATCTCCTTCATATGTCTTACCAGTTTCTGGGTTCTCACCTAGCCATGATAACTCACCAGCGTGAGCAGCATCAGCAAGTTCTTTTGTTATACTAATCTGTTGAGGTACTCTAACTATTTCATTTTGGTTTTTATCTCTATCAGCTTTTATCTGAAGGTTATTATTCTCATCAACTCCTTCAACACCTTTTATTATCTTTATAAAATCCTTTTCAAATCCTTCTGTCATCTTCAAGGACATTTCATCCTTATATTTTTCAATATCTCCTTCAGTCTTTAGATTAGGCTCCACTTTATTGAACTCTCTAATAACCATCTCTGCTTGTTTAACACTAATATTATCTAAGTTCTTTGTATATGTCTTCCTACCTACAAGCAGCTTACGAATCTTATTGAATATAAGATTTGGTTTCATTGCGAGACTAGTTTCATTTGCTCCTAGTGGTTCCCCTGCTATATCAGGGTCATTAGTAATAATTCCTTCAGCTTCCATCTTCTCAATAAAACTACCAAACTTCTTATGATGCATTGGATTTCTCAATTCATTCTCTGCCCTATCAAAACTTGGGACAAAAGAAAGTTGCTCAGGATGATACCCAAGAATCATAAGATTCTCTCTTAACCTGTTCATTTGTGTTGAATTAATATCAAACTTATTAGGGTTGGACCTTCTCTGTAAGTATGCACCTATAAGAAAATGCGGAAGTATGTCATGTACATCTGCTTCCATATCATGAGCCCACATATTATAAAATGTATGAGCGTTGAATAAACCACCTCCAAGAAGCATCTTCTTCCATACTAATGCTAAGTTGGCAGCTTCTTCTTTAGTAGCCCACTTTATTAATTCTTTACCCCAAACTTTCCTCTCACTAATAAGAAATTTCTTCATTACATCTTCAGCAGATTTTCCAAATTGACCTTCAAACTCTAATAATGTTTGTTGAACACCTTTCTCAGCACTTACACCTTCGCTCTTACCAAGAGTAGTTAAATTAATATTATGCATTTTCCCTGTCTTAGGATGCCTAAGTGCGACTGATCCAACCCCTCCACTTTGTTCAATAGCTTCGCCCATGAACCTAGCTCGTTCAGCTAATTCAGTCTTACCCATTTTATTTACACTTAATTCTAAACCTTTAGTATCATTGAAGATAGCTCTCAACCCGACCTTAAAGTCTTTCTTCCATGATGATGCCTTACCTCTTGGATTTAACAGACTTAATGTAGAGAACAAAGCTCCAGTAGTTGCTCCCCAGAAAGGAGCATATACATCGAACTCATTGTCTGTTGGTACACTTACAGCTTCAAATATTGTATCTATACCAGCAAACATTACTATATCATTTATAGCATGTCCAGCCCATCTACCCATCTTTGTATTGCCATACTTCATAAGCATAGCACCTTGAATATCCTGTAATGGCCTCGTAAGAGCATTCTTACTGAACATCTCTCTTAATACAGTAGCTTGTTTTCCTGTAAATCCTCCTTTTGCAATATACTGTTCAGCATAGTTATTAACAGCTCCTACAAACTTTTCACCTCTAATTGTTTCATTAACCTGAGCTCTATGTACAAGAGACCTATACCCTTTAGTCGCATCTCCAATTGCTTTACTACTTAAACCACCATCCCTGCCAATCTTACCCATCCCTTTAACAACTTGACCAACAGGAAGCTTACCCATTGACCTGATGATTGGTTGAGCAGCTAATCTCATTGCTTTTACACCAAGTTTCATAGGAGCTCCAGCAACAAACCCCATAAATCCACCTCCAGCCCCGAGCCACTTGCCTAATTCATTATCGTAGTCTAAGTAATCTTGCGGGTCTACACCTAACTGATGAAGAGCCATACTAGGAAGACCAAATGCGGCAGTATCAGCAAAGTCCCACAGCCCACGACCAACAGCATTAACAACATCTAAATCACCCCAGTCTAAGCCAGCAGGAGTATCAAGGGCATCCCACATTGCTCTTCGTTTCTGGTCTAATGATTGTTGTTGTGTAACAGGAGCAGTAGGAGCAGCTACTCCAGGTGATATACCACGATTAGCTAATATTTGATTAATCTGGGAAGAACTAACTATCTTCCCACGACGGGCGAATTCTTCTTTTAGTCGTTCTGTTAAATTATCTGTAGGCATTTACTGAACATACATTTCACGCCGTTCTTCAAGAGACCTAATCATAGATGACAACTCCATTATTTGTTGTGTATATGACTTATCCTGACCCCTACCGGCTCGTGATAATGGCAATCTACCACGTGATTGTAATTTTACGTGCTCTTTTTCTCTTGTGACCTCATTAGCAGTAACACCCTGTATATTATATTCTAACTCTTGTAACCTCTTAGCAGCTTCTCTATACTTTCTACTGTCGCCAATTTGTTGAAAATATCTAACACGTTTTTTCAAATCTTCTGACTCTTCTATCCATCCATCATATAAATCCAATGTTTCCTGACGCTTTACAGCTAATTCAGATATCTTAGGCTCTAATACTTTTATCTGAGCAGTTAGATTGTCAAGGTCTTCCTTAACCGATACTTTTTCAGAATCATCAAGATAATCTATACTGTTTAGTATTTGCTTAGAAGACATTGGAGTATGCCCTTGGTTATGG
>Ga0114899_1001346_pt1 | contig 14598 bp, 5 predicted proteins | sample MalvireepMed_215_FD_83497 | JGI IMG/M metagenome (GOLD analysis project Ga0114899, IMG submission 83497) | Marine viral communities from the Global Malaspina Expedition - Malaspina viral metaG DeepMed_215 | ecosystem: Environmental > Aquatic > Marine > Oceanic | place: Mediterranean Sea... | reverse complement strand
ATTCAAATGTTTTATATCTGAAGGTGTTAAAGACTCTAAAGGACGACCAGCTTTTGGTCCAGCCTCACCCTCAAAAGTAAACTGAGCAAAAAACTCGGCAAAAGAATCTTTTATCATTTTATTCTTTGGCTCTTTTAAATGCTCTACTAACTTATCCATCTCAAAAATAGTCTCAGCATCTAAAGTTTCTTCTGCCTTTAATCCATATTTTTTAATACGCTCATATCTAGGCTCCCACTCATTTAATGGTGTCTCTTTTACACTAGCAACTACTCTATCTGCTAGATCAGAAGCTTCTTTTTCTGCTTCTTGAGGCCTTTGAACACCCTCTTCTAATAAGTTTCTGGGAACTCTTGCAGGAGCACGTTGTAGAGACTCAATAACCTCAGTTTTATACTCTAAATATTCCTGCAATCTTTCATATGGAATCTCATTAGTTTCTCTTGCCATAGATATCTGATCTGTCCTATGAAAAGAACTATGCATTTTCCGTTGTTGTTTTAATAGTCCCTTCACTCTTTTCTGATCTGCAACAGGTAAGTCAGCAAGAACTTTCTGAGCTTTATTGAACGAAAGTTTCTCACCGAAATTATCATGAAACCATTTGCTATCTTTCTTGAATTGTGTTTCCAGATCTTTAAACTTTTTTTGCATACCCTCAGTTTGATATCGCAATGGAGACATAAAATAAAAATCCCAATATCTTAATAGTAAATCTGGTTCAATCCCTGCTATGCTAGCCATGTCTATAGCATTTTTTCTTTCAGCTTGTATACGTGAGGCCACTCCATATTTAGTTTGTGCAGAAGTTTTGTTAGTCTCTCTCGCTTGTATTTTCCCAGTTTCAGCATATCCTTTAATAGCATCTGCTCCTCTAAGCATCTCATCTAACATATTCTTAGCTTCTCTATCTGTCTTACCTGCTCTTAACAAGGCATTATAAGCATCACGTCCACTATTAAATACAAGCTCTGCTCCTACAACATCTTCTACATCCCGATCAAGCTTAAAAGCATTGTCTCTATCTCCTTTAAAGTATCCCTTTTTAGGATTCCATTGACCTATCCTTAATCCCATTCTTCCAATCAGATCTTTAATAAAAGATTCACGATATGACATTGTCTTATCCTTGAAAAACTTATGAACCTTAGCTGGATCAAATGTGCCAGAAAGATCAAAGTTTACAAATTGTCCAGAAATATCTTGTGCCATCCGAATGGTATGTCCCTGCCAAGGAAGTTCCGAGCGATTCAATCTTTCAATCACGTCCTGTACTTCTTCTGAATTCCAACTACGCTTTTGCAGCCAGTTTTTACCATAAATTCGTTGATTGACAGTAGCAACTAACCCTAGTTCTGTATTCATAAGTTGCCAAGCTGATTTCTCATCACTTAAATCTACTTTATTACCTTCAGCGTCTACCATACTAAGTTCAAATGCTTTATCAGCTAGCATCTTTTTTATTTCCTGACCTGAAGACATTTTAGGATAGTTAGAAGCATCTGTAGTACGGTTACTTGCATTGTACCCATAGAATCTAAACGTATCTCCTATAATACTATCTGCAGCACCTGTTATTTCATTGTGAGTTCTAACTTTTACTGTCAAGTCTCCATGGCGCACACCATCTCTAGTAATTACAGGAAAAGTTCTTTCCCCACCAATAGCTTGCATCGTTGAAAGCATAACCTGAAACTGTTGCTTTGCTGATTCTACCACTGACATGTCACGTCTACCACGAAAAGCAGCCATCCCTGCCTGTATCCGCATGTTAGGCATGAATGATGCCCCTTTAGTATTCATCGCAACAGACAACTCTTCAAAACGATTAATGCCAAACTCCATATCTAAAGCAGGATCTTTCAAGTCCTTTGATCTACCGTCAGGCATTTCTAAATCATTCTGAACCTTACGAAAACTTTCCACCATTTCTTTAGGCAATCCCTGGAACCATTTACCCGAGTCTCCATCCTTGTCCATACCACCTAAATAAAAATCATCTTTAGGGTGCGTTATAGCTCCCCACCCACCTTTCTTAGAGAACCCACGAAACTTTACAACTCTTGCACCTGACAATCCGCCCATAGGAGCACGACCTACAACAAACTCAAGATCCTTTTCCATAAGTTCAAGCTGTTCTTTAGAGGATGATTTATCTTTTAATGCTCCTTGATATTGCTCCCAAGCATCCACTAAAGGAATCTTATCTCTTTTGGGATCAACAGTCCATTTAATTCGCACATCTTTACTTTTCCAATTAGCTTTAAAAGCTATTTCTCCAGGATTCAGTTTGAAATCCAAATTCTGACCAACAGTATAAGGATAGAAAACAAGAGAACCACTTCCACCATCCCGCCATCGTGGCTTGAGCATTCTATTATTCAGATATGTTTCAACAGCCTTTTCTACTACTGGTCGTACCGACTGATCATAAAGCCATATAGATTTTCTATATTGACCAGCAGAAAGAATCTTTTCATATCTAGTCATCTCTGCCATTTCTGCAATGGATGCTTGACTATCAACAGCCCACTCACCTCCAGTAAATTCTCCTCTTTTCCCACGCTCAAAGACATACTTCAAAAATTGACGAGTTAATGTACTGTCAGTATTCTTAGACATAAGATCATTCAATATAATTTCTCTTGATAGCCTGTCAGGCCAATGTCTTCCAGTAGTATACAAATTCTCTTGTATCTCGGCACGTCTCTGGGCTGAAGTTCCCTTTGTAAAATATTCTTTTACCATATCATTGTAAGGAAAAACTTCTATCTCTATCTTTTCTCCTTTTTCAGATATAGACTCTCTAAATTCAGAGAAACCCTTTATTGTTCTATCAATAATTTTAGCATAAACAACATCAATATTAACTGGTGCTACTTGTTCTGGATTAGCATAACCGAACATTTGCTTTAGAAGAGACTGAGCCTCTGTAGCCTTTCTTGCACTCTCAGTTACATCAAGATTAATCTTCAACTCTTTTGGGTCTATCTCATATACAGTAGGTTTACCAGTCTTAGTTTTTACTTTCCATGTTCCAGCATCAGGATCATACTGAGCACTATCTGGTTCTCTTAAACCACGTGCCTTAACAGAAGATTTCCAAAGAATCATCTTATTATTGCCTGATAGCTTGAGATGAATAGGTCCTGTTTTAAAACCACCAGATTTAACTAACATGTTACCTAGTTGAGGATGGTAAGCTGTTATTACAGGTTTAATAAAACCGACATCTCTTTCTAAACCATTAATTTCTAAAACTCTATTCCATATCGCTTCTGGCAATTCAATGGCACCGTCTATTTGAGAAGTATAGTCACGATTCTTGTTTTCCATGGTCTTATATTTCTCACGATGCTGACCTTTTATAAGGTTTGTATCATCTTCTACAAAAATAAATTCAAACTTATCATTCTTATTGAGAAGTGTATTCCCATCCCCTGGTCTTTTGAAATCTTGAGATCTCATGGGGATCTCACCACCATTCATAAGACTAACACGTTTATTATAAGTTACTGCACTATCATAAGACCATCGCTTCTCTAGCTCAACAAAATCCTTGGCTCCCTCTATATCTCTAGCCCATAAAAAATTAGATGCCACCTTCTTATTCCACACTTCTTTATGTGCAGCATTCACCTCTGGCCTGAGATCAAGCAATCCATATAATTCTTTCTCAAGACGTAAGTCGTAGTTCATATCGGATCTAATATCATTATAACCAGATTTTTCCAGCTCTTTAATTAGCGGTTCTATATCTTTGGCGTATTGTTCAGCTTCTGGATGATACTTATATGGAATAAGCATGTTATCATCCTTTCTTGCAGAGATGATATAGTGCCCTTTTTTATCCAAGCTCTCTTGCATATTGCGCCACCCTTCTGCAGAAATAGCAGGGAGATCCTTACCCTTCGGTGACTTGTACACATCAAAAGGTTCAAGATAAGTTCGTATCATTCTGCCTTCAGCATTAGGTAGTTTAATTTCCACCTTAGTAATTGGTCCTATCATAGTAGGTCCGAATTGTTTGTCAAGCTCTGAAACAGGCTTCATAACAACCGTTCTCTTCCCCTCATGATCATAGTCTTTACGGAGCCTAAGCTCACCATCTACTTCTGACCATTCATAGACCTTAGTCTTACGATTATGTCTATCCTTTAATAGATATTGCTTTAAATCTTTTTCTTTTAATCTAACTTTTGGATACTTTTTTGAAAGCTCTGCTACAAAATCAGCATACTCACCCTGAGATGACTCCTTAATATCCCAGAAATCTTTACGAATCTCTGCTAAAGTTTTTTTAGGATATTGACCTTGTATATCTGTAGCCATAAAATCCAGTCTATTTCTAGGAAGCTCAAATTCAGCAAGATCAAAAATTTTCGCCAAGTCTTGAGACTCAGCAAATTGTTCATGTATTTCTACTTCTTTAGCCCACAACTCTAACTGTTCGGGAGCCTTACTCCAATCAATACTAGCTTTCTTGGATAGTTCTGGCCCTCCCAATAGATCTGAAATAGTCTTAATTTTTCCAAAATCATAGTTTGTCTTAATCTGGATTTCTGTATCACTTGATAGTTTAAGCTGCTTTTGAACAGCCTCAACGGCATCACTGACTTGCTCAAATACAAAAGCCTTCTCAAATGACTTATCTAACATTGAAAAAACTATTCTATTATTATCGCTTTCAAAATCAATTTTAACAGCAGTATCTTCAAGAACACGCCACTCTCTACGTTTAGAATCATACGTGTCTTTTGCTGCTAATTCTTCAAATTCTCCCAAATGAGTTCTAGCTGCTTCTTCTTCAGCAGCAATTAGTTCTATCTTCTTGTCAGCTCTTGTTACTAGTTTCGTCCCATCCCAATAAGCTTTTTCTACATCGGATGGTTTTATTTCTACACCTATACCATATGTACCAACACCACTATCGCCTTCTTTTTTAGCTTCTGAGAATAGTGATGATACACCTCTTTTAACGGTGTTGACAAACTCAGTTTCAGGCTTTCCTGGCTTAACTACTTCCTTATCTAAACCAGTATCAGGATCTATCAATACCTCTTCTTCAGTCCTAGCTTGTTCTTTGCGAAGTTCCGTACCCATCTCAAGTGCTTCCTTCGTCCAAGTACCATCTGGATTTTTGAGCTTAAATGGTTTGTCTTTAGGAAAATTTCTCAGATCAGCTCGCAGGGCTAAGGCAGCAAATACATCAGTACCTTCAAACTCGCTTTCAAAAGTCATCCAACTACCTGATAACTTATGTACAAATTGTTCTACATACTCTCTAGCAGGCTCTTGCAGTGTTGACCATTCTTCTTTTTCTTTATAATTATATATGTCCCTCCAATTACCTTGAACTCGTTTCCCAGTTTCTGGATCAACTTTGCCACGTTGTAAATCCTGAATGAACTCACCACCTTTAACCTCATGTACAGAACGAGCACCAGCACCAAAAAAAGCACCTAATAGGTATTCATAAATCTGATCTTCTGTCGGAGCACCAGTAACAGTAGCTAAACCCCCCATAAACCCAGACCCCATTAAAGCACCAGCACCTTTTCTTATGCCTTCTTTACCAAGAGCCTGTATCCTGGGATTAGGATGTTTTAGAAACCGATCTATTCTTGTAATCTCTCCTATACCGCCAAAGGCTGTTCCTGCTACAGCACCAAAAGCAAAAGATTCGGCAACTCCCGCAGGGCCTTCCCTCCAAGAAGATACAGCACTAGCTAACCCAAGATGAACACCAGATCTCATAAGATGACGAGGTACTGTACCTGAAGCAAAGAATCCAGCAGCTCCTACACCATGTTCTGTAAGTGTCCTACTTATCTTAGAAGTACCCCAATCAGCAGCACGCATAGGGACTGATCTTAATACAGCACCCTGCTTAGTATACTTATGCACAGCTGAAGCAGCTTTACTAAGCTTAGCTCCCATTCTCCCAGAAAATCCCTTAGCTGCAGCTTTGGTTGAAAGTTTAGCAGCTGTCCCAGCTAAAGAGCCACCCATAGTAAGGGCAGCAGCTATAATATCAGGAGCGAAACCTATTAAATGACCAATCTTAGAAGCTATTTTCTCAGCACCAGTATCAGGCTCCTCTGCCCAGCCAAGGGTAGTAAAACCCTCTACCACACCTGATACAAATTGTTCTACAATACCAGTGTCGTCAGTAGCGTGCTTTCCTCTTCTTTGAAAGTATATACCATTACTAATTGCTCGGCTTTCAAGCTCTTCAGCCTCAGAAGTAGTAAAATAATCTGGATTAGAGTAGTATAAGCGTAGCCTAGTAGTTAAAACATCTTCCTGATCAAGAAGTCCTGCAGAACTATAAGCTTGACGATATATATCTGAGTAAGTACCAGATCCATTAGCCATTATGGTGTACTAGCTTTACTTTGAGCGTCTTTTATTTGATCACGTAACAGAAGTAAGGTTTCCCAAGCTTGGAGTGCTTCCTTTTTAGTCGCATCACCCCAATTATGAAACTTAGGATTACCAAAAACCCACACATTGGCACCCAATTCGGAGTCAGTCCAGTTACCACCTGGAGTCTTAGGAGCACCCATAGTAGTTAAAACATGATCTATATTATCTAGGTACATCTGAACTAGAGGATTATCAGGTTCTATCTCTGCCATGTCTACCAAGGCTTGCCCACCCCCAGCTTTAGCTGGGTCTAGAAACTCTGTGTTCAATCCCTCTATCCAGTCACTTTCATTAAAACCCATCCATGAACTTTCCCATTCCCCAGTTTTCATAGCCAATGGATACACAAGGTTCGGCATACCAGCAACTGTCATTTTAGCTGCAGCTTCTGATTTCATCGCTACTTTATAATTTTCTAGTTCCTTATACCATTTTTCAGCATATCCCCTATCTTCTATAGCATCTCGCCTGAACAAATTATACATCATAATTTTGGATTCATTCTCTGCTATCGTAGCATATTCAAGATTGCTTCTCTTTGCCCCTTCAAGATATGTCGTAACATCCCATGCATGCTCAAAGCCCATATTTTTCAAATCCTTAGCATTGGCGAAACCTAATTGTTGCAATTCTTTCGTATAAACATTTTCTATTGAAGCCATTACCTTCTCATTTTCAAAAGACTTATCATGCAACATTTCAATATGTGTAAATTTGTCATCTTGTAGTTCTTTTGCAAAACTATGACCAGTCTGCTGCATTAAATAGTCAAAATCTTGGACAAGTTGCAGCCGCTCTTTTTCCCAATCTAGACCTGCCATCTGGGCATCTTTTTTAAAATCCCATTCAGCCTCAAGAAGTTCTAGATTAAAACCAGTTTGTTTAGACATTTTTTCTAAATCATACGTTTGCCCAACCTCCATCTTTGCTAATTCAGTCTCCAATAATTTATCAGCTCGCGCTATAATAGTTTTTCTATCTTCAGTACCTGTCAACTGTAAACTTCGTTCCATAATCTTGTAATCCCAATCTTTAGACTCAGCAATGCTAATAAAAGCATTCACACCTCTCAGCTCTTCTAAGTTCAACTGCTGTTGTCCAACATCTCTTTGACGTAATTCTTCTAAAGTTACGGGTCTCCCATCTTCTACTATAACGCCTTTATATTTAGGATTAACTACTTGTTCCTGTGTGAGGCCAGCACCTCTGTACACAGTATTATATGCCTTCTGTTGTTCATATGGATCATAGGTTCCAGGCTTCATAGACGCATATGTAGCATTGACACGTGCCTCACCTTCTGAAATAAAAGCACTCTGTTCTGGCGTAGCCTTTGACTTATCAAACATTGGGTGCCCAGTTGCAGGATTGACAGCTCCAATCATTAAATCAGATACAATTTGTACCTTTCCTTCAGGACCTAACTCATAGATAGGTGCTCCGAAGTGTTCTATCCCCAGTTTTTGTACGTCTATACCTACTTTCTGTTTTTGCAGTTCAAGAGCTGCAGCCGTAGCTTCTGTAGTACTATCTATCTGTGCTTGCTGCATACCTAACTGATCTCTTGCAAGACCATAGTCAGCTATATCAGACAATAATCTTCCTGCCCCTCTTGGGTCTACACCTATTAATCCTTTTAACGCCATGACTTCTCCTTCTATCCTAATACGCCCATTTGTTCATTGAGCTGATAAACTAAATCTGATAATCCTTGCAATTCATTCGTCTGCGCTCTACCCGTACGTGCAAGACCCATACTAGAACTAATATCTAGAGCACCACGCTCTGAATCATACTTAAAAGCACTAGCTTCTAAAGTCTTATCTTCCGCTGCTTGTATACCATAATGTCCTGCAAAACCAGTACGCCCTTTCTGTATATCATATCCTTGTCTAATAGTTGAACCTTCTACACTAGCACCATAGTCCATTTGTTTCTTACGAGTCTCATAGTCTTTACGTTGTAATGCCTGCAACCCACCATAATATTCTCTCATAGGCTGCTCTCTACCTTCTACACCCTCTATATAAGACCCCAACTTTCTTCGTTCACGTCTCTTCCAATCTGCAGTAGTTCCACTATCACCAAGACCTAATAGTTCACCACCTACTCCAAGTAACCCTTCTCTACCGATAGTCTTATCCCAAAATTGCCCAAGAGGACCTTTAGTAAGCCAACTCATTTATAGCCTCCATTTCCAAGGGGAGAGTAAATTCTTTGTTCTCCCTGCATGCTTCTTACTAAATCCCAGACCCTTAGCAAACTTTTTCACACCTTTATTTGTACCCTTTCTCCAATGACCACCTGTTTTATCATCAACATATCCAGCAGCCTTTGAAACCATATAAGCTAACAAAAGAGGAGGTATAGCAGAACCAATCTTACCACCTACAGAAGCTGCAGTCTCTGTACCTACCATATGTGTTACTTCTTTACCTGCAATTTTTTCTCCCATAGCTCCTACTTTTGATTCAAAAGCAGCACCAAAATGTGTCTCACCAAATTGCTTACCTACCTTGCCTGCAAATGCCTTACCACTAGAAACTTTACCTGCTGCATATTCTTTTCCACCTTGAGCAAGAGCACTAGCACCTTCTTTTATATCTCCAAACTTCCCTCTTATTTTATCAGCTTGGTACTGTCTTGAGAACTTACCTGGAGTAAGATCCCACCATCCTTTGTCCTGTCCATATATAGCCATCTTTCCAGCTCCTTTAGCAAGCTCCCGCCTGCCCTCAATCTGAGCTGTTCTTTCATGAATACGACCCTGTAATCCAGAAAGATATACATCAGGGGAGACACCTTCTTCACCCCCTATCTCCGCTGGTTCAGGATATGCATCTTTTCGCAATACCTCCAAAGGGGTCATGGGTGATCTTGGTACGTAAGCCATAATATTCTCCTTTATCCGCAGTGATAAGTGCAGCCTACAAACTGTTTCTTATAGGTCTCACCATCATGTTCAAATTCAATTCCAGAACTAAAGTCACAGTCCTGAGTAATCTTTGCTACTGTGTAATTATGCAAAAGATCATCTGCTTGCTTTTGTCCCAGCCCAGCAGCTGTGCTAGAAGTAATATAATCTCCGTTATCAAGAGCTCCATTTAGATTAGTTACCCAAATCCCACCTTCGCCTACTGAATTAACAATTACTCTATCTTGATCTTCTTCCATTGCATAAACTGAGACAAAGTTCCCTTGCTGATACTCTCTTTCCCCATCTTCATGTGACGATATTACTCCAAATACTCTTTTATCATCGTCTGAATCAGATAGCTCAATCACAGGCAATGCCTCATTAATTCTTGGGCTAGTCTCATCTTCACTCATATTGTTATATTGACCATCTGCTCTTACTATATATCCTACCATAGCACCATATTGAGCAGCCGTCATCCCACTATTACCAACACATCTATGTTGCCCTGTAAAATCTATTTGGCCCATGGCACTGCCCTTATGCATGTACCCTCCATAAACACTCGTACCATGCCTAAATGAGAGATGAAAGTCCTCATCAACATTTATACTCCAAACATAAGAACTATTGCCATGATTCCATATTTTAATTGCTTGACCAAAGGCAGTATCATTTGGGTCATCATCAGTATAACCTCTAACATTTAAAACTCCTCCATCACTACCACCATATCCTATATCTCTTGCATAATTACCTAACCATGTCCATCCAAGACCTGTATTTTGCATAGTCCCGCTATCCACATGAAGACCTATAGCTTGACCGCTACCTGTATTTTGCGCGGAAAAAAATCCTGCATACATATCTCCAGTATGACTTCCAGAACGTAAAACATAACAACCACTACTGGCATTATCTTCTCTATTAGTAACACTAAGACCAGTATGCCTATAAGATGAATAGCTGATACCAGTGCCTCCAACAATGCTACCATCGCCACTACAGTATAAAGCTCCTTCATGAAAAAGTCTTACACTAGGATCACTATTGTCAGCCTCAATTTGTAAAATCAGATTACTAGCATCATAAAATTCTAGCTTGTCATCTTCATGTATAATAACTCTTTGCCCACTAGCACTCGTCTGGACTGTTCTACCAGTCAGAGTTCCTGCTTGAATATTATTAGCCGTGAGAAGCCCTGTAATAATCTTACCACCTGATATGACAGTACTATCCAAGCTATCTGCATCCTGAGTACCTGTATGATTACTTCTGTTCTTCAAATCTGCGTCAGAAGAATTAACAGTAGCACCAGCTGCTGCTGAATCAGCAAAACTTGTTTGCGAGATAGACCCAATATTATCTATTGTAATAGAACCTCTAATAGCCAAAGTACCCGCACTGGAATCCCAAGTCAAGCTACCAGTTCCACTAGCTCCACTATCTTTTTGTAAGAGAAAGTCACCATTACTACCAAGATAACTTGTCCACGCACTATTTTGATAGTAGCCTAGATGGGTTGCATCTAAAAATAAACCAGAACCTGAAGGAGTATCACGCATAGTAGCTGAAGAAAAAGTTTGTTTGTCTTGATCTGTAGTATACGCATTCACGTCAGAAATATCAGAGGCTGATATTGATAAACTACCATTAGATATATCTACCCCACCTATTGACCCACTAGTAGCATTAATATGCCCCTTCAAGTAGACATCGTCCGAATACAATCCATACACATTTGATTGACTACCGCTTAGGCCAACAGTAGTATCAGTAATACCATCTAACCTTCCTAATCGGACCTTTTCAGTATCCGCACTACCAAAGTTTGCCCAACTATCAACACCGTCTTTAATAACTATATAAGGAGCCTTAGAATCATCAGCACTTAAATAAAGAACAGCATCTCTAGCTGTATTAGTAGTATTTCCTATTCTTACAACATCATCACCAACTGCAAAAGAACCTGTGTCTGTCGGTAAATCACCATCTCTAGTAACAGTAATCGTTCTTCCGCTTACTTCTGTAACCCTTCTAACCAATCTTTTCACAACTTCAATAGACCCGCCACCGTTATCTCCAGTTGCAGAACCAGTCAAATTAACTCTTTGCACCATTACTATATCATTAGTATGAAAAGGACATATACCATTATCACTTGGATCTTCAAATAGTATATCATTCCCATCAATACTTTCTACTTTAGCAACTGCTGTAATAATCACACTACCATTCGTTGCTCTTAATTGCTGCATAAGCAATTCAAAAACAGAGAGAGAACCTCTTATAGTAGCATTGGCAAATTCAGCATGCCCTGTATTATCTATTTTCCATCCACTACCTGTAAATCCTGAAGTAAATGGATGAGATGAGATATCATCTCCCTTAACAGTTATATCCCCATCTGTAGTTAGGTCATTAAATGTGGGGCTAGAACCAGTAGTCACATTCTGATCCATATCATAAAGCTCATTAGCTCCTTGACCAGTATCTACTGTTGCAAAAGTAACCGCAGAAGAAGTAAGAACATTCTGATTCATATCATATAGTTCATTAGCTCCCTGACCTGTATTAACTGTTGCAAAAGTAACTGCATCGCTAGTTCCTACTGCTTGACCAATAGAAATAGTTAATGTATCTGTAGCAGAAGCAGCTGTTGATACACCAGTTCCACCTGAGAATGTCCCAGTATTACCAGCTAAAAGTACCTGATTGCTGCCACTATCTGCTGCCATAGTCCAACCAGAAGATGCAGAAGAACTATCTACATAAGATTTGGTAGCGAGATGATCGTCTAATGTAGGTTCTATCCCACGCTGTACCGCAAGAAATGGTGTTGAACCATTCTGAAGAACAGCTCCTTCTGCGCTTCCTCCACCCCCAATTACAAAAGTACGAGGCGTAACAGTACTTTTTGATCTAGTAGATACAGGTGAGCCCTCTCCTATCATCAGCCACTGTCCCGCTGATTTGATCGCTTGGCTTACAGTGGTGCCATTTTTAACATAAACTACGTCTCCATCGCTCCCAGAGGCATTAGAAGGGAATCTAGAGAGTACCTGTGGCCTCTCTGCCTTGTTTTGATGCAATCTTCGTGTGTCTCTATCCAATGGACTTCTCTCTGTATATAATTGTTAGATCATTTAACATAAAAGTTCTAGCTGCTGTCCCTGATAATTTTAATTGGAAGCTTTTCTTATTCTTGATCGTTGTGCTTGGTTTCATCTCTACTGTTACAGCATCACCTGATGTATCATTTAATGTAGTGGTACTAAATGCTGCCCAATCATCTTCATCTTGAGAACCATTGGTTCTATAATATGCTGTAACATTTTGAGAAGTCCCCCCGATATACTGTGCTATCACTTTATATATGAAGGTATCTCTACCTGGATCACCAAAATCAAAATCTTTTGTAACTAAGGATATATTCTCAGAACCAGAAGCTGCTGTTGGCACATGTTCCCATTTTCCTATTGTTAGATTATTGCTAGCATCATCATATCCCCATGTCAGATCATTATCAAAGTTGGTAACCATATTTGTCATACCATTAACTACCTTGATCCGAGACTTTCCATAAACCCAGCTATCAGTTACTAAGTCATATAAATAAGCATTCACATATCCTGCAACACCGCTATAACCACCTCCACCACTCTCAAAATATCCTGTTGCATCTGTACCAAAATGCCCAACAATCAATAACTGTCTTTCTTTAGGAATATACCCTATGGCTGCTCTGTTTGTAATAAACGTAGCCCATGTAGAAGATTTAATTCTACGAACCCCCTGCTTATCCAAGAGATTACGTACTGTTTTCCCGTCATATATAAAACATCCAAGATCATTTACCCAGGCACATCCATAGTCTGTCTTGCAAACAGCAGCTTTATTATCTACGCCTTTATGCATATGGCTTTCTTCAAGGTACTCTACAGGTTGCGATACATTTAATACATGTAGCGTTCTCTGCTTAAACTGAAGTATCCGATCCGCATATTCTGCTAAAGCAACTATATGTTCACCATCATCAACTGCGACATCAATCCTACCTGCTATCTTGAACTTATCAAACTTACCCACTTCTGATTTGAACATAGCATCAGACAAAACTTCACTACTTCCATCAGAATAAAACACCTTAACATTAGCTACATAGACACGTCTATTTACTACTACTGCTGCCTTGGCTCGTATCTCTATAATCTGAAGAGATTCATACCTAGCATTATTAAAAGGGGGACGTTCAAAAGAATATCCCTTGTGGTAATTACCTGGATTTGCTACTGCTAAAGCCATTAGGTGTCATGCTCATATTGGTCATCTGGATCACCAGAATCTTCCAAAAAATAAGAATCGGGATGATTAGGGTCAAGATCTGGAGGTACCGCACTACCCGAATCAGAAATAGTGACTGTTCGTGTTGAACTTTCCTTGAGGATATTAAAGTCCTCATCTAAGAGTTGGACTTTAAATACTCTAGAACCAGGGCCTGGATTTATAATTGGGACACTATGATTCGCAGTGGCAAGTGATGTTAATCTGAAATATACAGGTGTTACTTGCCCACCCACTAATCTCAAAAAACCAGTTCTCCCCGTAAACCCACTAGCTGTATTTGTATAAGTAACAGTTATAGTTGTACTCGCATACGAAGCTACAGACGCAGGATCTGCATTTAGAGCTAAAGTACCAGCATGAAAACCATAAGCAGTATGCAAGCTACCATTATATTTTAGCCATCTATCCTTACCGCCCTGCTCTAAATCAAAAGACTTTAAGAAGAAATAGTCCTGATTCCCATTCTCCCTAAAGTAAACATTTACTCCAACAATTCTATCATCACCTAAATCATGAGCAGCATCATCAGCAGGCGAATGTGAAGCTGTAGTAACATAGAGTTGTATTGATAACTTATGCTCAAACATAACAACCTGATCCGATGCTTCTGTCATTGGTCCTTCTTGACCACCTTTATACACTGGAGCAAATCCAAATTCATAGATACCACTCCACGAACCACCCTCTGATAGCCAGTAAGCTAGATTTAGATGAGTACCCAAATTAGCATCACTAGGATTAGCAGTAGTGGCATCTCTTATAGCAACAGTCTTACTTAGATCTCCAAAACTTTTAAGCTTCTGATCGGTTGTTGCAAATTTCGTAACTGTCTGTATAGGCGTATTAGAGTTAGCTGCCTCTTGATATAATCCAGAATCAACATAGCCAAACCATTTGCTGCTTCT
>Ga0114899_1001343_pt1 | contig 14609 bp, 13 predicted proteins | sample MalvireepMed_215_FD_83497 | JGI IMG/M metagenome (GOLD analysis project Ga0114899, IMG submission 83497) | Marine viral communities from the Global Malaspina Expedition - Malaspina viral metaG DeepMed_215 | ecosystem: Environmental > Aquatic > Marine > Oceanic | place: Mediterranean Sea... | reverse complement strand
TTCTTGAAGGTTGTTACTCCACCTAAACCCAGGTAGAAATCCAGATCAACTATTCTCTCTGCTTGTGCTTCATTACCATTAAAGCAATGAAATACGCCTGTGAGCTCGTCAGTCTTTAAAGACTCCACTAATTCTATGGTCAGGTCCAGCGATTCCCTGCAATGGATAATGATTGGCTTTCTGAATTTCTTAGCCCATTCTGTCTGAACCTTAAAGGCTTCTATCTGCTGTTCTTTAAAGGTAGTATCCCAGTATAAGTCTGTGCCCATCTCACCTATGGCCACAAAGTCCCTTTTGCTGAGCCACTCCTCTATTGCGTAGAGTTCCTTTTCGAAGCCTTTATTCACCGAACAGGGGTGCAGCCCCATGGTAGACAAACAGTAGTTGGGATGTTTGTGCTCCAGTTCCATCATACCATCAATTGAAGTATGATCAATGTTGGGCATAATGATCTTTTGAATACCTGCTTCCTGCGATCTTTCGATCACATGACCAATGTCTTCTTTGAACTGTTCTGAATAAATATGAGCGTGAGTTTCAATCATTTTAGAACTTCCTTCCTTTCCAGCTTACTTTTCCTTTTACTAAAATTCTCAGCAACGCAAAAGTATCCAAAAGGCTGATAAAAACAGGTTCGTAGAAAAAGACTTTCGGAACTTCACCACACTCGCGGCTCATTTGTAAATATTTAAGCAATGCGCTTACATGGGCATACAAAAGAATAAGCCAGGCTAATGAAGAATTCGTTAAGAAGGCTGGAAGTACGAAAAGAACCCAGAGCCTGGCAAAGAAAGCGGGAATTGCCAGCAACCAATGATGGGTGAAAACTCCGTTCATCCAGCGGCATCTTTGTATTATGAGTTCATTGAAAGTTGGCTGGGGAAGTGTCAATGCATAACCAAATCCATCTACCACCTGAAAGGCTTTCATTCCCGCCTTTTGAAATCTCTGAAGGAGGCCCAAATCCTCAACGTCTGTAGGCCCCAAGGCCCTGAAGCCTCCTACCTTATTATAGGCAGACTTTCTAAAACCCATATTGTTGCCCAATATGGAAATTGGCCTGAATTTATCGGCCATGGCCTTCATGCTGTGGAGTACTACCTGCCAATCGAATATTTGGATGTGGCTGAGGGCTCCACCTCTATCTACGCGGGTATAGCCACTGATTATCTCATTTTGCTGAAGTGCACCAAGCATAGTTTTAAGCCATTGCGGAGTCACCTCCATATCGGCATCAATGATCACCTGAAACTCATCGTCAGATAAATCAATCAGTTGGTTGAGGACATTGGCCTTCGCTATCAACCCCTCCTTTTCATCTTCTATCTCTACTACCTGTATAAAAGGGTATCTGGCTTCGTAAGACTTAATCAACTCCAGCGTGCCATCCTCTGAATTATCATCGCCAACCAAAACCTGCATCAGCCCTTTAGGATAATCTAATTTGACTATTGAATTCAGGCATCTTTCCAGGTTATGCTCCTCATTTCGGGCACAAATGAGAATGGTTACCTCCTGTAAATCAGTATCTGCGGGTTTTGCACTTTTAAAGCTGCTGGTAAAGATCAGTAAGAACTCCACCAGAAAGAGCACTCCATAAATAATGAACAAGATAATGGAGAAGGTCATAGATTTTCGAATCGATAACCGGCCTGCTTAAAATGGCTGAGATATTGAGGCAGTACCTCTCTGAGATTCCTTTCAGCCTTTAAGTTGTCGTGAAAAACCACAATAGCTCCTTTCCCTGTAGCGGCAATTGACTTCTTCAGAATAAGATCAGGTGCTAAAGTTTGATCGTAATCCTGAGTGAGCACATCCCACATCACAATGGTCTTTTGCTGAAGTAATTGCTTTCTTTGCGCATTGGTAAGCCTGCCATAGGGCGGACGAAACAGCCTGGTTGAAGCCGACTCATGCTTCATGGCTTCATCGCAGGCCAACGCATCTGCCAGGTATTCTTCCAAAGAGGTTTTTTTGCCATTAAGGTGGTGTTGGGTATGATTTCCCACCGAATGCCCCTCTTTGAGTATCTGCTGAAAAATCTGAGGGTTTTTGTTTACGTTTTCTCCTACGCAAAAGAATGTGGCCTTAGCCTCATAGTGCTTCAGGACTTCCAGAACCCATTCGGTTAAACCAGGAATAGGACCATCGTCAAAAGTGAGATATAAAACTTTCTCCACGGTTTTTACCTTCCACAGCAAACCGGGATACATGTATGGAGCAATAAATGGAGTCTTAAACGGAAGCATTATTGACTTTGCAAGATAGGAAAGTCAGATCGTCAGAAAAGTTTCTGTCTGCGGAGAAATCGTACAGTTCGTCAAGAAGTTTGCTGTGAAGTTCAGCAAGTGGGGTATCATAATTCTTCTCCAGGAATGCCTCCAGCCTTTCACTTCCGAATTCTTCATCATCTTCATTAAAAGTCTCCGTGAGACCATCGGTAAAGAGAAACAATGAGAAACAATCGAGATTTTCGACTCTGCCCATTTCTATAAAAGGCAAAGGCTCGAATGCACCCAAAACAGTTGTCCCTATAGTAAGCTTTTCAATTTCAGGCTTCCCATTCATCAATAAAGGTGGATTATGCCCAGCGTTGATGTACCTTAAATCCTTCTTCTTATAGTCATAGACTGCGAGAAAGAAGGTGATAAAGTTTTCGCGATTGGCATTCTTGCAAAGCTGATAGTTCAGCTCGTTCACCACGTCTATCGGGTTTTCGGCAGTTCTTGATATGGTCCTCAGCACAGCCTGAAAGTTGGACATCAGTATGGCTGCAGGAATCCCTTTGCCGGAAACATCGGCTATGCAAACTACAAACTGATCTTCATGGTCCAGCGTGATATAGTCGTAATAATCGCCCCCAACCGTTCTACATGGCTGATAATAGGCTTCAATATGAATTTTATCTGTTTTGGGAAGGTCTTTCGGGAAAAGGTAGTTCTGAACGTTCTTGGCAATCTCCATATCCCGCTGCAAAGTCTGCTGTTCAAGCTCCTTTCGCGCCAGTCTCTTGTTTTCAATAGCCACGAGCATAATATTGCTCAAGGCCTGAATAAAAGTGGTATCGACATTAATCTCTGCTCCCTTGGACTTAACGAACACGAAAGCTAGAAGTCTGTCTTTGTGTAATACCGGAATAATGATCTCAAATTCATCGAAACAAGTCACATCCAGATTCATGTTATGGATATGGGTGATTTTGCGAACACTAAGGCAGGCATTACCCATTCTTACCTTGTTGAAATCCTTATCTGTTCCGAATTGAACCTTGCATTCCCAATCTTCTTCCATTACAAAAAGACAAAGTTTTTCCATCTGCAGGTTGGCCCGCAAAGTGAACTCGAAAATCTTATAGAGATCCTCTTCGGGCAGGTTGTTGTTCACCGCCTGAGTAATCTCCATCAAAGCATTCACTTCGAGCTCTTTTTGAAAAAACTTAGTCTGTATTGAATTCTGCTCCATATTTATCGGCCATTGTGCGCCAATAGTCCTTTTTTACTGGCCAGGTAATGATAGTTTTCGAAATCTGATTCAAAATTCAATTGTTCCTCAAACACCTCGTCATTCATATTGAAGAAGCACTTGATATATCCCTTTTGAAGCAATGACCGAAGCACTTGCTTTAACTGCTCCGTTTCCATTGCCAGGGTTTCGGTCAAATAAGAAAATGGTTGAACAAAGTAGAGCTCATCCATCACATCGAATTCCTCGTCACTCATCATCCGGCAGATGAAGGGTATTTTCTCCCCTTCCATTCAAATTTCTTAAAGTTAGCGGCTATGCCAAAATAAATCGCATAGAAGGGATATAATATGAAGCAAAGGAGGAATGGAATGATGGGGGTTTTGAAATTAAACCGATTTCTAACTGAATGAATGAAAACATATTCGGAAATAAGTTTGAGCGACAAAGCGTATATCCACCATTTACTCATTTCCGGAATAAGAAAAACAGACACCAAACCCATCAATTGTAGCAAATGGAACAAAAAAACAAAAACTGCCAAAGCCATTGTAACAGGTCTCGCTCCAATGTTCCATTTACTCGCCCATCGCAACCTCTGATTCAGGAAAGACCTCCAATCTGAAAAAGCTTCAGTTGTGACTAAGGCCTGATTAGATGGATTGAAAACCACTCCTTTTTTGAACATCTTCCTAAATTTGTTCATGAGCAGTTCGTCATCTCCAGATGGGGTTTCGTTGATTCCATCGAAGCCTCCAACTTGTTCAAAGGCACTCTTTCTATAGGCCAAATTGGCTCCATTTGCCATTATCGGATTTCCGAGTTGGGCAGCCAGAGCTGTAATGCCAATTAGTGGGGTGAATTCGAGCGATTGAATCAATTTCCAATGAGAATTGCCTGTAAGCATTACCGGACCCAAAACCATTTGAATCTCTTCCTTATAGAATGGGGCGAACATGTTAGACAACCACTTCAAATTCATGTGGCAGTCAGCATCTGTAGTAACTATCAATTCATACTGAGCCTCTTCAATCCCTTTTGCAATTGCTGCTTTTTTGCCTTTCGAAGTTGTAAGATTAATGAAACGAGCGTTTAAGAGATTTTTCGGCAAAGTCTCATCCAAAACCTGTAGACTCTTGTCAGAAGAATGATCATTTATGAAGATGACTTCGAAATTGGAAAAAGACTGATTATTCAAACATTCTATAATCTCAGGCAGATTTTTCTCTTCATTCCTGAATGGCACCAAAACTGTGGCTGACAGATCTTGATCTTTGAAAAAAACAGGCTTCACTTGCAATTGAAATACAAAGCCCATGAATATTAAAATGAGTGCATACAGGAATAAAACAGCCACCAAAATGAACATGATGCAATTTGAATAATCTGCCTGAATTTAAAATCCTTTCTTCGGGTGAAAGAATGATACCTGCACAGTTAAAGAATAGTTAAGCTTGGCTGAACCCCTAAAGATTTAAAATCTTTAAGCTATCTTCAAGACACCATTAATTTGTAGGAGCCAGCCGAAAATCCTGTAAAAGAGTAGGCATAATAAACATCACAAAAATGACACAAATTGCAGCAAGATTCTGGCAAGTGCCAGCATCCAATCAGTTCAAATTTCCAGAAATCAGTGACCCTGATTTAAGCTATGAACCAATTCAACAGCGCCCTAATTGTGGGATTGCCTTTTCTGGTGGCGGTACAGTTTCAGCAGCTTTAGCTCCGGGTTTTCTTAAGGCACTTGAGGATTTAGGCCTGATGAAAAATGTCAGATACATCTCTGGTGTTTCTGGTGGCACCTGGGGAACAGCCGCTTATTGCTACGCCATTGATCAGGCACATCGGGAAAACTACTTTGGCAAGAAAATCACCTCAGAATTAAAATCCCAAACCCTAACGGATTGGCAAACGGCCGATATTGTCGGGTCAATGACCCAGGCCTGTACCAATGCCCTGCTCGGTCGTTTAACCCTGGAGCGGGCACTTTACACTCATGAAGCTTATACCAGAGCTGTTGGTCACATTTTCTTAAAACCCTTCGATATAGACGGCACCAATAGCTACTTCTCTTCAGACAAAAAAGCGGTGGATAACATTACTCTGCGAAATCAAGGTTTAAAGCCCGAAGACTTTATCACTCTTTACAGTAATGAAGACCAAAGTCAGTGCAGTCCATATTACATCATGAATGGATCATTGCTTTCACCTCCTACCAAAGACTCAAGCCTTGCCTATGAGGCCTTTCCATTTGAATTCACCCCCTTGTACTCCGGTTTAAAAGGCAACTCGGGGCCGGACTCAACCGGTGAAACCATAGGAGGCTACTATGTTGAATCCTATGGCTTCAATACGGTTAACCCGACTGTCAATACAGATCAGGGCTGGGTTACAGTGCCCGAAGCGCCTAATAAGTTCATTTTGAGTAGTCCCGTTGGAACGAGCGGTTCGGCCTTGGAAAAACTTCTGGCTCAAATCGAGTATGCAGATAAGTTGACCCTTTTCCTCCCTCAATTCAACTATTGGAACCCTGCAGACCTGAATGAGAAGCAACCAACAGACTCGCTGAGGACGCAGCCATATTTATTTGGCGATGGTGGAATTGCAGAGAATACCGGCATTTCGGCTTTGCTTGCCAGAAAAGTAGAAAATGTGGTTTTGTTCATTACTGAACCTTACGACATTACCCCGGTTTCTACCAAGAGCTGTGAGCAAGGACAGCGCTATTTTGGGTATAACCAAATGGCTCACCTTTTTGGGGCACCTTACTATAAAAAGAATGCAGCCGGAGATCACGTACTGGTAGATACTTATCAGCCATTTCAGAAATTCTTTAAGTTTGAAGATTATGCTGATCTGCAAACCCAGCTTGTCAACGCTAAAAAGAACAATGGGCCTGTGATAGTTACCAAAACGCTCGAAGTTCAACAAAACCTAAGATTTGGCATTGAAGGCGGGTGGAATGTAAACGTGACCTTCGTGGTTGTAGACACCTGCGATGGCTTCAATCAATCTTTAGATTCTTCAGTTTACAATGACGGCAAGTTTGTGCCGCAAGAGCTTGAAAACTTCCCTGCTATCTGCACCTTTGGTCAGAACATGCAAGGTAAAATTCCAACCAAAAACGACCCTCTCATTCAGTTGACCCCTGCGCAGGCCAATCTATTGGCCAATCAGGCATACTGGATGATAGCGACCAGTGACATTGGAAAATCACAGGTATCTAAAACTTTAGGTTCGAATTAATAGATCCAAAACAAATAGAAAAAGGTAGTGGCTCACTACCTTTTTCATTTATCCGATTTTCCACGTTATTGCACCAGAATGCAGGTGCAAAAAGAAAAAATAGTTCTGGGCATTGACCCTGGTACCAGCGTAATGGGCTACGGGGTACTAAAGGTTGAAGGCAAAAAACTGACCCTCCTGCAGTTTGGGGTAATTCATCTGAAGAAATACGCAGGCCATGAACTGAAGCTCAAGAAAATTTTCGAAAGAGTTACTTCTATTATCGAAGAGTTTCATCCTGATGAGGTTGCCCTGGAAGCACCATTTTATGGTAAGAATATTCAGTCCATGTTGAAGCTTGGCCGTGCCCAGGGGGTTGCCATGTCTGCTGCGCTCGCGAGAGATATTCCCATTACTGAATATGCTCCCAAGAAGGTGAAGCAGTCGGTTACAGGAAATGGAAATGCCTCAAAGGAACAAGTAGCGGCCATGCTACAGACCTTACTAAGTATTAAGGAACTCCCCAAGATGCTGGATGCTACCGATGCACTGGCCGTGGCTGTTTGCCACCACTTCCAAAACGGACAGGCCCAAACTCGTTCTGCCAGCTGGAAAAGCTTCATCAGCGAGAATCCGGGAAGGGTGAAGTAAGGGCATTCATAAATTCATGTTTCTGATTTTCTAAAATTATACCCGATAAGGTATAATTTAATTAATTATTTTAATTTTATACCCAATCAGGTATAATTAAGTATAAAACAACTATATTTATACCTCAAAGGGTATAGCATGAATAGTAACTCGATAAGTGAATTTGTAAAAGCAAGAAGGAAGCTGGTTGGCCTTACACAGGAAGAACTGGCCTCTAAAGCAGGTATAGGGCTTCGGTTTCTAAGAGAACTTGAGCAGGGCAAACCCACTTTGAAGATGGACAAAGTGAATCAGGTTTTGGCTCTTTTTGGACATGAATTAGCTCCATCCAAAATAAATCGAAATGAGAACCGCTAGAGTTTATATGCACAACTCATGGGCTGGAATTCTGACAGAGGATGAAGAAGGATACCATTTTCAATACAATAATGAATTCCTTAATTCTTCAGATGCCGAAGCTATAAGCCTCACTTTACCTTTATCGGAAGAAACATATACCAGCAAGATACTCTTTCCCTTTTTTGATGGGCTGATACCAGAGGGCTGGCTACTCGATATTACCCAAAGAAATTGGAAACTGGATGCCAGAGATAGAATGGGAATACTTTTAGTAGCCTGTAAGGATTGTATAGGGGCAGTATCTATTGAAGAAATACAACCATGATGAACAGATGCCTATACTGTTATCAGGAAATACCAACTTCTGAATTAAAATCAGAAGCAGGACAAAGCGGCTATCACTCACAATGCAGTAAAAAATTCTTTGGTAAAGAGATACCACCAGAATTTGACTTTACCTATGACCAGTTGACTGCTTTGGCTGAAAGCACAATCAAAAGTCAGAAAACAGTAACCGGAGTTCAACCTAAGCTCTCACTAGGTCTATCCAAAGAAAAAGGAAGAACCGACAGATTTACATTGATAGGGCTTTGGGGAGAATATATACTTAAACCACAAACCGCTCACTACCCCAACCTCCCCGAAAATGAAGACCTTTCAATGCATCTAGCCGAGCTAAGCCATATAAAGACCGCAAATCATGCCTTGTTTAGATTGAAATCAGGAGAATTAGCCTACCTGACGAAACGTATGGATCGGGTTAAAGGGAAAAAACTCCACATGGAAGATATGTGCCAGCTTACAGAAAGGCCTACAGAGCAGAAATACAAGGGATCGTATGAGCAAATTGCAAAAGCCATTGCAAGGTATTCTCAAAACCCAGGCTTAGATATGATCAACTTCTATGAAGTGGTGCTCTTTTGTTTTCTTACCGGCAACAACGATATGCACTTAAAGAATTTCTCTTTATTAAAAACCGCTCTCGGATATAACCTAAGTCCAGCCTATGACCTGGTTTCATCTAGTTTAGTGGTAGAAAATGACAACGAGGAACTTGCATTAACGCTCAATGGCAAGAAGAGGAGGTTCAAACAGTCAGACTTTATTGATTCTATGCAAAAAGCTGGATTAGATTCCAAAATGATCGAAAACCTTTTCGGTCGTTTCAAAAAACTTATTCCAAAATGGGTTAAATTTGTTAATGTAAGTTTTCTACCTACCGAAATGAAAGATAGGTATCAGAAACTTATTCAATCAAGAGCATCACAAATTAACCTCTAGCTATAAAATCAAAAAGCCGTTCCGCAATGCAGAACGGCTTTTCTTTAACCAAAACCAAAAAAAATGGACTACTGACTAAAACTACTAATCAATTCCAGCCGCCTCCCAAGGCCTGATAGACATGCACTACGGCATTCATCTGTCTCACCTTGGTTTCTACTAATTCAAATCTTGATTCCAACGCATCCCTTTGTGTCAGCAATACTTCCATATAATCTGCCCTGGCCGATCTGAACAGGTTATTGGAAATATCAATCGACTCAGTCAGCGCATTTACCTGTTGCTGCCTCAGGTCAAAACTCTGCTGAAGATTGGAGATATTGGATAGCTGATTCGCCACTTCTATGTAGGCATTCAGAATCGTTCTTTCATACTCATAGATGGCCTGAATCTGCTTGGCATTCGCATTCTGATATTCCGCTTTGATCGCTCTTTTGTTGATCAACGGAGCCATCAGGTCTCCTGCCAGACCGAAGATCATTGACTCAGGAAAACTCACCAGATGTTTAGGGCTGATGGCGTTTAAGCCTACCCCCGCGTTAATTCCCAGCGATGGGTAGAAATTGGCTCTCGCTACCTGAATATCCAGCTTAGCTGCTGTCAGGTTCAACTCAGCTTCGCGCACATCAGGTCGGTTTTGAAGCAACTGAGCCGGAACACCTGCCCGAATGCTTTTAGGCACCATGCTGCTGAAATCGGAAGTACTTCTCTGAACCCGTTGTGGGAATCTACCCACCAGGAAGTTGATTCGGTTTTCAGTTTCAACAATTCTCTGCTGAATATCATACTGCAAACTTCTGGTATTATATACTTCTGCCTCAAACCTCTTCACTGCCAGTTCGGTCACCTTTGCGGCCTGCTTCTGTACCCTTACCACCTGAAGTGCATTGCTCTGAATCTGAATGTTCTGATTCACTATGTCCAGCTGACTGTCCAGGGCCAGCAGTTCATAATAAGAGTTGGCAATCTCGGCAATAAGATTGGTTACCATAAAGTTTCGGCCTTCAACTGAAGCCAGGTATCTGGTCAGTGCAGACTTCTTGGAAGTTCTGAGTTTTCTCCAGATATCTACTTCCCAGGTAGCAAAGGCGCCAACCATATAGTCACCTAGTGGTTCAGGAAACTCCTCTCCCTCATCTACTTCCAAATTATGTTCAACAGCACCACTACGGGTATATCTGCCCACTTTGTCTACACCAACACCTGCTCCCAAATTCACGGAGGGCAGATATTCACCCGTTTTGGCACTTACTTCATTTCTGGAAATCTCAATTTCCTGAAGCATAATATTCAATTCCTGATTGTTGCTTAATGCAGTATCAATTAAAGAAGCGAGGTAAGGATCTGTGAAAAATTCCCTCCACCTTACCTGAGCAGTATTCGTAGTATCCTGAGAGCCATTATAGCTCTCAGGAACTGACGAATTAGCCGTCTTTTCGACCAAAGCAGGAACCCCGCATCCCGATATGACTAAGGTCAGACAGGCTATTCCTATACACTTGTATATATTATTCTTAATCATTCTCATTGTGGTAATCTTCTTCGGTTAATGGTCTGTCGTGCTCGTCTCGGATCAACTGTCGGCCTTCTACCATTTTGGCAAAAATGTAGTATAAGCCAGGGATGATGATAACTCCGAAAATGGTTCCTATCAACATACCGCCAAGGGCGGAAGCACCGATGGTTTTGTTACCAATGGCTCCGGCACCAGTTGCTCTTACCAGTGGAATCAAACCAGCCACAAAGGCGAATGAAGTCATCAAAATAGGACGGAAACGTACTTTGGCACCTTCAATGGCCGCATCGTAAATACTGGAGCCCTGACGGTGTTTTTGCACCGCAAACTCTACAATCAATACTGCGTTTTTACCGAGCAAACCAACCAGCATAATCAGTCCGATTTGTGCATATATGTCATTGTCCAGCCCCATCAATTTGAGGAGTAGAAACGAACCAAAAACCCCCATAGGCAGCGAGAAAATTACCGCTAACGGAAGCACAAAGCTCTCATATTGAGCTGCCAGCACCAGATAAACGAATACCAATACAATAATGAAAATGTAAATAGACTGGTTGCCACTTTGAGCCTCATCATATGAAAGACCTTCCCATGCAATGTCATAACCCTTTGGTAAGGTTTCCGCAGCTACTTCACGAATGGCCTGGATGGCCTGAGCCGTGGTATAGCCCTTGGCCGGAAGCCCCCTGATGGCTGCAGAATTGTACATATTAAAGCGTGTGATCTCATTCGGCCCCTGCTTTTTCTCAAGTTTCATGAAGGAAGAATAAGGTACCATCTCCCCTTCTTCATTCTTGATGAAAAGACTCAGTACATCTGAAGGAAGCCTTCTGAATTCAGGGGCTGACTGTACATATACTTTAAAGAATCGACCGAAACGGATAAAGCCTTGTTCGTAGGTACTACCAATAAGAATGTTGAGATTTTCCATGGCTCTACCAATAGAAACGCCTTTCTGCATAGCCGCCTTATTGTCGATAACTAATTCATACTGAGGATAATTGGCCGCAAAGAAGGTGAATATACCAGTTAGCTCAGGTCGCTTACCCAGGTTGTCCATAAACTCCTTGTTGGCCTTATCAAACTCAGCATAATCTGTGCTTGTATTTTTATCGATCAGACGCAATGAGAAACCACCTGATGAACCGAAACCAGGCACTGCCGGTGGTTCGAAGAACTCTACAATTGCACCAAGGCCTTTGGATTCTTCTTCGAGTTCTTCCATGATTTCCTTCACAGAGTGTTCCCGTTCCGACCAGTTCTTAAGGTTGATCAAACAGGTACCGGCATTGGAGCCCCTACCTTCTGTCATAATCTCATAGCCAGCCAATGAAGAAACCGACTCAACTCCCTCTATTTCTTCACAAATCTTCTGCAACTGCTGAGCCACCTGATTGGTACGCTCAAGTGTTGAACCCGGAGGTGTCTGAATGATGGCATAAATGGTACCTTGGTCTTCACCGGGTATGAAACCTGCAGGAAGTACGTTGTTCACAAAGTAAACTCCAGCACAGAAACCGACCAGAACCACAAAAGTGATCATCCGCTTATTCACAATGGTTTTCAATAAACCCGCATATCGGCCTGTGACCTTTTCAAAGCCACTGTTGAATGCATCAAGTGCTTTGGTCAGAGGATTTCTCCTTTTCGCTTTACCATGGTTATTTTTAAGAATCATAGCACAAAGCACAGGTGTAAGGGTTAAGGCAACCACACCCGAAAGTACGATGGAGGTAGCCATAGTAATCGAGAACTGACGATAGAACACACCCACCGGACCTGTCATGAATACCAGCGGCACAAACACGGCTGTCATTACCAGCGTAATCGCGATAATGGCTCCACTGATCTCGTGAAGTACTTCCTGCGTGGCCTTATATGGCCCGATATTCTTAGTGTGCATCTTTTCGTGCACAGCCTCCACCACAACAATGGCATTATCCACTACAATACCGATGGCAAGCACCAAGGCGAAGAGTGTGATCAGGTTAATGGAAAGGCCGAACATCTGCATAAAGAAGAAGGCTCCCACCAATGACACTGGAACAGCCAGGGTCGGAATCAAGGTTGACCGCCAGTCCCCAAGGAAGATAAACACCACAATAGCTACAAGAACGAAGGCTTCACCCAGTGTATGGACTACCTTGTCAATGGATGCATCGAGGAATTGAGATACGTCATAGCTGATTTTGTAATCAACACCCGGAGGGAATGTAGCTTTCATCTCTTCGAGCAGGTCCTTTACCTCCTTAATTACCTCACTCGCATTACTACCATAGTTCTGCTTCAACACAATCGCGGCAGAGGGGTGACCATCCAGGTTAGAATAGATATCGAAGAACTCACTACCTAATTCAATTTCAGCAATGTCTCCAAGCGTTATACTCTCGCCCTCAGCATTGGCCCTGATAATAATGCTCTCGTATTCCTCCGGCTTGTTGTACCGGCCTTTATAAGTCAATACATATTCAAGCGACTGAGCTTCTATACCGGAGCTTTGTCCGATCCTACCAGGCCTACCCAGGATACTTTGTTCCTGCATGGCCTCCATTACATCTTCCACGGAGATTTTATAAGCTCTCATTCTATCCGGGTTCAGCCAAACACGCATGGCATACCTGCGGCTACCCAGAATCTGAGCTCTACCCACCCCTTTGATCCGCTGTATTTCGGGAATCATGGATACTGTAGCGTAGTTGAAAAGGAATTTTTCATCCAGTTGCTCATTATCGGCATACAAGTTCACGTACATGAGCATACTTGGCTGAATAGGCGTAATTACCACTCCCTCCCGCTGTACCAGTTCCGGCAAGAGGGGCATAACCTGGTCAACCCGCGTCTTTACCTGTATGGTGGCCAGGTTCGGGTCCGTTCCTGGTTCAAAGATTATGTTCAGGGTGGCCTCACCGGCACTGGTGGCATCTGTGGCCATATATCTCATACCCGGCACACCATTGATGGCGTTCTCCAGTGTAATCAAAGTAGACTGAACCAATACGTCAGCACTGGAGCCCGGATAGGCAATGAAAATACTTACTGTAGTCGGGGCAATCTGCGGGAATTGGGAAATAGGCAATTGCTTGATCGCCAATGACCCAACAAAAAGGATCACAACCGAAATTACAACCGCGAATACCGGTCTGTGTAATATTCTGTTAAACATGTTTCTGCTTTTTTAGTCTCGTAATTATTCTGCGTAGAGTTCGAGAGTAGAAATGGCAGTCATTGGCTGTACGAAGTCATAGCTGATTTCATCATTTTCTCTAACCAGCCTTAGGCCTTCCAGCAATATTTTGTCGTTTTCTTCCAATCCACCGTCTACTACAAAAATGTGCGGCAATTCGGCCAGAACACTGATCTGTCTTGAACGCACTACATTGTCTTCTCCAATCACGTAGACATATCGTTTATCAAGGATCTCGAAGGTTGATTTCTGAGGAATCAATAGAGCATTATCTAATGGAACTGTCATTAAAACGGTGCCGGTTTCTCCATGTCTGAGTAGTCGGTCAGGGTTAGGGAAAGTGGCCCTGAAAGCAATATTTCCCGTTTCATTGTTAAACTCACCTTCTATGGTTTCTACATTGCCAGACTCACTGAATACTTTTCCGTTGGCCATTAGCAGGTGTACGTTAGACATATCTCCTCTTTTGGCATTGGTCTGGAAATCGAGGTACTCGGCTTCAGGCACATTGAAGTATACCCACATTTTACTGTTATCAGACAATGAGGTAAGTAACTCGCCTTCTTCCAAAAGGCTACCTTCTCTCGCTTCCAAACGGTTCATAATTCCATCGAAAGGCGCTTTAATTACAGTAAATCCAAGGTGAGCTTCTGCCAGGGCAACTTCAGCTTTAGCTTTGTTGAAATGGGCTTCGGCCAGGGCTAATTCATTAGGGGAAATAATATTCTGATCGGCCAAAGACTTGGCATTTTTGTATTCTATTTCCGCCACCTGTGCTTCAGCCTGGGCCTTTTTCAGCTCAGCTTCGTACAGCATTGGCAAAACTTTGAACATTTTTTGTCCCTTCCTCACATACTGACCTTCACCTAAACAGAATTCTACCAAATCGCCTTCTTCCAAGGCTCTCAGCACAATGTTTCCGCAGGAACGGATTTGACACACATAGTT
>Ga0114899_1001341_pt1 | contig 14617 bp, 18 predicted proteins | sample MalvireepMed_215_FD_83497 | JGI IMG/M metagenome (GOLD analysis project Ga0114899, IMG submission 83497) | Marine viral communities from the Global Malaspina Expedition - Malaspina viral metaG DeepMed_215 | ecosystem: Environmental > Aquatic > Marine > Oceanic | place: Mediterranean Sea... | reverse complement strand
CAGTGCCATCAGTATCGGACATGAGGGAGGCACCTGCAGCGATAGTGGCTCCAGCCACTACCTTGGTACACCCTTCGATTGCGACAGTGCCTGCGTGACCGGCAGTGTCAGGGTTATTTTGCAAAACGCCAGCGACGCGAGCACCTGACGCAGACACCAGCAGTGCTTGACCACTGGAATTGACTTCCATGCAGTAATACTGCTTGGCCGAATAGTCAGCCGCCACAGGCAGCGTGATACTCGTAAGGACTTCTTCGAGAGCCATGATTATTTCTCCTTATTCGAGATCTAGGCTGTTTGGAGCGATTGCTGATAGAGGGCACTGCCCGCTTCAGTTTCGAGGACTTTCACACGGGCTTGCACGATATCGATATCGTGGTCCTCCGCAAACTTCTTCGCCATGCTTTCGAGTTGCTCATGTGTCTCGCCAACACGACCTTCACTGGTTCCTTTTTCAAGGAACGCTTCGGCGAGCTTGTCACCATTTGACTTCAGCATTTCAAGAGCCTTGGTGCGGTGATCTTCGTCTTCAATGCCGTCCAGGGCTTTGAGAACAGCGACCTTCATACCCAAGTCACCGGGAAGATGCTCAAGAGTGTCCGTAGCTCGTTTGGTGAGCTCCAGGTCTTGTGCTCGCTCTTCGGCATCCTGCGCAACCTTGATGGCAACGTCAGCACGCTTCACAGCAGAGATAGTACGGGGGTCATCTGACTTGAAGAATTCATTACCTTCGAAGTCAGTATAGACGACCGGGTTATCGCCCTGAGATTTTGCAACCTCGGCTTCTCGGCCTTCCGTATCGAGCTCAAGAAAATTACCTTGAGCTTCTTCACCCAAACCAGAATAGTGAGACTTCTGCATATCAGTCATCTCACCATAGGACTGAGAGGTTTTTAGGCTCTCCTCAAGCGACTCGATTTTTTTCAAGACTGCCTCAGAGTCAATGGCAGTCGTTTCCGTATCTTGGGTCATTTCTGATTCCTCCGAATGAGTTTCGTGACCGCCACTGGTCTTTTCCAGCGGACTTTCAGGCTCCTCCTCGACAGAATTGTCAAGGAGTGATTCTTCTTCGTCTTCAGCGCGTTTCATGATAAGAGCGGAAGCACCTTCTTGGGCGGGGTGGTCCACGCCACTGATTTCTTCAATCTTCAAGGTGCGCATTACACGCTTCTTCTTTTTCTTCTTTCGGCTATAGCTCATAGGTCGACCTCCTCGTCTTCCCCTCGTTTTCCTCCAATACTGAAGCCTGTTAGCTCACCGCTCTTGAACTTATCAAACATCTCTTGGTCTGGTTTCATGGCGATCATGAGACCAGTCTTGGGAGTTTGAATTCCAAACGCTTCAGCAATATCAGAAGTCATTGGAAATGCAAAAACTACTGAGCCTCGTTCTTCAACCTTATGCATATGCCCAGCGACACGGCTGTTCTGCATAAAATCAGCAGCAGCCTTCAGCATGGCGTCATCAGGGATATGGTCACCCTGTAGGTCGAAGTAAGGCTGCCCTCCAACTGAAGACACAACTGCCCAGCCGATTACTAAGCCAAGCTCAGAATCTACCTTGAGGACCTCTGTGTTCATCTGAAAATCATCAGCAGCCATGCTCACACTTGTCAAGGTTTCTGGAGAAGAAAGCAAGCCCTCATCTGCAATCTTTTTCTTTGAAGTAGGTTGCGTCTTTTTCCGACTTCCTGAAGAGCCTTTCTTTTTCGTTCGCTTTCCACGCTTTCGGCTTTTTCTAGTCATTGTCTAATATGTTGAGAACCTTGTTGAAAGATAACAGAGACAATTAGCTGTCTCCGCAATAGAGGCATTCATGTCACCAGGGAACTGGAGTCGTGCACCACTACTGCTTTGGAAAAAGTCGAAGAAGTCACGACTTTGCCCTTGCATCTTTGAATGACGTGTATCACGAACACGACCTTCTTTCCTAGTATTCCATTTTCGAATAACTGAACCAGGGTCGATTAGGTTAGCCGAAATTGCCTGATTATACATTTCGTACACCCCCGCATTGACGGCAGAGAGGGCCTCCGACCTTGCAATAGTGTTTCTTCGAAAATCTAGGAGAGTTTCTTGATACCTCCGCACCATCTCACTAATCTGAGTTTTAGTGAGAGGGTCCTTATTCTGAATTGCTTCCCGAAGTGTCCCTCGGAGCTCCTCGTCTCGCAGATCTCTCTGGAGAGCTTCTGCGCTAAGGGACTCAACAAGAATTCGATATCGGAAAAGGCTTTCGATTTGTTTGGATGTCAACCCAAAACTTGCGCTCAGCAGGAGAGCTTGTCTCGTTGAATTATCTCCTGCCTGCATACTTCTGATGACGGCAACCCGAGCAGCTTTTATCTGATCTTGGGAAAATACCCTGGTGAGCCGAAGTTGCTGCATCTGCATTTGCCGTAACGCATCTGGGCTCGTTAGGTCAAAGTCAATCAATGTTTTGGTCTTTTCGCTAAAGAATGCAGCTGTGTCGGCAGCCGCCTCTGCAAAAATCACCGACCAAACTGTTCCAAGTCGACGACCCGCTTTTTCAGCCCCAATCAAGGCTTCGTCAACACGCCCCTGGGCTAAAAGATTAGAAAGCTCCCCAAAGCTGCGCTGTTCGCGCAGAAAATCCACGCTGGAAGAAAAGGCTCTTCTGAAGTTCTCTTCCGCACTAAACTGGAGTTTCTCAACTCGGGCAACTGAGTCTCGATAAGACTTCTTGGCTACACTCGTGCTTGACAAGTGTAGGTTGCCCCAGCAGGGTCTCTGAATACCTGGACGATAGTGGATTTCCCACCTTCTATCTCGATGAAGTCACCCGTATCAGGAGAAATGTTGCTGGGCAACGAACCTGCCAATAAAACGATCCTACGGTCTCCTGTCTGAATAACCGTTCCGTCTACCTGAAGATCTAAGTAATCACTAATCACCCCCTTGCATGAATAGCTTTTCTCAGTAAGTCCACCTTCAGTGGTATTGGCTGTGACTGGATTAGTCACCGTCACTTTTATTAGTTTAGCGGTGAGCAAACCAGGACTCATCGCGGTGGACAATTCCTTCGCGATATCTACTCCAAATAGTTTGGGCATCAAGCAAATCCATCCGAAAGACCATACCGATCTACATCATCGAATGATGAAGTAATCAAGACACCATCCGAGTCTTTGACCCCTGAAATATAAGGAACAGTCAGATTAGACAGACCTTGCAAAAAAGGGGAGAGAAGCTCTTGAACGACAGCCGCGAACCGAGTCCCCGCAGTAGGGCGAAAGCGTTCTATCTTCACAGCCCCTGCGGAGAGCACTTTGTTGTTGTCCGCCGTTCCTGTTGAACCTTCGGTAGCTGTGTCCTGAGAGATCAAATATGCTTGTTCTATAAGTGCGTCTTTTACTGTCTGCGGCACGGCAGTGGAGCTCACCGCAGTACCGTCTTTGTCTGTAAGCCCAGTGCGGGGGAAAGCCAGTGGTTGCGTCTCAAGCGTTAGGTCAAGAGTACAGCTTGTGCCACCCCCACCAGTAGTGGCAACCCCTGTGGTGGTGGGATCCACACTGTAGAGACCTGCACTTGTGAGCTGGACTGTGGCGACAGCAGTAGTGCTCAGAGTCAGGACCTTGACCGTAGCAGCCACACCAGTCCCCGTTGAAACGGTAAGAACGTCATCGACTGCATAGCCTGACCCGCCAGCATTGACGGTAGCAGTCGCCACTACATTCAACGCACCTTTGGTCCCTAGGAAGATTTGCTTCTGGAACTCTCGGGTAGCTGAAATAACAGACCTCTTCTGGGTGTCTTCGTCCAAGAAGGCCCACGCTGTGGTGCGTGGGGAATCTGCAAGATAGGATGTAGCGTCAGCCAAGCTGACATAGGTGTTGTTATTGGTGACAAGTACGCTGACCATCAGATTATGCGTTGACCACGTTTTTGAGAATTGTTAGGGTTCCTGTCGCAAGTACGACACTTTCGCCTGCAGAGTCTGTTAGTTCAAGCTCTGTGTGGAAGCTACCAGTCAAAAGGTTGGTGGTGTCGGCAGTCAGGATAGTCACTGAGGCGACATTATTGGTGCCTGCACCACTAGAAGACAATACGATATCACCAGCAGCCTTGGTTTTCTCTAAGATAGGAGAAGTCAAGATATTCCCTTCAGAGTCGATTCTACTCATTGCCCACTTTACATAGGTGTAGCTGCTCATGTCGAGCGGGGCATCTGAGTCATCTGCATCTGTCACTGTGTACTCGAGGACCCGCTTGTTTGCGGCATACATCGTGTCATCCTGAGAAGTTTTAGCCATTAGGATTCGCCAACATGATCAGAAGTCACCTCGTAGCTGCCAAGGACATTTTTCGTTTTCTCGCTTTCGCCGACAAGCCCTGGAGTAACTTCGAAGCTCCCCAGAAGACCCGGAGTCACTTTTAGGGAAGCTACGAGACTATTGATACTATCGAAACTTCCGAGAAGAGCAGGAGTTATCTGAAGACTGCCCACAAGAGCAGGTGTCATTTTGAAAGAACCGATCAACGAAACCTCAGTAGTTCTTTCGCCCAACAGGACTGCATTTAGGTCGTAACCCCCCAAAAGGCTGGATCTCGTTTCGTAGGAACCCACCAATGCCGTGAGAGTTTGGTAGGAAGCCAAGAGTTCTTTCGTCGAAGAAACCTTGTCTCCCCACAACCCTGTGGCCGTGACAGAAAATACAGATACCGTGACTGCGATAGACCCTTTCGCGGGGATGACGCCAACAACATCAACTTCATAAAAAGCCAGCGTTGAAGTGATCGTCCCGCTAACCCCAAGAACTCCAGACCCTGCTGATTGGAAGGTCGCCAGGGAAACGGTGCTGGTTCCAGTGAAGGTGAGGCTGCCCACACTGGCCGATTCGAAGGTCTCCAGGGAGACGGCACTCGTCCCAATGAAAGTGAGGCTACCTACACTGGCCGATTCTAAAGTAGCCAAAGAGACGGCACTCGTCCCAGTAAAAGTGAGAGTGCCTACACTAGCCGATTGGAAGGTCGCCAGCGTTACTGCCGCAGGACCAGCAACCGGAACCGTTCCCGCTGCATCTACCGTATAGAACGGCAGTGTGACACTAGATGTCCCAGTGAAGGTGAGACTACCCGCACTCGCTGATTCAAACGAAACGAGACTGACAGCGATGGTTCCTGTCGTAATAATCCCGACATTGCCCGCACTGGCCGATTGGAAGGTTGCCAGGGAGACGGCACTGGTTCCAGTGAAAGTAAGACTGCCCGCACTAGCCGACTGAAAAGTGGCCAGGGAAACGGCACTGGTTCCAGTGAAAGTGAGAGTGCCTGCGCTGGCCGATTGGAAGGTTGCCAGAGAAACGGCAGCCGTCCCAGTAAACCCTGACTTACCCGCACTAGCCGACTGGAAGGTGGCCAGAGAGACGGCACTGGTTCCACTGAAAGTAAGGCTGCCCGCACTCGCCGATTGGAAGGTTGCCAGAGAAACGGCAGCCGTCCCAGTAAACCCTGACTTACCTGCACTCGCCGATTGGAAGGTCGCCAGGGAGACGGCACTCGTTCCAGTGAAAGTGAGGCTGCCCGCACTAGCTGACTGAAAGGTCTCCAGGGAGACGGCACTGGTTCCAGTGAAAGTAAGACTACCTACACTAGCCGACTGGAAGGTAGCCAGAGAAACGGCACTGGTTCCAATGAAGGTGAGACTACCTGCACTTGCCGATTCAAAGGTCTCCAGGGAGACGGCACTGGTTCCAGTGAAAGTGAGACTACCTACACTTGCCGACTGAAGAGCTACTAGACTAGCGGCACTCGTCCCTGTGAAGGACAGTTTGGCTACACCTTCTGCTCTGAAGGGGTGGATACTAACTGCAATCGTGCCCTCAACACCGCTGATAGGCGGGATCGGAAGACGACTAGGGGCAAAGACCGACCCCCCTAACCTAGTCGCAGGTGGCCGGAATGTCCAGGTTTTCCACCAACGACCCATTTAGCTCTAACCTATCTCTTCAAAGATTATCGTCATCGAGGTTATGTGTGCAGCCACGGGGGTGTCTGCAAGACGAATCACGAGGATTCCTTGCCCACTGATAACAGGCTGCTCTGCCGGAGTGGGCTTGAAGAACCAACCAGATTGCCAGTTGAAGGTTTCCGTTTCAAGGGTGGTGACCGTACCCGAAGCAGGTGTTGAATTATGGCGCAAGATAGTAGCACTATCTGCTCCATCGCCAACATCCAACGGGTTTGCGTTGATCGAGGCACCACCCGAACCAGCAACGGAAGCTCGGATGATTTCTACTCGACCCATGTCAGCATTTGCGTCTCCTACATCATCATCCTGCCCAAAGAAGATGGAGTGGATTTCAATAACAGTGTCAGCACCACATACAATCTGCATGAGGTCCCCAGCTGCTGCTTGACTGATATTCCCGAAGGTTGCTGTGTATAGTCTTCCCATTTCACATCCTCAGTAAACGCCCAAGACGTTTCGACATAGTTATCGGGGGGATCCTTTCTGGTCCCCATGGTCCTCGAATATAGCTTTGCTCTGTTATGCTGGCAGAGAGTCGCTTTGTTGCACTTGGTGAAGAATTGGTAGCTAGGACTCGCAGTTGGAACCTATCTGTATCAGCCCCAGAGCTAGGGTCAATACCACTGAGCACAAGTTCCTTCACACCCGTCCCTGTCAAACTACCAGAAGTGCCCAGTGTTTCTTGGACCGTGCATCCGCTGGAAACCCGCACCAGCTGCAGCTTGTAGGAATCCACAGCTGCTCTTCGTACATCAAGGCTGACAATATAGTTGCCGTTCGGCCAATCAAGATATCCGGGCTCTCCTGATACTGTCGTCCATGAAATAGCGACTACATCAGTAGAGGAAGTAGCGACTAAGCCACCTGTCGCCGTTGTGTTTGTTATGGTCTTGAGAGCTTGCTCATTTTTGAGAGAAGCTGGGGTGCAGTCAGAGTTTGGGCCTCCTGCTCCATTCAACCGATAGGTCGTGACCACTAGGCATTCTCAGGAAGTGTTACTGTGAACGAAGTGATCGACACAGCAGCACCAGATACGATAGAAGTGGTATTGAGGTCGAGCTCTCCACTTCCAGACCCCACGGCCCCTTGCATCACCACCAATGCATCTGAATCTTGGCAACGGAAGAAGCTCGCCGTCCCAGTCGCATCGGCACTGCTATCATCAGTAATGGCATTCGCAGTTGCTCGGGCAGACCCACCGACATCGGCAGCACCAGCGAAAGCTGGGTCACTCATGGTCAGGGTGGCGAGAAGAGTATTGCCGCTCAACGCTGTGTCCGCATTGGCAGGGACAACACCGTCATAGAGCTTGACAGTAGCTGCTCCACTGCCAGCATCAAATGCGTCTACATAGTTATCGCATGCAGCAATGGCACGCGCAGAAGTGATATACAGAGTCATCGTTTTCTATCCTCTTCGGTTTGATGGGTTCCTTCAGGCTGCTCTTTGGCCCTCCCGCCTTCTGCCGGAGGAGTGAATTCTTCTTCTTCCATCAAGACAACATCTTCAGTCATCGTAATGGTTTCGGGTCTTGACAAGCCAAGCAAGTCACGCACTTCAATAATGGCCGGATCATCAGGTTGCATAATAGAACCAGAAGCAGCCATATCTTTCAAAGCCTGAGTGACCTGAAGAATATCACGCAGGTTGATCGATTTAGTTCTGATAGTGGGCTTCAAGTCTTCATCCCACCCGTTCAGAAGGAAGAGCGGTTCGATGAAGTCTTTATCAAATGTCTCGGCCAACTCTTGAAGAGAACTATCCACAATAGCGGCGAACGCTTGAGTTTTGTCGCGAGACAAGGCATAGCTGCCTGACGCCCCGTCGCCCAAGAGTAGTTGTTCCACTCCTAGCGTTCTGGCAATTTCGCGGTTGAGTCGTTCGATGCTCCGGGCAACGGCATCCTGTGATGTATTGCCAGCCTTGAGAAGTTCCATGTCCCACTGCTTCACATTGGAAGGAGAAGCTGCATCGTCCTCGCTGGTGTAGACCATGGAGTCTAGCAGTAGGCCCAGTGCGGGAGACTTGATGTGACTTTGAATGAAGTCTTGGAGAGGCTTTTCGATGTCAGTCTTCTGACCGCTACTGAGTTTCCCTTGGTCCACCAGTTCTTGGAGAAGAGTGAACGGTGCACGGCCCACGGGGATGCCGCGCAAGTCATTCTCGAACCCGTAGCCCTCCAGCTGCTGGTAGCGTCTTAGTCGGCGGGAGGACTCGACAATATTGCGGAAGAGACCCAACCCTTCTGGGTTGTCTGAAAGAGAGTCATCTACCACATAGAGGACTTTCGCCCTGGGCAGGTAGATTTTGTCGAAGGTTTGGGGCGATTGTTGAATCATCCCTAGCACTTCCCCGCTGTAGTCTACGTCCCATTGCTCGATGGTAATCTGCGGCCTGGGTGCGATGTCCAGGTAGTTGATGACTCCCTCATCTTTGCTTACCTTGGCCGTCCACTCCTGAACGGAGAAGCCATAGAAGCGATACATAGCTGCGCGTCGCACCACACGGTGCCACGGAGTCTTCATATCATGCATCGCCGCTTCTACAGCTTCGGCAATTTCCTTCGCCCTGTCCGAAGGTTCTTCACCTTCTTCGTGGGCGGGGTCCACGTGCCACCCAGCCTTGGATACCAAGTTCAGAAAGTAGCGAGTCCCCGCTGAAACAATGGTCGTATTAGCAAGGATGTCACCGTAGACCTTGTAACGGGCAGTCCCGACCAGAGCCGCATTCTCTTCATTAGTGGTAAGGTAGCCACCATAAACAGAGGTCCCGGTATGTCCCAGCGTCCTCGTGGGGTCAGGCAGTTTTTTGCGTTTGAAAAAGGGAATCTTTAGTGCCATTTAGTAACCTCCTGCAATCACCGTTTGAGGTGCGGCACCAACTCGCCGTGAGCGTTTTGTGAACAGATAAGAGTACGCACGAGAGGCTGCATCGATTTGATCTTTGTATTCTCCGTGAGGGAAGAGACACGCTTCTGTGATAAAGGCATCATTCCACTTTGCTTTGACTAGATAAACATTGCCAGCTTCGGCCTGTGCAGCCAATGGCCGAGCCCGATCTTCTTTGGAACCGGACTCCAGTCCGAATCGTACATTGTAGCCATGCAGAAGTTGGGCGAAGTTGCGTTTTTGGGATTTCCCGGATTGACCTGGGTCTTGGGGAATATCGATTGTCACATTGTACCCATCGAGTTCGGCACAGCCCCGAATGGCGTTTTCAACTTCTCCGGGGGAGCCTTGCAAGCGACGAACATCTTCGATAAAGATTCTACCGTCGCTGGTCTTGAACATCTTGAGACCTACCGTGTAGGCCCCAGCGTCTTTGGTCGCGGCGAGGTCCCAGCCCCGAACTCGACGACCGGGCATTTGGGGAATGGCATCGACCAGTTCGAGGTCTTTCCTTTGGAACATGCCACCGCCACGAGGAGCGGGTCGCTGTTGCAACTGACCCGCTTCAGCGTAGGTGCCGCCCCACGCTCGGAGCGATGGCTTGAGATCCTCTTCCAGATAGCTGCGGGGGAACCGCCCAGGCCACAGTAGTTCGCCTTCGGTGGAACGTGGGTCACTAAACCCAGTCACGGTGGTGCAGTGCCGCTCTTGTTCGTATTCCATGGGCAGACACAGGTGCTCGTACCCAAGCTCCTTCGCGAGGATTAGCCCACTGATATCTCGCTCGTGCACCCGCTGCATGATCACAATGATCGCCGACTTCCCTGCATCGTTGATACGAGTGGGTACAACCTCCGTGAACCATTGCAGGGCAGCGTCTCGTTTGGCGTCGGACTCGGTTTCCTTGATGTTGTGAGGGTCATCAATGATGAACCGATCGCCCCGCTCTCCCGTACCCACACCACCAACGGACGTGGCGATCTTGAAGCCAGTTTTGTCTGTATCGAACCGCACCTTCGCGTTTTGTTCTGCGATGAGCTTGACACGATCGCCCCACAACCGCTGATAGATATCGGAGGTGAGGAGGGCACGGCAGCGGCGATTATCCCGCACGGTGAGGTCTTGAGAGTAGGAGGCCCCTACATATCGCGTCGCAGGAAGGTCCCTTGGACCCCACTCCCAAGCTGGCCAGAAGACGTTCGTGGTAAGTGACTTCATGCAACCAGGAGGCACGTTGATCAGCAGCTTGCGGATCTCCCCCTTGCTGACCGCTTCAAGATGTTCGCAGATCGCGTGAACTGCCCAGCCATCTACAAAGTCTCGGCCTGGTTCCAAGACAGGCCATGTCAGTTTGATGAATTCTAGAAGTGACCCTTCAGCGTCAATTTTGCTGAGCTGTTCGAGAGCCACTTCAGGATTTGCTAGAGCCCTTGCCAGCAGTTCTTTGCGACTGCTCATTCAGCCGCCTTCTGTTCAAGCAACTTACGCAGATCTGCACGGTCCTCTTCGGAGAGCTCTTCTAGGCCCAAACCCACTGTGGCTGTCACGGTATGGGTCGCGTCAATTTTGTCCTTGTAGGCTGGGTGATGGGCTTTTGCGTGAGCAAGCAGGAGCTGGTCCGAGTAGACCATCTTTGTGCCCACAACCGTCCCTTGGTACCAGATTTCTTCTGTCATTCCCTCCTTGCCCCTACGCCCCACCTCCTCGTCGATACTATCCCGGAAAAGGTCCAAAGCCTCCTCCACGGCAGCAGCGAACTTCAGGTCCTTCCTCATATGCTGGCAGATTGTGGCGTAGCTCACCCCAACCTCGTACGCAGAAGCGACCTTTCTACCCGTTCTCGCAAGGGTTCCAATGAATTCCGCTTTTCTCTTGGGCGTGAATGCGATTGTGGGGCGAAGGTTCGTGCCCTTTTCCCCAGCCTTCTTGTTCGGTCCTTTGGTAGCCATGATTCAAATACTGTCGTGTTTATGTGCTCAAAAACAAGGGGATAGAAAAAATGATAAAGTCGAGTCAGGTCGAGTAAGTCGAGTTGATGGATTTTGGGAGAATTTGTATCATTGAAAAATTTCAAGATGATGGAATTTGGTCGCAGGTCGAAGGGACGTAAGTCCAGGGCAGGGGGGCTGTCTCATTCTGGGAATCCGGAAAGTCTCACAATGAGACACGCTTACGCACGGAATATATTTCCGTATACGCTACGGAATATATTTCCGTAACGGGGAGTGCCCCATACCGAGCCTTCCCGGTATGGGGCAGTAGGCTGGGCTGCCCCGTATTGGGGCAGCCCGTCAGCTAGGCCGCGTCCTCTTCTGAGGCATCCTCTAGGGCAGCCTTCAAGGCATCCTCTGTGAGGAACCCGGCGCGTATCACGCCCGTATCGGCGTCCTCTTCCACCCAGTAGCCTAGGAGGCTACTAATCAGGGTAATGCCTTCATAGGCCGTACGCGTATCCCAGGGGCCCCCTGGGAAAGCTTCCGCAATGGCGTCCTGTACGCCCTCGAAGGTCGCGCCCTCGCCCGTCAGTAGCTCGACCACTAGGGCACGCTTCGTGCCGGGCCGGTGGGGCTTCAGGACAGCCCCCTGTTCGCGCACTATGCGCTTGCGTCTACGGGCCTGGGGTACGCCAGGTTGCGGTACGGACTCGGGCACGGGGTTCTCATTGTCCATGGTATTCTCCATGTAGTAGGTTCTCCGGATACCTCAGGCCCCAAGAGTAGGGGGGAGAGGCAGAGCGGAGTAGGTTGTCAGCGGGGGGTTTGTCCCCCCGATACTAGCATATCGGCGTATGCGCCGATAGGCTGTAGGCTAATCTCGGATTATTCCAGGAGTGCCCCTAGCAGGGCCGCAGCGTACAGATATCCCCAAAGGAGGCTAAGTACGCTCACGATCCGCCAGAGGATCGGAGAAGATAGGAGGTGTCGCATACCCTATATATCGGCTTTCCGGTCCCCCAACATTAGGCCCCCTTGAGAATATCCGCGGAAAGATATTCCTATGCCTCATAATGAGATTCGCTGTATATTCCCATTTTGAGACTCACGGCGTATTCCCATTTTGAGAATACACAGCGGGAATATTCGAGATTCTCTCAAGTTCTCATTTTGGGGCAACTGTAATATTCTGGGACGCTGTGTATCATTATGGGGCGGTAAATATTTCCGGGGCGGAAATATATTCCTATGTCTCATTCTGGGACTGCCTCATTCTGGGAATACCAGATTCCCACTTTGGGACTGTGTCCCATTTTGGGACGATCTACGATTGACAAATCACCGACCGATGGACAAATCACCGTACAAGTCACCATGACAAGTCACCGACAGACCGATAAAGTTGCACAAGTCACCCCTCTGCATGAGCGACCGATCGACCAGAAAAGTCGCACAAATCACCCCCAACGATCCTTGATAGAGGGTACAGCAGCGATGGGTGGGGCGACTGACGGATAAAGTTCCGCAAGTCACCCCTCCGAGCCCGATCAGCCCCACTGAGCCTTTAGGTCAGACAGCTCCTCGTCGCTATGCCCCCACCGAAGGCCACAGACGTCAGCGTCCGTGCACTTAGGTGTTCACGAACGAAGAAGCTCGACCAGACGAACTTTGGCGTCCGTCTCCGTCTCGAACCCACCCTCGATGAAACACCGCACCGGGTTGACCGGGCTCGACGTGTAGGAGGGGAGATCCTGCCAAGCGTAGATGGCGAAGGTGTCGTGGTCATAGCCGTCTGACACATAAATGCTTTTCTCGGGAGCCACGAAATGACTGTGCTTTTTGTTGTTCATGATTTCTTGTAGTAGGGAGGCAGATGGCCTCGGTTCTCAAAACTGCCGAAGTATACCAGTGGATTTACCAAAAGGCAACTATGACGAAAAGTTTACCTAGCCTCCATCCTCGACGGATCGGGCAAACATTAGGCAACTGTAAATTAGGATCCTTGATGGATGCGCCCCCACCACGCAGCGACCGACCGATCGATCAACCGATCGACAAATCACCGCGCAAATCACCCCACCGGGCGGCCAGTGGGGCGACTTGTGCGCTAGTTAGTTTAGTGGGTGGACATTAGCTAACGCCACTACCACAGTCTGGCACAGGTCGTGTCCGTCCCACACCCCAACCTTAGCGTCGAGTCGTACATCGCAGGTAGGGGGGGTAGTAGTGTCGTGGATCTCGTCAACCACACCGGCTACCCCGTAGTGGCCGATCTGTTCATCGACAAGGGGGTCGCCCACACTAAAGGCGACCCAGACATGGTCTCCGACACTAAGGTGCGGTGCGTGGATGGATAAGTTTTGTGGATTTGTCATTTTAGTAGTAGGTAACGGGGGACTGTCCCCCCAAATAAGCGTACCTAATAGTACCACACGATTAGCTAAAAGGCAACTATGACGAAAAGTTTACCTACCAACGATCCTTGACGCATGGACCCCCTGTTGCGCGGCGATCGACCGATCGAGAAATCGACCGATCGACAAATCACCGCGCAAGTCACCTTACGCACAAATCACCGCGACTAGTCCCACCACGTATTAGGATCAGATCGCAGCCACACAGTCGCGTCTTCGAGAGTGTCGAAGACTTTGTCGTAGGGATCACCATCGTAAAAGGCGTAGTAACGACCATCTTGAAGGATGAGAGCCATCTCAGGAACAATGGGCGGGCAGAAAAACCACACATCGCCAGGGTAGGGATACCACATTACCCGACCATCAGACTCATCAGGCACATAGTCCTCATCGTACACCGCAGGTAGCGGATACTCAGGATCAACATGTCGACGGGCCTTTACCCGGATCTTGTCCCCAACCTTAGCGACCTCTAGGATCTGGGCCGCAGCCTCTGTCATACCATCCCAAACCCAATCGCCGACCTTTAGGCTAGAGGCGAGCGGGACTTCGATCAAGGGCTTAGACCCATCGGTTAGCCGCGCCCGTAGCCGACGCAGTAACGACACCAGTCTGTCTTTCATAGATTGCATCATTTTAGTAGTAGGTAGTAGCTAGGGGACTGTCCCCCAAATAAGCGTACCTAATAGTACCACAGGACTAGCTAAAAGGCAACTGTGACGAAAAGTTTACCTACCAACGATCCTTGACCGATGGACCCCCTGTTGCGCGGCGATCGACCGATCGAGAAATCGACCGATCGACCGATAAAGTCGCGCAAGTCACCTTACGCGCAAGTCACCCCCCTACAGACCAGGATGATGATGTGGGATTAGCCAATTCATCGCACGCGCCTTCAAATCAGCCACGGCTAATTCGAAGGACTCATGGGTCCTTGTATTGAGTGGGTCACCCGGATCATTACAGCTATAGGAGATTTCCCCCACCCGATAGCCCCCATCAATGATCTCAATCACAATTAGGGATTCCGATGAATCGGTCCCCCACCCCCAGCAAGGGAGATAGTTACGATCAATATCCGCAGGAGACCCCCCGAGCCATTGCAGGACGGTCGTGGTCGTACCACGCAGCCAGTCAGTCCCAAGGTCAAAGTCTAGGCCATGTTTTTTGTAAGTCATTTTAGTAGTAGGTAACGGGGGACTGTCCCCCAAATAAGCGTACCTAATAGTACCACAGGACTAGCTAAAAGGCAACTGTGACGAAAAGCTTACCTAGCCTCCATCCCTGATGGATCGGGCAAACATTAGGCAACTGTAGAAAGGATCCTTGACGGATGAACCTAGGGGGTAGAAATGGTCGGAGACATGTCCACACTCATGCCTCCGACCGT
>Ga0114899_1001339_pt1 | contig 14622 bp, 26 predicted proteins | sample MalvireepMed_215_FD_83497 | JGI IMG/M metagenome (GOLD analysis project Ga0114899, IMG submission 83497) | Marine viral communities from the Global Malaspina Expedition - Malaspina viral metaG DeepMed_215 | ecosystem: Environmental > Aquatic > Marine > Oceanic | place: Mediterranean Sea... | reverse complement strand
TATTCTCGGCCTCGTCATAAGCCCACTCTTTTACTTTACCCATTTTTTATTTGCCTTTTTTAACTTTCTACTATAAATTACTAACAATAAGGTTATATTTGTCCCCTATTGTATAATTACCCTTATTAACATTATTCGTTTAAAAAGTCAATAGTATTTTATAGTATTTTTTTCTTGACAGAAAGTTATGCACATACTATATATGGTATGTATCAATGAAATATATACTAGAAAGAATTTTCCCGTTTGAAGAAATAAAATTGCGCTACTTGTTTTTTTGTTTTTTGTGTGATATTTTAACCACAAAGAAAAAAGAAGCAAAAGCGAAAGGCACAGGCGTGAAGCGGAAGGCTCAAGCGTAGGCTTCGGAAGAAACAAGCGCAAGCGAAAGGCACAAGCGTGGGAGTACCAAGAAAACTTACCGAGAGACAAATTATATTCGTTAGAGAGCTTATTCACAACGAAGGAAGGATAACTGCGACTGAAGCAGCAATTCGGGCAGGATATCCTAAAAACTCCGCCAGTATGCAGGCATCGAGACTACAAAGTCCGGCGTACAGTCCTTTGGTTGTAGAACATATAAAAGCAGTTAGAGCAGAAGAACAAAAAAAGTATGATGTCACAAGAGAGAAACATTTTAAAAAACTACAAGAAATAGGAGAAAAGGCACTAGAGGAAGGATCATATTCAGCCGCTGTGAATGCAGAGGTTGCTAGAGGTAAAGCCGGAGGCTTATATGTAAATCAAAACGTTACATTAAGTGGCAACATTAAAGATTTAACTCAGGATCAAATTAAAGATGAAATTAAAGAAATGATTAACAAAATAAAAACTATTAGAGGCGAAGCTACAGAAGTAAAAGAGCCTAAGAAGATCGTTTCTTCAAAAGATCAATCAACCAAGGGTTCTCCCAAAAAACGTTCAAAAGCCAATTAGTAATACTATTAGTCACTTGCTCTTCTGATTTATCGTCAGTAAGTGGCCCGCCATCTTGGTTCAGAGAACTGTTGTAGATGATACAATGAATTATCTCATGGAGTACTGTATTTATGAGTTGATCTCCACTAAGCTCTTTCTGAATCTCAATTTTACATTCCCTGGACAAGTACTGTCCAAAACAATCACTCTCTTTAATAAAAGATGGGTCAACAAAACTTAACTTTACTGTGTTCCAGCCAACCTTAACTGTCTCCGGAATCATAGCAGACGTAGCCGACGTAGTTTCTGTTATAATCGCTTGATTTGACTTCGAGGCCTTTTTCTTCAATGATTTCTTCATAAGCTGATTCGCAGTTATTAGTTAGATATAACTCTGTATAAATTGGAGAGTCAAGATAGAATATCCCATAGACAAACCAGGTCGATATTATTAACTTCATATAGCTCTCAAATAATGAAATACATGTTACAGAAGCTCTTCTCAACCTCTTGTCGTAAAATGTCATTATTTGCCTTACAAAAACACACTCTTCTGTACACCAAACTTACAAAGAATAATTGTTCTTTTTCAGTCATTTAAGTTCTTTTTCACTCTTTTTGTACAGGTGTACACTTCACTGAAGTCATTTTTACTTTTTACTTTTTTATTTTATATCCCTTACATGAACCGTTGTCCGTTGTTCATGATTCGTTCTCCATCGTCTCTCCTTGACAGCACTCATCCACATTTTTGCCACAATTGGTGCACTGATAATGTCCATGAACCTCTATCGGCTCCATTAAGGCCAGACACCATTCACAAAACATCTTTGGATAATACATAACGGACGACGATCGTTGCTTCATTTTTTCTTCCTTACGTAAGAATTTTTGCGGATAGCTGCCCATTTAGCATCGGAGCACTTGCTTCCACAATACTTCTTAGATTTTTGAACCTTGTGAAATATCTGGAATTCCTCTCCACATTGTACACATATTTTAGTTTCATTGAACACTTTTAACCTCCTCTAGATACTCGCCGTAGGCATCTAAAAAATCTCTGCTACCATCAGTATACTCTAAATTGATCTGAACTGAGGCACCATTAAGGCAAGCAGGGTTCTCTAAACTTAGCTCTCCTGTCAACTGGACCTTATCCGTTGATCCTATAAAGACATTAAGACGCTCTGCCACTATATAGATCAAGTGACATAGATCTTCATTACTTAGCTTATTAGCTAATTCTACTATTTTATCGGGTTCCATATTATTCCTTTCTTTCAACACAATCACCACAAATTAAGTCGTAATTATCTAAATCATCGTCATCTACATTTGACATTTCATTACCGAGCTGAGAGCCCCCACATACTGAACAATCATCAAAATGCTGGTTAGTATGTTTTTCTATAATTCTTTCTATTTGTAGATCACTTAATTTTGTATCTCTAATGTCTATTTCCATTTCTTCGTCCTTTCTTTCTGTTTGGCCATCTGTGGTGGGGGTCTTACTTACCCACATGTTTCACAAGTTAATGCAAGTTCACATTATATGCTACTTCAACTAGTTCAGCTTCTTTCAGGCATTTACCCATATTTCCGCTTCACCATGCGTTACCTCTTAACTAAAAGGTTTTTCCGCCACACAGACCATAATAGGTAATTAGTCTATTATGTGCCGTTGTTTCCTATATAGTCCTTCTTTTTACTATTGTCAATAGGTTTTTATAATTTTTTTAATTGTTTTTTATTTACCCTGTACCAAGCATATTTTAGGGTTAATTCCTCACCTTTTTTAATATTTTTAATGGTTTCTAGGTAGTGTTGCTTTATTTTATTTCCGGAACTCAGTACACTACTCACAACGATTCTGTGACAATTTGGCTTGTCTGAGTGATTAACGAAGCCCCCAAGGGGCGTTCTGATTATGTCCTCAAATTTTGAATCTATGTCAATTTCTACATGGGTACGGCCAACAGTAATACCTTTAGCCAATTTACTAATGGCAAATATCCCTTGTCCGTGGACCGTTGACTTTTTTAATTCGACAATAAAAGGGAGTGGCCTATACGTCATTATCTTTCCGTTGCAGCCGCTCATCGCGCTGTCTAAAGGATTCTTGCATGCTCAGTTCCCACAACTCATCCTCATTTTCCCAGAACTCGTGGAAAAATTTTGGTTTATTTTTGTTTTCTTCTTCTTTCTTTTCTTTAGCTTCAGCAAGGGCCTTAGAATCTTCGATAGAAAATCCTTTGTCCAGATACTCTTGATAATATCTCCTAGCTTTTTCACTCATTCCATATATGCCCCACCAAATCTAGCGAGCGACTGTATTCTCTCATTAGCCTTTTGCCAACGTAGCTCCTTTAAGTCTCTAAGCTTATTGATCCAGATACGTCTTGCATCTTGTGATAGGTCCTGCCGTAGAAATTTTTCTACTTTTTCTATGCGCGTGTATAAAGTTTGTTCTTCCATTTCCATTTTTACCATATTTCCTCCTTATCCTACGTAGGTATGCATCATTCCATCGGGATCATACATGCCGCCGGTTCCTTTAAAGCTGCCTACATCCCATACATTTAGGTTAGTAGCGACAGTTCTTCTCTCTCCTGGCCCACGAAACGGATTAACTCCGTGCTCGAGCCAACTAGGGAAAATATATATAGTACCCACAACTGGTTTAACAATGTGCTTGCCGGGATCCTTTAGTATCATACCATCTCTTTGAGATGATGTGCCACCATAAAAAGTTAAATAGCCATCAGTAACTCCTGATGAATGAAACAAATCAAACTTTTTTCCTGTTTCTTTATCCTTTTCATCCTTGTCTTTATCTTTATTTGGAAACCACGAGACCTGAGTATTAGGATCAGGCTGATCTTGTATTTGTTGTGGGATCTTTGTCCATGTCGTCGTTGATATCCCCATCATTGACCGTGTACCGTGGTCATGTATTGGGTTGTAATCACCCTCATAACTATGCACTGACCAGGTAGAGTCATTCTCTATTTTAAAGTTAGTATTACCTTGGCTAATGCCAGTTGTTCTTGAAAACTCTTTAATGTACTGTGCTCCAAGTTGTACGACTAATCTTGCGTAGTCCTTTACTTTTTCATGGGTTACATCTATCTCTAGCTGCTCACCACCTTTTATCTGGCCAACAAGACCGCCGGCCGCTGTCTGTTTATCTTTATCCTCCCTCAGATTATCTAAATAATCATTTAGATCTTTCACCATGTCTTCTGGCATTTGTGATTTAAGAACATATATGGTTGAGAAACCGTAGAATGTTAGTGGTAGTTTATGTTGTGTCATAGTGTCTCCTATTGAACGACGATTATTAGTCTGTATTTTTCTTTAGCGCCAACGATAGTGTTTGGAACCAAATCAATTCTCTTTATATCAAAGGATGTTTGATTCGCACCAAAACCATGAGGTACTGCAAGTGATATCTTAGCATTAGCACCTTCTGGACTTTTACAAAACTTTTCAAGCAGCCTTACAACTTCCTTCGTTGTCCATCTAGTATAATCACCAAATAACGATCCTTCTTGTTTGCCGATTAATTTATTTTGTTCGACAATGTGACTCATGCTTTTATCTTGTTCTTTACTCACTTCGCATCATCCTTTCTCTCTTGTGATTGTAACCAAAAAACTAATAAATATCTATCACCCTTTGAAACCGGCAACCCTCTGTGCATATGAGTAAAACTCGGAAATATTAAAGCACTACCATTAGGCAATGGATCGATAACACCGCGTTTATAAAATTCGGTGCCACCACCTTTATATTTTCCAGTGTTAAGTGGAACGACCATAGTGATATCTGCACTTGAATCATGGTGCCAAGCAGTCTGGTCAATCTCTCTTGGATTGTAGTTAGCAACTTGTATGCCGCCAGCGACAACGTCGCGATTCCATATAGTTTGGAAGACTACATTAATCTTTGAAATAACTATTTTCATCAATGACATATACAAATCACTTGCGTTCTCTTGTAATACAAATTCGTTGATGTGATGTTGTTTTAACTCAGCTGTGTTAGGTTCAAATGAAAATTGTTTTTCCATGTTCTCAACTTCATCCATAAACATAGAACAGAACTCTTCCGAAAACATCGGTAAGGTATAAACATCTTTTAATGGTTCTTTAATAATTTTAAGTAGCTTAGTTGGATCCGGATCCTCCAGACCTCCTTCTTCTTCAAACTTAACTGTAAGAGGAAGCGCCTCATTAATTAATTTTAAAGTCTTAGGTTCTAGAAACCACTCTGCTGCCATAAGCAGCAACATATTTTTATATATGTAAGGTCTGCCGAAGTTCTTTTGAAACCTAGGTAGTTGGTCCATGCCGTAGATCATTAATGTTTTCTTCCTTGTCCTTTATATTTCTTTTTATCAAATTTCTTATTAGGGCGCTTTGAATGTCGTCCTGGTCGTTTAATTCTTTTCTTAGTAATGTGATCACTACTATAAAACTTACTTCTCTTAGCCATTCTTTTGCTTTTCTAACCATTCTAAAATGTCTTCATCTTTAAAATATCTATCAAGACCTATTTTAATAAAAGGTACATCAAATGCCCCTCGATTCATTTTTCTACTAACCGTTCCTTGCTCAAACCCTCTTGGTATTCCTAGCTTTCTCATGAAGTCTTGTACTTGGGCTATGTGTATATACATCTATTTTGGTGTTACCTCTTGATCCCCAATTAGTACAGTATGAATTTCTGAAATATGTAAGCGCAACGTGTCAATTTCTGCCGAGCACCAGTCTGCATTCAGATAAGTGGTCTGCTGTATACATATTGTTGTTAGTAATCCTATCATAATTAATTTAAGTAATGTGTCCATTATAGTACCCCTCACATCGTTTTAACCATTTGTATTTATAGTCGTCTAACCGTTGTCCGTTGATCGTAAACATTTGTAAAGTCATACCTCTTGATGCCATAAGAATTACTCCTGCTTCAATCTTGCTGCCAAACAACGCATCGTGCGCCATTATATATGCTGCAAGCTGAATATAATAGTCTTCAATCCATTCATCTTTTTTAGGTTTATTTGTTTGTTTAAAGTCGATAATTGCCGGCTGACCGCGCCACAGACCAGTGCAATCGGTCGTCCCTCCGTAGAACGTGGGGTAGAAGAGGGGGACTTCGCAACCCCAGTATTCGTCCATAGAGGGAAGACCACACTCAATGATGAGTTTTGCCATACGTTTTCCAATGATTCCGATGTTAGTAATATCATCGTAACCTACTCCTTTGATATGGCATTCAAGGAATTTGTGCATTGCTGTGCCGACTGCCGCCGCTTGGTTTTTAATCGCTTCTGCTTTCTCTTCGCCAACTCTATCGCGCCATTCTTGTAAACCTTTCTTATCTTTTTCGGCTTTGGTCGCACTGATGATGGTCGTAACAGACGGGAGAAGCTTTCCTTCACCTTCGTAGTGACGTTTTCCATTAACTTTTTTACGTTTGACATCTCCATAAGAGTATCTTTCTGTAATTAATGAAACGGGCGCGCTAGTCTGGGCCGTGTCCATTCAATTTTAATGTTTTTGCTTTATCTTTTGCTAAGTGTTCTATTAGCTTGGCTAATGAGAACGTAACTCCTAGTTCTTCAGACAAGTGTTTCTTTACTAAAACAAGTTCTTTATATGCTGCTTTCGATAGTGAAACAGATGAATATTTTCTGATGTCTGGCATCGTGTGACCTTTCTTTATATTACATAGTTTAAATTACGGCTTCGCGACCAGTTTCCTGTTCAAAGACCACATTAAGAACCCGTAGCTTACTTTCCAACTTCGTTATTTGTTGTTTTAGCAGCTTGTTTTCTTCGTGTAACCTTGTTTTTTCAAAGTCGTTGCCGAATACAAAATCCGACGTAAAATTATCGTCCATATAGATTCCTCCATATTTTGTTATAATCTCCTACCTTATATAGTACTTTACTATTGACTGTCAACTAAATATTGATATTATTGAATAAAAAAGAAAGAGGTTTTTATGAGACAAGAACTAGCAAATAGACGACCCGCCTTTGCTTTTGATATAAGAGATGCCAATGGCACAGCTTATCGACTAGCTACTTCGTTTGAAAACGAAGAAGTGAAAGAAGTCTGGATTAATGGTGGAGGCAAGGTAGGAACAGAGAAACACGATATCTTAACAGAGATCGGGCGAATCATATCCGTTGCTTTACAAAACGGTGTTCAATTTGAAGAACTAAAATCTTGTGCAACATATCATTCCGACGGCAGGCCATCCACCATTATAGGCGAAGTATTCAACGCAATAGATTTTAAGAAGAAATCTTAATTTTTCTAGGCTTCTGATGATCTGGGACCTCACGTTCCAGATATATATGCAGCAACCCATCTTTATAACTTGCATTGCCAACTTTAATGGCCTCAGCTAGTCTAAAAGATCTTCTAAAATTGCGCGCGGCTATGCCACGGTGCAGGAACTCTAAGTTATCTTCCTGTTTGGGCACCTCACCACTGATAATAAGCTCGTTTTCCTCGACAGATACGTCAATATCCTTCTCGGCAAAACCGGCTACAGCCATGGTGATAGTGTAATTGTTGTTAGATTTTATTATATTATAGGGCGGATAAGATGTCGCAGTGTCGCCATGCTTGAACATATTGTCAAACATTTTGTCAAATGCATCAAATCCAACGCTAGAACGTAATAATGGTGATAAGTCAAAAGTCATAATAACCCTCCTTTAAGCAGTTAATTGTTTGTGTCAGCACTTATCAAGCTACTGATATCTATAATATGGGGGATTATTTAGTCTTTGTCAAGGTCATCTTCGAACTCAGGTTCAAACGACACACCCATTTCCATGTCTAGCTGCGGGTCCGCTTCAAATTCAAACTTTAATTGTTCTTTTGTGCGCTCTATGGCGTCAGACACAGCGAGCGGGATGTAAATTAGTTTACCATTTCTAAATTGTTTAAAAGTTCCACGACAGATTCTACAGAAGTATTTATCTTCTTTAATCTTCTTCATAGTTGTTAGACGTTTACAACTGGGGCACAAAGATACGTCAATAATATCTGCAATTTTTTTTGTCATTTAGCTTCCCCCCAGTTTTTAGCCAAAGCATAGTCTACCTCGCTCGGCACATTTAGGTCTACACATTTCTCCATTTTAGTTTTTATATTAAGTGCCTGCTTTTTGTTTTCAACTGATATGTTTAATTCGTCATGCACTTGTATATGAGGTATGATACCATCTTGTTCGTACAAGTCTACCATTGCTTTCTTTGTTTGATCAGCCGCAGACCCTTGAATTAACTTGTTTAATGCTTTGTAAGTACCAGCACGTTTATAATTACCGTGGCCTAAGGCATCGACTGCGTCTTCTCTAGTCTTATAAAAACCTTTTTTCCCAAACTCTCTTGCTTCATAGAAAGGGAAACGACAGTGCCTACCCAATAATGTCTGAATTTCACCTCGAGCCGATGCTTTATCCATAACATTATAAGTAAGCTGTTTAACAAACGGCACTCTGTTCTGATAGATTGAAATTATTTCTTCAGCTTCTTCTTTTTCAATACCTAGTTCAGTCATTAATTTATTTTTTCCCATGCCGTAGAACAAACCCAGGTTAATTGTTTTGGCCTGTCCTCTTGGAATTTGAGCAATCTCTGCAACCATTTTATGGAAGTCTGCTTTACCTTCCCGGTAGCCGTTGATAATTGTATTTACATCGAGGTTATCTGAGTATGCATAATGAACAACTAATCTTGGTTCTTGCTGTGAATAGTCAAATGTTCCCCATTGAGTTCCTTCTTCTGGTATAAATAAACTACGAATCATTTTCTTTATAGCTTTATTCTTAGAAGGTATCTGCTGTAAGTTAGGATTAGAATAACTAAACCGTCCGGTTACTGTGCCACCGTCATCACTTCTCATTTGATGAATCTCTGAATGAATACGACCTTTGTGTTGGTGACGGAGTATTGTATCAATGAATGTTGTATTAGCTTTGTTCATCTCTCTTGCCTCTACAATTTTTTGTGCAATCTCATGTTCGTGGTTGAGCAAAAAGTTTTTAGTAAAGCTTGGAGCCTTACTTTTTGGAGTTCTAGGATATGTAATATTTAGTTTGTCGAATGCTTTTGCAATAGATGCTGCAGCCCATATTTCTATATCCAAACCACATATCTTCTTGATTTCTAACATTAATTTCTTTTCTCTGGCGGTAAGTTGTTTCTTAGCAATCTCAGCCTGGTCTAAATCTACACGTACTCCGTTAGCTCTCATGTCTATTAAACAAGGCTGTAATCTTGTTTCTAAATCATAGATGTTCTGGAGCTCTTGCTTGATTATTTCTTCTTTATTTAATAAAAAAAGATCGTACGTTAGCCGTGCATCGTATTCCGCGTACTCTCCAACATGCATTGAAGGCAATTTGTACATTTCTTTTTTAGGATCAACACCAAACTCTTTGGCTGCTGCAATAAGTAAGTCTTCGTTTTTAGTTCTACCTAATTTATCTTTAGCTAAACTATTTAATGTAAACGAGTATCTATTCTCATCAATCAATGCACTAGAGACCATGGTGTCATGTATTTTACCGTTGACCGTTATCCCTAGAGTTCTCAACCATCCTAAATCGTATGATGCATTATGAAACACTTTATCACAATCAAGTTTAGCAACACCTTTAAACCAATCTAAAACTTTTTTCTTATCCAAATTACCGCCGTTATGACCAATTGGATAATAGGCTTCCCAATCTGCAGTTGCTACAGCAATGCCGGTTACATAACCATTACCGGTTGCCCAACCAGAACCGTGAGTTGTTAAATTCGTATCACAAGTTTCTAAGTCGATTGCAATTAATTTCTCATTAGACAAATCAGGAAAATATTCTTGTGGTGTCCACTCAGTCGGTGCGTTGTAGATAAATTTTTCACCCATCGGTTTCATGCTTTATTTTTTTTATTTTTTCTAAAATTAAGTCCACATTGTTTTTTGATAAGTATAAAGCAGCTATTAAAACTCCCTCTAAGTTATCTTGTAGTTTACCAATTCCTTGATTACACGTGTAACAAATCCAACCCCTAAATTCATGAGTGTGGTGGTCATGATCTAATTGAATACTGCCATAATTTTTACTGTTGCCACGTTTTTTTAATTGTTCTACTGTCATTCCACAGCATTGACAAAAATCTGTTTGGGGAGGCGAAGTTAATTTTAAATTATCTATAATTTTTTTATGTTTACTGGTGCACTTTATACAAGCGGTTCTTCTCATTTGTCCTCCAAAAGCGGAGGCGGACCAGAGATGAAATGATTTTACTGGCAGTTCTTTTTTACAATGAGTACAAAATTTTACACCAAATTTAAAGTCTTGCTGAAAAGCAGTTTCTTCTATTTCATCAAATAACTTTAGTTGTTCAGTTGTCATATTGCTCTTTTAGTTTATTTAAAAACCAAATAGCTTTATCTAAATCTTCAACTGGTTTTTTCTTATACTCATGACGCCAAATATATTTCATAGCTGAACCTTGTAAGTAATATCTAAAGCCATACCCTTGACACGATTTAATAGCATCAATACATTGGATATCGCCTTTGTTATAATGAGATGGATAGTTTACTGGGTCATGTTTCTTTTTCATTTTTTATCCTTCTATAGATTTAATTAATAGATCGAAGACTAGGCCTATGATCGTGATAACACAAGACCATAGACTCACACACATTACAATAAAGAGTTGTTAGAGTATCATGAGGGTACGTTTCGTCCGTTTTCTGTTCTTCTAATAAATTTAATTTTTCTCCGCACTGTAAACAGTTCATAATGCTAACCTAAAATGCATAGTTGTTTGTGGCAGTAGTACATGTAGTTCTTCTTTCGCTCTAGTTGCACCAACATAAAAGACGCGTTGTTCGTCGTCAGAATCTTTCTGATATGAGTTGTATGTCTTTATGTTCATGTCAGTTGTTAATAATACATTATCACATTCGCCGCCTTTTGCAGCATGAATTGTTGAAATTTTTATTCTAGGTTTCTTAGTAATATCGTCATCACCCAAACCCAGTCTCATTAAGTATGCACGATCCTGTATATTTATTTTTTCTAATGCGTATTGCCACTCACCCACACTAAAAAGACCAAATAAAATTTTTAAAGTATCTAGATCATATAAATGAGAATCGTTCATCTTTTCTAATTCTTCTTCATACTTATCTGATACTTTTTTATAGAAAAAAACTTTTTTGACTGTCTTCTTGTCAATCATTTCACCATTGACCAAATCGTTCCAACCAATAACAGCATCAAACATTCTTTGGGGTATTGGTTTAATAATATTTTTGTATTCTTGCTTTTCATACCACAGTCCTTGATTACGACATTCTTCTTCTAGTTTATTTAAAATGAATTTATCTCTTCCAAGCAGCAACCAGTTACCCTTAGAAAGATCAACACTATTAATACTTTGGTGATATTTGACAACCCCATTTTCTTCTTGAGGCTCCCAGGTTTTTTTTATTCTATTCTTGGTTACATTAATTATTTGTTGAGCGAACGCCTGTACTTCTTTTTTAACTCTATAAGATTTTGGTAATACTATTTCTTCTGCAGGATATTCTATAAACCTTTCAACATCTGCGCCGAGCCATCTGTAAATTGCTTGGTCATCGTCTCCGGCTAAATATAATCTCTGACAAGTTGATGCAAAGTGTTCAACCATTGCCCATTGTAAAGGTGTCAGGTCTTGTGCTTCATCAATAAATACTACATCTAGTATAGGCAATAAGTTTTCATTAACTGCTTCGTAAAGCATATCAGCATAATCAATATATCTGTTTACTTCCTTGAATTGATCGTAGGCCGTTGACAAGTGTTCAAGGTACTTCCACTCAACTAATGTCGTATCAACATGCTTTCTATAGTGTTCCTCTAACGGTAGGCCGCGAGCACGCGCTAAGTTATGTTGATTCAAATAAATGTTATCAGACATTCCTGTTTCAGTATCAATTACTAATTTTGCTTTAAGGCCTATCTTTTCTGCAAAGGATTTAAACTGGGGCTTGCCCATTACAGTTCGACCTTCTTGATTAATGGAATGATAGCCACACGAATGTAGTGTTGAAAACCATTTAAAGCTTTTCTTATCTAAACCAAACTTTTCAATAGCCCTATCTCTTGCTTCGTTTGCAGCTTTTCGCGTAAAAGAAAAATAACCAATCTTGTCTATAGGAATACTTTCCATTTCTGTCTGCACATAATCAAGAAGAGTTGTTGTCTTACCGGTTCCTGGTGGGCCAAGTACTTTTATAACTTTAGCCACTAGTAAGATTCTTTCTCTTTCATATCCGGAGTAGCTATTTCTACATCTTCCATATCATCAACAAATTCTGGAATTGTCCATGGGCGCATATAGACAACTTCACCATCCGCTTTTACTAATTTAATAGTCTTCTTGACACCTTGTAATTCTTGTTCAATTACACGCACCATTTTATTTCTATGAAACACTGTAAACTTTTTCTTTTGTAAAAAGTCTTCTAAGTCTTTTAATAAAAAGTGATGTTTTCTATTTTCATTAGCTTCTCGATTCAACCAAGGTTTACCTAAAGCTATTTCTTCTTTAGTTGCAGCAGCACCTTTGTTGGTGCACCATTCTTTTAGATATTCGATAAATTGTTCAGTATTACTAACACCTTTAACTGGCGTATGAGTTGTATTACTAAGGATGGCTCCTATTTTTTCAGTCCATCTAGGAGCTGGAATTATTTTAGGCATTGTGTTTATTTGTTCCATACATCTTCTTTGGAATCTTATTTGATTTTGTAAGTCCTCTGTTTCAAGTTCTAAAGGTTTAGTTATTCCATCTAAAGACAAAAACCATAAAGGTGGTTCTGATCCATATTTTTCTAAACCAGATGGAGCCACCTCTAAATCTGTTTCACCTTTACCAAATTTTCTTTTAAAACATTCTCTTCTGTTACAATTAGAAGCCAAAGGTTCTTTACTGCACGCGTAGTCATATCCTTTTTTTATCACTGATTTTTCTATCTTTTGTACTTCACCTTGGGTCAAAGGAGGATCACACATTTTCTTATTTATATTTAAAAGATCAACTAAAAATTCTGTTCTACCTGACTTCTTTAAGAACACAGCTACGTTAGTAATAGTTTCATCTCTACCACCTTCTGGCACACCATTATTGTACAAAGTATTTAAACAAGGTGGTCCATCTTTAAAATGATCATCTATTTTTAAAAACTCTTCATCAGCATTTGGTTGTGCACGAATAGAATGCATAGAATAGAATGCTTCTAAACTACAAGGCTTGCCCTCATCATCTAAAGCATAACGTTCAGTACTGTCCGCATCAAAATAAGGCAAGTTTAAATAATTACCGGTTTGCCCCTTATCTAATAAAAGCTTTATTTGCTTTGGAAATATTTCTGAGCCCGCACAACCTAGAAAAGAAGCAAACTCCTTTAGTCTAGATTGTACGAGGCCGGCTTTCACAGGGACAGTGAAAAACATAAAGACATGTGCACCACCACTTTTTGATCTAAATACAATTAGTGGTAGCCCATGTTTTTTAATCTTTTTAATTAATTTTAAGTGATCAAATCCATTGTATTTATCAATGTCAATACAGCCCCAGCGACAACAGTTGTTTTCATCAATAGGTATAATACCTAGACTAGCTTTACCACTGAGATGATCTTCCCATAGTTTATCCGGAAGACCGTTTGGCTCCCTAATAATTTGATTTTTCCCTTGCAGTTTTCCTGCATCATTTTTATCCTCAGGTATAAATTTTCCGTAGGCAACATTCAGCCCTTTAAATATTTTAATAAAATTTTCAGTCATTAACTTTCTTTTCCCCTTATGTAAAAAGGGCGGCCGAAGCCGCCCTAGTTTTAATATGACGATGAAGTTGCTACTTGAGCTTCTTCTTCGTGAGACACTTTAACAACATCCTTGCTTACACCTTGTGAAAACAATTTAGCCGCATCATATGTCCCCTTATCTGTTACAGGACCAACTTTTTGTATGTCCCAACCAAACCACGTTCCTTTAGAATTGGACTGTGGTACAGTTTTTAGCTTATAGATGTGACTATAAGAAGGAGGCGTAAACGGCCCGTTCTTACCTTGCATCTTTAAGCCTAGCATCATAGAGTTCCACTTACGTGAAACTTTTCTTTGCGTAGCTTTCATAGTTATAAGCGCTTGATCATAACCATGCTCACCAACTACCAACACGTAATGATTGGCTGTTTCGTCAATCACATTACCATTAGGCAATCTGTTTTGGAAATTAGCATCTCTTGGTGCTTGACTGATATCATAATCAGCACCATGGATTGCTACGGGTGCACCGCTGCCTTTACCACGCTCGCCCCACTCTATAAACTCACGTTTATAGTGGCAAGGTATTACATCAATACCTTGTTCTCCGTCAGCTAATGTACCTGAGACAGTATTATAAATCATGCCGGGTTCTGCACCTTCGACATAATTATTACTTGTCTTGTTACACTGAGGAGAGAGTTGACTCAACACTTTCAAAAATGGAAGTGCCAGATCATCGGTAGAACTAACGTTCTCAAGACCGCTCTGTGTTTTTGCATCTGTCATAAACATATTTGTATCGACAGTAGCTACAGCGTTGTCCGTTGTTTTTTGTACTTTATTCATTGTTATTTTTTC
>Ga0114899_1001336_pt1 | contig 14641 bp, 13 predicted proteins | sample MalvireepMed_215_FD_83497 | JGI IMG/M metagenome (GOLD analysis project Ga0114899, IMG submission 83497) | Marine viral communities from the Global Malaspina Expedition - Malaspina viral metaG DeepMed_215 | ecosystem: Environmental > Aquatic > Marine > Oceanic | place: Mediterranean Sea... | reverse complement strand
TTTTGATTCTTTTTTTTGTCTAAAACCATAACTCCTTTGCCCTTAGAAATCCAATTTTAACTGTTTAATCTTTTTGTCAATTCATTCAACATAATCTTTGAACGAAATTGTCTTAAATGCTTGTTTGGAGCCAATTGAGGGAAGTCGATTTTTAAGACTGTCTGTTAAGTCAAGATTAACTCAGAATGTTACAATTGAAAAGTTGAGTTGATGTAGCCTTAACCTTTAGATCATACTAAATTCGAGATACAGAGTCTGACTTGGAAAAGTACAATTATGAAAATGAAGGCTTTGTGGCGGTAAAGGTTATTATTTGGTTCAGGAGCTCATCGGTCACTTGGGCTTGAAAGAGTGTCGAGCCGCTTAAGTCATTAACATTATCTTTGTTCGTACGTTTACTAATCTCATGCGACTTATCAGTCTTGCCATATTGGTCCTGTTCTTTTGGGGCTGCTCTGCCCAGGATGGTCAGCGTATGGATGTTGTAGAGTTTGATGAATTGAATGAACTGATGTCATCTGACTCAGGCAAGATTGAAGTGATCAATTTTTGGGCAACCTGGTGCAAGCCCTGTATTTCAGAAATTGGGTACTTTCAGGCAGTACATAATTCAGATGAGCGAGTGAATGTTACACTCGTATCACTAGATTTTGCCGATGAGTTTCACACCAAGGTTGTACCTTTTGTAAAGAACAAAAAACTGACAGCGGATATTCTGTTGTTGAACGATCTGGATTACAATTCATGGATTGATAAGGTTGATCCGTCATGGAGTGGGGCAATACCGGCCACTCTGGTCATCAATCACAAAAACGGAAAGAGAAAATTTATTGAGAAGGAGCTGGAAGAGGGGGAAATAGAATCGATTATTAACGAATTATCAGACTAAAACTATAGAACCATGCAACTCATTAAGTCATTATCTCTGGCAGTTTTCATGCTTTTAGCCACTTTTGGCAATAAAGCAGATGGCCTGAAAGTTGGCGACAAGGCGACCGACTTCAATCTAAAGAATATAGATGGGAAAATGATATCCCTCGGCTCAAACAAAAATGTCAAAGGATACATTCTCATATTCACCTGTAATACCTGCCCTTATGCACAAATGTATGAGGACAGAATTATTGAACTGCATAATAAATATGCAAGTCAGGGCTTCCCGGTACTGGCCATACAGCCGAATGATGTTGGCAAATCACCAGGAGACTCTTACGAGAACATGAAGGTAAGAGCTCAGGAGAAGTCTTTTCCTTTTCCTTATGTGATAGATGAGACTCAGGAGGTTACCAAAACCTATGGTGCCACCAATACCCCCCATGTTTATGTTTTGAACAAAATATCGGACAATAATTTTCGGGTTGAGTACATCGGTGCAATCGACAACAATAGCCGAAATGCCGCTGCTGCCAGTAAACATTATGTTCAGGAAGCTATCGAAAGCCTCTTGGCTGGGGGCGAAATATCATCCAAGAGCACGAAGGCGATTGGGTGCGGGATTAAATGGGGAGAATAAATCAACAAAAAGGCTCGGTTCATCGAATCGGGCCTTTTTGCACCATTGAAGTCTTTTTTATTGACCTACAAAGAAGATAGCGTTAGCTACAAACAATTTTCCATTTTCCCAGAATGCCCTGAACAATGGATTATCGGCCATGTAAACCACAGCTCCACGGCCCACATTTTCTACACCGAAGACCATAGATTTGGCCAAAGATTTCTTCGCGTCTTCACCAGCCACTCCAGTTATATAAGAGCTTTCTGATTCAATAATTCCCACATTCCAGCCATTTGGCAGGTAAGCATAGCGTGACCCATTATTTTTTATCGTAAAATATTGGTTGGAATAACCATAAGCCAACGGATGACTGTTGTCAATTTTCAATTTGAAAATGGCTCCCGGTAATCTGGAGCTCTCAAATCTTGAACCTCTTTCTTCATATGGAGTCAAAGCAATGGCCTCTTTCTCTTCATCAGATTGTTTGGTGGCCTCCTTCTGTTCAGCATCTGTGGCATAACGCTTCAGATTGAAGCCGCCTTTACCCATGAAAGTACTCATAGCTCTTTCAATGGCCAGAACGGTTCCTCCCCCTCTGATCCATGAAGTAAATTCCTCCATTCTGCTTTCATTTAACATAGAACCATAAGACCCTGAAGGCATCACAACAACATCGTAGTCGTTCAGATTAACCCTTCCGAAATCACCTGTATTTACCATGGTTACCGGGTAATGAAGCTCTTGCTCCATATAATACCAGAATTCACCGAAACCAAGAGAAGAAACGCCATCTCCACGCAGCACCAGCACTCTCGGAGCCTTCAGGAATGGAACATTGTTCGAGCCGAAATCCTTACCGGCATCCACAAATGTGGTAGGAGTAGAGTAGATTGAGCGACCATATTTCGCAGCGGCTCCCTTTACTACTTCATCGAATTTAGAGCCCATGTGCATATTCCCTTTTCGAGTGATAATCAATGTTCCTTTGTCGTAGGTTTTTCCGGCTACTGTAAATGATTCAGTGGAGTATCTAAGTTTAATTCCGGCCTTGAGAATTTCAGCCAGAAAGTTGGCATCTGCCATTGTTTCCCATTTGGCCAGGTAGGCGGCCGGAGAAGACTCAACCTTTACCTCTGCAGCAGGATAGCTGGGTTTTCCATCTGTCACAGAAAGCCTTTCGGTAGTAGCAAAAGCGTCAAGCCCCATCATGTAAGGAATTGCCCAGGCGGTAATATCATAAGTATCGGTTATGCTCGCGTAGGTTTCTGGTTCGAACAAGGCCTGCACCATAACAGCCTTTGGTTGAAAAGCAGAAATGACCAAATCCGCATCTTCGACCGAAACATTCTGCGTTTGGCCAGTTTGATAATTGAAGGCAGAAACCGGTTTCTTAGTTGAAGACTTACCATACCTGATTTGATTTTTCTGAAGCAAGGCCTCCAGCTTCTTCAATTTGTCTGGATGATTGCTGGCTTTTACCACGTATGTCTTGTATTTGGCTTTTGGATTGGTCACAGCCTTGTCAAAATAAGCCGCGAATTCATCCACCATTTTTTCGTTATAAGTTGAAGCCACTTCTACAGTAGACATTCCTGTGGTGTAGTGGTGGGCAATGGCATCGGATAGTTTCAAAGTATCGCCTTCATCGGTTAGAATCGCCAGATCTGAGCTTCCCTGCTCGTAAGTCATTCCGATAGCTCCATTGTACATAGGGTAAGAATCTCCATAGCTTGGATAGAGCATGTCGAAGCTTTCCTTGGTAAAGAATAACCAGCCGTTCTTATCGAAATCTTTAGCGTGATTTCTGCCGATTATCTCTTGAAATTCTCTTTGCCAGGCGGTTACCTGCTCATGTACAGGTTCTGCGGCAGGGGCAAAATAGTAGGGACTGTTGCTGCCTTGCTCGTGAAAATCGACATGAATATGAGGCATAACCGTGTGATAGTACTTAATCCTTTGCTCAGACTCTATCTGTTTTTGCCAGGCCCAGTCTCTGTTCAGATCAAACAGGTAATGGTTAGCTCTTCCACCCGGCCATGGTTCGTTGTGCTCAGCTGCCTCAGGGTGCGGATTTGGGGTTGTTCCTGCCACCTGATTGATCCAGTTGGAGTATCTGTCGCGACCATCAGGGTTGATACAAGGGTCAAGTATAACCACTGTATTCTTCAACCATTCCTTGGCCTCGGCATTATCTGGCCGAGCCAGTTCATAAAGGGTCTTCATGGCTGTTTCGGTTGAGTTGGCCTCGTTGCCATGCACGTTGTAGCTCAGCCATACAATACCGATTTTCTTGCCAGAAGGCGTTCCTTCCATCATTTTGGCTCTTTTGAGGTTGTCGGTCCTGATTTGCTCCCAATTGTCAATATTCTCCTGAGAGGACACCATGTTGGTAATCAGAGGTCTCAACTCATTGGTTTCCCCATACTTGTAGTGTGTTACATTAGAAAGCTGGGAAGCTACGTACTCATAGTAGTCTACCACTTTATAGTTGGGTGTGAAACGCGTGCCTAGTTCATACCCCAAAAATTCATCAGGGCTTTTGAGGCTTTGTCCATAGAGTGAAACTGCCAGAAAAAGCAGCAGATTGACAATTGTTAGTCTTTTCATTTTGAAGAAAGTTAAAGTTCGGAAGATACTTCAAAATGAAATGCTGGCAAAGGTCTAAAGTGCGACTGGTCTGAATAACCCCTTATTCATCGGCTACTATTCTCAGCTTGTATATGGTGTAGAGTTCGGGCTCTTGACTGAGCACTCCGGGATTTTGAGAACCATAGAAATATCCATCATCATCAGCAAAGTAAACATAAAACACCCTGGGGTCGACCTTTAAGTCCGAATTGACCCTTTTCCCATTCTTGAGAATCAGGTACTTCTTATAGTCAAGACTATTCAACTTGTCATAAACATCTTCGGAACCTTCGTATACCGCCATTTCGGACATTTTCAGGCCGGAATGGTAAACAACCACTTCAAATCCATCTGAATGAAAAACACTCTCTATTCTCCCTGCTCTGTCCCTTTTTTGATTCATTTCAGCAATTCCTTTGGAGCCAAGTGAGACCCCTTCCGAAAGAATGTATTTGTCGAACGGAATTGTATAACTGTCTAGAATATCACCTTGCGGAAGGTTTCTGATGAATAGGGTGGTATCATCATTAAGGGCATAATAGAGCCTGTTGTTCTTTACATCAAATTTTGGGGCAAGAAAGTGAAAAGCCTTGCCCTGCAGATATCGGCTGTCAGGAGTTAGTTCTCCCAAAGGCATAAAAACGGTGTCGCGGAGGTCGTTGGAAAGAGCAGGATTTACAACATCGACAATATTGAACTTTTCATAAAACTCCGGTCTGTCACCAAAAACATCGAGTTGAGGTTTCCCAAAATAGGTTGCCAATTGAGGGTTACCTCCATCGTCTCTAAACTCGAAGATGTTTTTGGTTCCGAGATATATTAGTGATGAAGGTGAAAAGTGCGGTCTCATGGCTTTTATGAAATTGAACGGCCGATCATATATATTCACAACATGACTACCCATTAGGGCTATGCCATCATCAAAGAAGGTACCTGTCAGAATATACTGACCTGTACCCTCAGGGTCTCCATCAGGTCTTTCAAATTCAGCCAGAACATTATTGTTTTTATCAAATAACCAGGCTTTGGCAGGTTTGGCAGATCGGATAATCAACATATCGCCTGTTTCAGTATCTACATCAGCCACTCTGAGGCTTTGGGTTAAGATGTTAAACTGCAAAGAATCTACAATTTCAAGCTTGAAATTGGATGCAGTCCCTTCCCGTTCTTGATTTCCTCCCCCACAACTGAGGATCAAGAGGAATATGATTCCCGATAAGATTAAGTCGATTCTAGTTTTCATCGGGTACAATTTTTAGTTTGTAAATGGTGCTCAGGTCTGGCTCTCTTTCCAGTGCATTTACGTTTTGTCTGGCCCAAAGAAAGCCCTTATTGTCTGCAACAAGGGGCGCGTAGATTTTATCGCTTGTTCTTAGTTCTTTATTCATCCTCTCACCATCCTTAAGAATCAGGTACTTGGAATAATCGAGCCTATATTCTTCTCTGGCCTTTTCAGCTCCTTCTAGCATGATTGCCTGAACGGTTTCCAGAGGCAAACCAGATCGATAAAAAACAATATCAAAGCCATTGCTGTGAAATACCCTCTCAATATTTCCTCTTCTGTCTCTGGGGCTAACGTTGGCTGAATTCATCTCTGCCACACCTTTACCCATGGTCCAGCCTTCGGATAAAAAGAATTCATCGAAGGGTATTGGGGCTGAAGAAATCAGCTTTCCGTCAGGAAGCTCCAGCTTATAGAGAACGGTATCTCTGTCGAAAGCATAAATGAGCTCATTACCTTGTACATCGAAGACAGGTTTAATGTACATGTGCGATCTACCACTCTTTCTAAATTGGCTATCTTCTGTAAAGTTGCCTACAGGTTTGAATACATTTTTACCAACCCCTTCCTCAGTTTCAGTTTCTCCTTCCAGCTGAGGATTAATCACATCTACTACATTATATTCTTCATAATATTCGGGGCTATCCCAATGCTTATCGGTTTGCGGCCCTCCAAAGAAGGTCACTAGTTGTTCCTCACCTCCACTGTTAAAAGACATGAGATGATTGGAGCCCATATACAGCATGCCTTGAAGGCTGAAATCTGGTTTATATGATCCGATGGCTTTAAAATTCTTGTCGAAAATCTTCATTCGCATATAACCCATCATGGCTACACCTTCACCGAAAAACGCTGCACTTAATAAATAAGAACCTATTTCGTCCGGACCGTTGCCATTCTTTTCCCAGGTGGTTTTTATTTCTCCTTCCTGAGAAATGATCCATATTTTAGGAGGCTCGGGTTGAATGACTAACAAGTCACCGGTTTCCGGATGTACATCTACAACAGAAAAACCGCTGGCCAGAATATCTACCTGTACTGAATCAACAATCTCCAGCTTGTAATTGGTGGCAAGGGCATCAGACTTTTCTTCTTTCGTAGAATTGCTTCCGCAGGAAAACAGAGAAAGTACAGCGAGGCTTAAAAGAAGGTTTCTTTTTATGAAATTCATGTGAATATTGCGAATACCTTAAACTAAAGACTTAGGAATTTAAATCAAAACCGTTTAAAAGAATTGAAAGAAGGTGTTTACAGGTATTTCCTGGCTATCATTCCTCCAGACCCTTTGGCAGCCGAAGTGACCGCCATAAAGCAGGAGTTTGTGGAACGGTTTAATTCCAAAGCGGCTCTCAGATCTCCCACGCATATTACACTTCATATGCCCTTTCAGTGGAAGGAGGTCAAAGAAGAGCGCTTGTTCAATGTACTTGCACAAACAACTAAGTTTAAGCCCTTTACTATTGAGGTTAACGGATTCGGAGCTTTTCCGCCCAGAACCATCTTTATTCAACCGGAAGAATCAGTGGAATTGGAAAGAATGAACATGGCTTTGCTGGAAGCAACCAAACGCCAGCTCAACCTATTTCATTCGGTGCATATTGGTGGGTTCCACCCACATATGACCGTTGCCTTCCGCGATTTAAGGAAGCCGTTATTCTTTGAAGCCTGGAAGGAATTTGAGCATCGAACATTCAATGCCTCTTTCGAGGTGAGTAGTTTCTGGCTGCTCAAGCATAATGGAAAGATTTGGGAGCCTTATAAGGAGTTTAGATTCTCGGGCTAAGAGCAGATTAGTTGGTTGTTTTGTAGCTTTCAATTACGCTGCCTTCCTTAATCAACCTCACAAAATCGGTAAGCTTTAACTCCAGTTCAGTTGGCCCCAGGGCGTAAGGGGCAATTTCGTAAGGATTGAAATAGAATATCAGGCTTTTATTGATGATGGCAAAGTTTTCGTTCAAGGCAAATTTGCCCTCTTCAAACCAATAGCCCTTTTCCTTCAATGATTCATTTGGAGGAATCTCCCTGGTCATTCTAAACTCAATTTCTGCGGCTTCATTGAGTGTAGCTTCATAGCCTTCGGTCAGGATGTCACTTAACCTGATGGGTTCGCCAGTTCGCAAATCATAGCTTCTGTACAATTGTCCGGAGTTGGGATGAGCGCCTCCCATATATGAGTAAATGGTGCTGGCCACACTAATGAATAGGCTATCCTGATACAAAATGTCAGAATTCACTTCTAGTGCCCAGGGGTTGGAATACTCCGGGAACTCTTCAAGAAGACTACTATAATCGGCTTCCATGCTTGTTTTGAGCTCTTCAAAGGATGTCGGCTGATCAGACAAAAATGTGGAGCCCAATATGTCGCGCCTGATATTTTCATTAAGCTTTTGGACTATCTCATTGCTTACCATGCCTGTAATCTCTGGATATTCCAATTGTAGCGTCAAGCACTTTCTGGTAGTTGTATCTGATGCACATGGCCCGAGCAGTTCATCTATTTTATTCACTCTGTAGCTCACAAACCTGGGAACGGCATCTGCTACGGGCACCTCGGTTTTCGAATTCTTTTTATCTCCAAATGAACAGCCCATTACCAGCAGGCAGAGCATTATGATAGAGGCAGTATGTTTATTCATCAAAATTGAAGGTCTTAACCTTAGTTCTTTTATCAAGTTTGTAGCTCTGTATTTTGTCATTGGCCTTAATGTGCACAATATTTTGCTGATCATCGAAAACGTCCATTAAGGCAACGTTGGTAATTTGCAATTCTTTCAGATTGTCTATTTCCAAAATCTCGTAGTAGCACCAGCGGGCATCGCCTTCCAGCTCAGAACCGTAGTATTTAAACTTCTTATCCTGGCCATTAATTACAAAGAACACCTTGTTTTCCAGGTAACCAGAAATTAAACTGTCCAATCGGGCAGGATCATCAGGTTCGGTGGTGTCTACATATTCCAGACCATGGTAATCCTTTAGCCCTTCCTCCAGGTCATCGATAAACATTCGATGACTTATTTGAAGTGAATGTTTCTCATAGTTATACTCTGCGTCCAACACACTCACATGGAAAGGGTGCAACCATGTCAGAAAAGTAAAAACTGCCAGATATATAAGCTTTGCATTCATGCTCAACACTTTTCTATGCTCCTTCAAAATTAAGCTTTATAATTGCAATATTATTGCAAACAGGGAATAACTGTTACAACAAGTCTTTCAAAGAATGAGCCAATTCAGCACATATTTTCAACTAGGTTACGAGCACATTTTAGACATTCAGGGTTACGACCACATTCTGTTTGTCATAGCTCTTTGTGCTATTTATCAGGCACAGGATTGGAAAAGGGTTTTGATTCTTATCACTGCTTTTACAATAGGGCATTCCATAACCCTGGCATTGAGCACCATGAATCTGGTAAATTTCAGGACGGATATTATTGAATTTCTGATTCCGGTAACCATTTTCATCACGGCATTTTCTAATTTGGTAAAGAAACATGGATCAGCTCCTGCAAAGTTTAGCAGCAATTATTTTTTTGCTCTGTTTTTTGGTTTGATTCATGGCCTTGGCTTCTCCAATTATTTGAAAAGCCTGCTGGGTAAGGAAGAAAGTATTCTAACTCCGCTATTGGCCTTTAATCTGGGGCTGGAACTCGGCCAAATAATTATTGTGGCCTTCTTTATAATAACCTCTTTTGTTTTTGTGGGGTTGTTTAATGTGGCAAAGCGAGACTGGATTTTGGTGATTTCATCGGCTGTCGCAGGCATTGCCATTACAATTATGATAGAAACTAAATTTTGGTAAAACTAAGAACTATGAAAAGGATAATTTACGCCTTCGTAGCTATACTAATGATTGGTGGAACCTCTTTCTCCCAGGAAGAAACCAGCAACCATGGAAAGCGATTTGAGCAATTGGAACGCATGCTGCGCGACCCAAGTGTCTACCGAAGCGCATCGGGTGCACCAGGCCCACAATACTGGCAGCAAAAGGCTGACTACAAAATTCAGGCTACGCTGAATGATGACAATCAAAGGTTGGATGGTTACGAAACCATTACCTATCACAACCAATCACCCGATCCGTTGAACTATTTGTGGTTGGCGCTCGATGAGAACGTTAGACAACCAGATAATGATGCTTATAAGTTTGATGAAAGCCGCATTAACCAGAGAATGACTTACGGTCAGCTGGATGCGCTTGACGGGCACGATAATGACTGGGGATTTCATATCACCGAGGTAACTGATGCCAAAGGGGGCGCCTTGAAACACACCATCAACCAGACCATGATGAGAATTGATCTGCCTCAGGTATTGAAGCCAGGAGAAAAAATCTCATTCAACATTAAGTGGTGGTACAATACTAGTAATCGTAACGAATCTGGTGCAAGGGGAGGTCATGAGTATTTTCCTGAGGACGGAAACTACATTTACACTATCACCGGCTGGTTCCCAAGAATGGCTGTGTACTCAGACTTTCAGGGATGGAACAACAAACAGTTCACCGGAAGAGGTGAATTCGCCTTGACTTTTGGAGATTATGATGTGAAAATGACCGTGCCTGCAGACCATGTTGTAGGTTCTACCGGCTGGTTGCAAAACCCTAAAGAGGTTTTAACTGCCGAGCAGCAAAGAAGATGGGATCTGGCGCAGAAGACATTCGATGAGCCAGTGAAAATTGTAACACTTGAAGAGGCAACGGAAAACGAAAAAGAAGGTACTTCTTCCACTAAAACCTGGCATTACAAAGCGGAAAACGTAAGAGACTTTGCCTGGACTTCCTCCAGAAAATTTGTTTGGGATGCCATGGCTACCAGAATCGAGGGCAGCGACAAGACTCCAATCGCAATGTCTTACTATGCTAAGGAGGCTTACGGAATCTACGACAGATACTCTACCAAAACTGTAGCACATACACTGAGAACTTACTCCAAGTTCACCATTCCATATCCATACCCGGTAGCCATTTCTGTTGAGGCATCCAATGGTATGGAGTACCCAATGATTTGCTTCAACTATGGCAGAACATTGCCCGATGGTACCTATTCTGAGTCTACCAAGTGGGGAGCTATCGGAGTAATCATTCACGAAGTAGGTCATAACTTCTTCCCGATGATTGTGAACTCTGACGAGCGTCAGTGGACCTGGATGGATGAGGGCTTGAACACTTTCGTTCAGTATCTGACTGAGCAGGAATTTGATAACAACTACCCTCATAGAAGGGGCCCTGCCTACAAAATTGCTCCTTACATGGCTTTGCCGAAGGATCAGTTGGAGCCAATTATGACCAACTCTGAAAACATTATCGGTTTCGGAAATAATGCTTATGCCAAAGCAGCTACCGGTCTGAACATTCTTCGCGAGACTATTATGGGCCGTGAGCTGTTCGACTTTGCCTTCAAGCAATATGCACAGCGTTGGGCCTTCAAACACCCAACTCCAGACGATCTGTTCAGAACTTTAGAAGATGCTTCAGCTGTAGACATCGACTGGTTCATCAGAGGCTGGTACTTCACCATAGACAATGTAGACATCTCTATTGAAGATGTGAAGTGGTACAAGCTTGATACCAAAAACCCTGAGATTGAAAACCCAATTCTGGCACAGGAAGATAAATTGGAAAATACCGATGTGGCAGATCAAAGAAACCGCGATGAAGGAATGAAGTTCCTGGTTAACGAAGATCCTGAACTTCAGGACTTCTATTATTCTTATGATCAGTTTGAGGTAACAGAAGAATCTAAAAGAGCTTACCAGAGATTCTCAGCTTCACTTTCTGCTGAAGAAAAAGCAATGTTGGGTACCAACAAAAACTTCTATGAAATTGACTTCAAAAATGTTGGAGGTTTGGTAATGCCAATCATTATTGAGTGGACTTATGTAGATGGAACCAAAGAGGTTGAAAGAATTCCTGCCTATATATGGAGAAAGAACGAACATAGCGTTACCAAAGCCTTTATGAAAGACAAAGAGGTAGCTCAAATCAGAATTGATCCATACAGAGAAACTGCAGATACGAATGAGGACAACAACTACTTCCCAAGAGTTAATCAACCTTCCAGATTTGAGCTGTTCAGATTTGGTGGAGGAGGGGCCAGGGGCCAGTCATCCGGATCTAACCCAATGCAAAGGTCTACCAACAACGGAGGTGGTAACTAAGCCATAATATACCTGATATAGAAAAGCCCGGAGAGATTCGGGCTTTTTTCGTTACGGAATGTTCCGCTCCGATGGAGCTCAAAATAACGACTGTAATGGGTCAGAGGTTATGACATATCGCTCCTCCGGAGCTAACATTAGGCTACAGAGTAGCCTAATGTTATAATTCCAAAATATCGGCCAATAGGCAGCTTCGTAGAAGCTACATATGACATTCTACATTTCAATCCAGACATACTGAAGGGCAACCTAGTTTAAAGCTAGGTAGATGTTTCTCCCAATGGTTATCGGGATCGCTCAACATAGAAAAGGTTATGCACTCAGCTTCCTTCTCACAGGAGGCCTTCTTCTATAGGCATAATAGGCCATAACATACTCAATCGCCTTTTTCATGGCTTCATTAATTGGGTAACGGTTGGTGCCCATATCCGGGTCTATGGAACGGATCCGGAAATAAAAGTCACTCATCATGGAAATTTCACCACCGTCATTGATCGCTTGTTGAGCAGCTTCAACTTTATCACCCTGAGTTTCCTTTATATTTCTGCAGGTAATATACTTTCTCTCTCCGCTTTTACCCTTCATAGCCGAATAACCAAAAAGGCGACAGATGAGACCACGATGAGTATATTGGCTGCAAGAGCCTTTATCCAGACTCAGCGGTTTTGGGGCGAAAAGATGACAATAAGGTTTCTCTCCTGAATTTAAATCAGCATAAACCTCATCAATTCTCTTGGTCAGAAATAGATCGAAAGCCAGAGGAAGGAATTCCAATGGGGTAGCTTCAATATCCGGCTTGAAGCAACATTTGCCGCAGCCTTCCAGACATCTGATTTGAGATGTATTCTGAAAGCTTCTGATTTCACCATCGAGAGCCGCGAAAACTTTTTCCACCGCCCTCACTTTGCGAATCACCGACATAAAAAGGAGCGCAAAGATATATGAAAATTATGCATGGTGATCCTACTGAAAATCAAATATTTATCTGAGATCAAGTTCCAGCTCCATCTCTTTGGGCCTGCGGAAATCATCTATGACTGGATAGAAGAACCCACGGTACTTTTTGCGGTCTTCCCTGAACAGATAAATAATACCGAGTTCTACTTTATTATACTCTCTATCCAAAGCGTATTCTATGACTTGAAGCGAGCCAATGGTAGTCAGATAGAGCTCTAAGCCGGGAATGTTATTGGTAGCCGCAACGACAGTGTCTTGTTCAAAAGTAATTTCCAAACTGTTGAATGGGTGTTCATTGACCGAAATTTTTCCTCTGGTTCCCGGTTCTATTGCCTCCAGCTCCAGGCCTTTATCAACAGTGAAAAAAGTGTACTCGGTCGGAACAGCATCTATGGTTGAGCTAAGAATAATCTTCTCGGGCGTGAAATTACCATAGAGTGTATCCTTCTTGCCGAACATAAGCAGGCTGTCTTCCTGCAAGGACCAACTCCATCTCTCATTACCATCCCATGAAAAGCTTTGGGCGGTTTTGTCGGATTGAAATTCAACCACCATTAAGCCTGAGGTATAGATTTCAGAAGAATCAGCAGGCACTCCTTCATCAAAAACCAGTTCTCCCTGTTCCATGGTGGCCGAAAGCACCGGTTGTTTGGCCTTAATGTATGCCATTACCCAGGTACCGGAAGGCTGCTGAGCAAAACAAAGATTAGAGAACAATACAAGGCCGAAAATCAGAGAAAGGAATTTATTCATAGAATGCTTAACCTAAATGATTAGTCGAAAGTTACGGATAACTATCGATCCAACCACTTTTTGAAGTCTTGCACCCTTTCTCTGCTCACAATAGCGTCCATTTCATCTGTTTGGGCCAGAATAATTCGCAGGCGACTGTTGGAATAGCTCACAATGTCTTTCACTGCACGCATGGAAATGAGGTATTTGCGATTGATACGGAAGAATTCCTGAGGATCCAGAAGGGTTTCAACATCTTCCAGAGAGTAATCTATGATGTATCGTTTCTTATCTTGGGTAACCAGAAAAGTGGCTTTATCCTGACTGAAGAAGTAGGCGGCTTCTTTTACATCTACCGTATGGATATGCTCGCCAATTTTTACCACAAAACGCTCTTTGTATTGCTTGGTAAGCATTTTCATGGCCTGTTCTAACATGGCCATGTTGGCCTGTTGAGATTCCGGCCTTTTGAAGTTTTGGTGAAATTTGTCAAGCGCATTTTGAAGTTCCTCCGGATCGATGGGTTTCAACAGATAATCTATACTATTTACCTTAAAAGCTTTAATGGCGTATTCATCGAAGGCTGTGGTGAAGATGATCGGAGTTTTGATGTTCACCTGATTCAAAATCTCAAAACTCAGGCCATCGGCTAGCTGAATATCGAAGAACAGGAGATCGGCCTGGTTGGCCGAAAGCCATTTCACCGCAGTTTTCACGGAGTCTAGTTGATCCAGAATCTCCACATCCGGCTCCAGTTTCTTCAAGATGGTAGCCAGCCTTTTGGCTGCCATCGATTCGTCTTCAACAATCAATACCTTCATTCCGAAATGGTTAAAAGTGGAAGTTCAACCCTAAACACTTTTTCTGATTTTTCAATCAGTACCGGTTTATCACTAAGAAATTCATACCGGGCTTTAATGTTCGATAGGCCCATGCCTGAGCTTTCTTCTATTGGAATATTCTTGATCTGCAGGTTATTCTCAACCACCAGCATTTCATTTTCAACAAAGATTTTTATGGTCAGTGGCTCGTCTTTCGCGATCGGATTGTGCTTAATGGCATTTTCCAACAGCATCTGCAAAGCGAGAGGAGGAAGCATGTGCTTCTCATAACCACCAACCTCTATTTCAACCTTCAGTTTTTCATCGAATCTGATCTTCTGCAAAAACAGGTATGACTCCACAAAAGTCATTTCGGTTTCCAGGCGCACAACCTCCTTGGACCGGGTGTCGAGCACATACCGATATACTTTGGAAAGCTGCCGAATGAAATCAGCTGCCATGTCCTGGTCTTCATAAACCAGGTTGGTGAGTGCATTCAGCGAGTTGAAAAGAAAGTGAGGGTTTACCTGATTTTTGAGCGACTCATATTTTGAAGCCATTTGCTCC
>Ga0114899_1001334_pt1 | contig 14662 bp, 13 predicted proteins | sample MalvireepMed_215_FD_83497 | JGI IMG/M metagenome (GOLD analysis project Ga0114899, IMG submission 83497) | Marine viral communities from the Global Malaspina Expedition - Malaspina viral metaG DeepMed_215 | ecosystem: Environmental > Aquatic > Marine > Oceanic | place: Mediterranean Sea... | reverse complement strand
GGGTACTCTAGGCTAACCAACCCAGGTAAAATTGATTTTATATCACCAGCAACTGTTCGCAAATCTGTTAGAGCTTCTGTGTGAATGTCGCCGTAAATTTCATCGGGAGATGCTCCCATGCCAATCATCATTTCTGCCTCAGCCTCAGGATCCATCTCCTGTCCTGGGACTTGCTGCATTTGTCCACCATCTCCAGCCACATCCCCTCCCCCTTCTGCTCCTGCTGGACCCGCCCAGGCAGATGCTATTTCATGTGCTTGTTTTGCTTCCCTACCACCACCACCGTGCATAAAATTACCACTCAACCTGTTTAGTATTTGTGTTGCATCCAGAGTTACCCCGTTAGGTCCACCAATATTGCTCCCCTGTATGTGTACTTCATTAGGATTTTCTGTAGGAGTTATACTAATGTTATTAGGACCTGTTTGTGGAGCCCCATCACGAGCTTTTCCAATAGCCGCCTGAACTTCCCCAGCGGCCTTGCTTAGCCTAGGATCACTTACAGCCTCGTTAATTTGATAGATCTTTAGCTTTCTTTTTTTTAACAGCTCGTAACTTTCTAGCAGTTCGTTGAAAAAATCCATCACTTTATAATAGCTTACCTTTATACAACAGAACCCAGCTTAGAGGAGACTCCAAGCTGGGTTCTTCAATTATCATTGTTCACCTCTAGAGGTTGAACTGAGACATAAAATCGTAGCGGAAGGTTACTTCAATTGTGTGAAACTCGTTAGTTGCGTAGTTAAACTCGGCAGTTTTCCAAGACTTAGGATACGCACCATAAAGTTCCACCGCTGAGTGTGGAGTCATTGAGTTATCTAATTGAATTATTTCCATCTTGTTAACCTTGAATTGTCCAGCGCCGTCTGCCCCAGGAGGAGCATTTGAAGTTACCTCTCCACTGATTGGATCATAAATTGTAGTGAACCAATTCCACAGGTCAGAGGCGGTATTTTTCATGTAAAGGTTATCAAAAGTAACCGTAACTTCTTCTGGGCTAGGCTTACCAGGGTAGTAAACCCTGTCGTTAACCCTATGAATTTCAATATCTTCAACTGTAAAACCAATTTGGCTTACTTGCTTCGCAGCTAGCGTTAGATCATGAGCATTTGTAACTTGGGAGGGTAACCCTACAAAGTGTACTTCAAATTGGTACGCCCGTACCGAATCCAATTGAGTAGACAGCTGGGGCAATTCCTGCCCAGGAGTCCAGTCTCCTTTGTATTCAATTTTATAAAAACTATCTACCATTTATTTTCTCCTATAGACTACCAAGCTTAGCTGACTGGTTAGTTAGGTTAATTTCGAAGACCAGCATCTCGGCAGTCTTTGTGGGCTTGACCAAAATCTTGCACCATAATTCGTTTCTGTCAATTCTTATGGATGTATTCGTTGTTTCGTCGCATACAACCCGGAATTGTGTAATACCCCTACGAGCCATAATATCACTCAGCATTGGCTCAAGAACACCCTGTATTTGTTCCCAGGTAAATTGGTCGTTTGGTTCGAATACGAACCGTCTTGTCGCTAGTAAGATTACCTTGCGAAGGAAAATCATAAGTCTGCGAACATTAATTCTATCAAGTGCCGTGGGTTCTCGTTGTGCAGTTCTTTGTCCCCAAATTGTCATTCCTTGTTGTGGGAAGTTTTGAATTGGGTTTACAGCATTTCCTCCACTGTACATCGTATCTCTTTCACCCTTCGATAGAACGACTTCAACATCGGTTGGCTTTGTCAGCCTTCCTCTGCGAAAGCCAGCGGGGGCAAACCAAGAATCAGCAACATTGTCAGTGTAGGCCATTTGCCTACAGGCAAATATCTCTGGAGCTAACCAACGATCCTTGCCATCAAACGGACTGAATACCTTTACCCAAGGCCAGTAAATAGCAGCGTAACTACTGTTAATTGCTGAAGTTCTTTCTGTAGACAAACCATTTGTCCAGTCAATCGCGTCTTGAGCAGTAGCTTTTCCATAAGGAGGAGAAATTACTGCGAGGAAGTTTTGAGTTTGTTCGGCTAGAGTTACTAGAGCATTCTGTACACTAGCAAATGCTTCGGTTGTTGGGACAATGGCCATACTTATATTCAGAAGATCATCATCCAGGGCATAAAGACCCCGCTTGTTTGCAGCAGTACCAATGTAACTTGCTTTAGTCTGTGCTTCCCAAGTAGCCGCTGTAGTAGGAACCTGCCCATTATTACCACCAACCATATTTGTTACTACATCAGTTACAGAGACAAATCGTGGGTTAGCATTTAGATGTATCTTATTTTTGCGAGTCGCAACCCCTTCATCGGAAACAACAAAAGATGTATAACCTATTGCGTTCTCCCCAGTTATTTGAGACAATTGATCTTCAAAGTTAGCCACACCGCTGGCAGTTATATCAGCGCCCGTACCGTTACCAGTAGCACTATCTTGACCAACAAGGTTACCCTTAATAAATTGGGAGGTCGTGTTAACTTCCCCTGTATTAATTACATTCTCAATAAATTTACCAGTCCCAGATAGGAATGAACATTTAAAGGTTTCCGCTTCAACCCCATTCTCCTTAACTTTTATCATAAAGTTGGGGCCAGCAAGATTCTCTGCGTCTATGTCAATACCTATTGCCTCACCATCTGAGTTTGTTGAGGTATTGTATCCATCTCCTGGGTACAGAGAGTCTATTTTATACCCTGCGCCTGAAAGATATAGATCTATTGAGGCAGTTGTCCCAGATGGCACAGTTAAGCGCCCACCAAAGGCTACTACAGAGGACTGCATATATGCACCTGAAACTGTCGTACCAGCCTGACCGCGAGTGTCACCAGAAGCGTTAACAGCCACAAGAGCGCTAACGGGCTTAGCAAAGGCTGGGTCAGAGAAAGCAGACACCGCAAGCGATGCTCCAACATAGAGACCTGCTCCTACACCCATATAAGTTTGCCCCGCTCCCGCCCATCTACCTACCAAATAGCCACTAGTGTCACTATCAGAAGAGTATTCCAAAGAGATAGGGCTATCCTCCGCACCACCGACTACTGATCTCAATGCTACAGCTTGCGCGGTGCCAGTGGCTTTTGTACCAGAAGGGATAGAGAACACATGAGGATTTGTTTCTTCCCATCCTGTTGGGTAAGTTAAAGTGTTGTCAGTTACTGCTACCTTCAAATATAGAGGGGCACTAACACCGAATCCAGAAGGAGCAATACGAATAGAGGGGCACCACCCCAGTTGAACATAACTTGAAGCATCAGCAGCATATGCGTCACTAGCTACTCTAACAAAGTAAACAGTATTTGTTGTTTCAAGAATTTCCAGCGCTGCTTCCAGCCCCTGCCCATGAATACTTTCACTTGGTTCACCGAAGGTTTGAACCAATTGATTAGGAGAAGTGATAAGAGTGGCCTTATTTTCGCCAACTCCCGCAATTGGACCCTTAGACGCGAATCCTACAATTCCAACAACCGATGAATTTACGGTAGGAGCATACTCAGATATGTCCTTTTCAATAACATAGACACCGGGACTAACAATATTTGGCATAGTTTATCTCCTAGACACTCTTTGTTGTAAGAAGTTTTCTTGTTGTTAGAGTTTCAACATGATCAGTGATATAACTATCAGGTACTACTACACTTGCTCCAGGGGTTAACCAGTGTACCTTTGTTCCTTCCTCAGTTCTAAGATATAATCCCCAGCTTTGTAAACTGTTGTTTTTGATCTTCTTCATTACAATAACTCCTATTTTATCTACTCACTTCGCATATAATTTGAACTTTATTTTTTTCAAACTCCTAATCAATAACAATATCTTCTCCACTATCATCTCCCAAACCCACCTCAGTTCTAAACGCTTCAATCTTACCAGTGTGAGAATACAAGAATTTGGCAGGATTGGCGTATGTTTCAACATCAATTTGAAAAGTCTTTTGAATAATTCTGTCTTCTCTGTCCCCAGTTTGTAGTACCCTTCCATCCGTTTCTGAAGCTAAGAAGGCTTTTGTTAAACTATTGTATGGGGTAATGATAGTTTCTAGCCCTGGGTTAAACCGTAGCCTAATTTGTTCAGACAACTGATCCATATCACTCATGTACTTCGTCCAAATATTTAAACCATATGATATATTTATAGGTCTGGGCACCGTACTGATAACTCGTATAGCTCTCTGGGAATCTTCATCCCATATAGATTCTTGTAACATCAAAGAATCATATCTCCTTCGGTCTTCATCATTGCTTGTAAAAAGCTGGCTAATTGACATGATAGGAATAACTATATTGTCTTCTTGAAAAATTTTTGCTACTGCTCGTTCTGGATTAGCATGAATACATCTTACATTTATTATTTCATGTTCTGACGAAGAATACTTTAGTTCTCCAAACTCTTTTAACAGCGCTCTTAAGGTATGCTTGTATATTGTTGTGGTATTTTTTGCTGCCTCAGCAAGAGCCTCCTTTTGGAGACTATTTAAATACCAACGGATACTTGATTTACCTTTTTGTTTAAATATTTGTTGAGAGGGTTCTAATTCTGTAAAATATTTCTTTCGTTCTAATTCTGATAGGGCTTTGATGAAATCAAAAGTATTATATATTTCTGTTCTAGCTGTTAGTGTAATCGCTTCAGTGTGGAGTAAAGTAGCCCCATCAAATATAGAAATAGTATAGCTAGATCGAGGCCCAGGCCCACTGGGGCCAGAGATTCTACTTAAGAATTTTCCATCACAATTAGAACATGTAAATACCCCATCAAGATCATCGAAAGTGTAGTCACCATTAACATCAGCAGTCGCAGATACTTCTACGCTAGAAGTATGTGCAAGTGCTGTCCCAAGAGGGCTTAAAACAACACTAGCACCAGCTAGAGGATTAATTGAAACAGGACCCTCCCTTTTTATAGTTCCATTTAAATGCACATCAGCATACAAGCCAAAATGTTGTTTAAGCAATGAAGATCCCACCAAATGGTTAGCTAAAATACCACTTACCAGAGATGGGCTGCTTGACCCAGTATATCCAGCCGCGCTAACCTCCACTGAATAACCCAGAATACCCCCTTCCCCTGGAAGGTCTGGGATGGTTTCAAAATTACCGTCAGCGTCCGTGAATTCATAGACTGCGGGTGGGGGGGTATTTCCCACAAGACTATCTGGTTTTATTACTACAAGTGCTCCTGAAAGACCAGTTCCGTATGTATTTGTTTCTCCAATCGCGCTAGTGTTAATATCATAAACAAAACCGCTAACAGCATTTTTCTTTTGTATATTAAAATCTGCTGTATTGTATTGGGCGCAAGGGAATGACGATGTTATACTACATGTTGTCCACTCACCTGCCCCATAAGTAACCTTAAAGGTATTCTCTTCACATCCTAGCGCAGATAGTCGGTACTCTCCATCAGAATTGGTAGTAGTACTAGACAGACCAAAAGATACTGTTGCCCCTTCTATGGCAGACAGCGTAGCCCCAGCAGTGTCATTTCTAATGACACCACTTAGGTCAAACATATCAACGCAAATTGTACCTGAAAATCCCATTATTCTGTAGCACTCATTGTATAGATCCCTCTAGGCGAATTAAAAGTATGTGTATACACTGCCGAGGGATCAAAAGGATCAATATCCCCAGCAGCTGCTGGTAAGCAGCTAGCATCTGCTACAATAGCTGTACCATCTGAATCACTTACTGAAATATATCTTATAGTAGAAGACGGATTAATGAATTTAATTGTTTGACCTGAAGTTATATAAACTATGTCTGGATCTGCTTGAACACTACTAAATTCTCCATTGGATCCGTCTGTGTCGGCCATCGCGCTAACTTCTATAGTCCCGTTGAAAATATTAAATACATCTTTTGCTTTTCCATCTACTGTTAATAATCCAAAACGATTGGTCATATCAAGAGTATCAGATTTATCAATATACTGATCAGTAAATTCCCATAAATTATATCCTTTAACAGGATGAGAACTATTTGCAGATACTTCGTGATCAATAGTTTCAGCCCAAGCTCTTTGAAGATTATAATTTACATCTCTAAGATCAGTAGTTATTGGCATATTTTCTGTACTAGATGCTCTAAATCCTGTTTCCCATATGGTTATTGGCCTATACCCATCTGCATGTTCAACCCAAGCTCCATTTCCTGATAGCGTTACTATATCTGCAACCCGTTCAGTAAAAGTTATATCAGCACCCCCATCCTTTTTTACAAACTCATCTGCTTTCCATTGCGGATAATGCCCCATAGCAATAATATCAGATGCAGGATTAGAATAATATTTAGCTACTTCTGCTGTGGATAAGCCCCATGCTTCTAAAAATCTTTTTGAAACATGCTTTACCGCCATCATAGCATTAGTATCATGTACCCTAATAGCAGAAGCCATAGAAGATAAAGACAACCCATAATAATCATTTCCATATCCCAGACCAGTTCCTAAACCATTTCCTAAGAACCATCTAAAAAAGTCTCCTTGTTTGACTTTTCTAGAAGATATACCTGACACTGGATCACAGCCATCTCCTATAGTCCAACCTTTGTTTGCTTTCGTAGTCCAGAAACTTGCACCTGCATTATTAGCGCTAGCTCCTCTTATGAATCCAAACCTTAGAGTCGCCGCCTCAGCATTCCCGTCTAACGCTGAAGTGACCGCAACACTAGAAAATATATCCCAAGAGGACACAGAGGGTAGATCCACAGTATCCCCTATAGCAGAGCTATGTGCTTGATCAGCGCCCCATCTGGTGTACCAGTTAGCAAGATCTGTAGAATCTGTTTCACCTAATAAGTTATCAGGATCATCATAGAGCCATTTAGCAAAAGAAGATGCCACAGTTGCCTGATCGTTAGAATAAGTTAGATTTGGATATAAACTTTCCTGAGAAAATTTGTAATAAAGTATATTAGGTTTATCCTTAAGAAGTCTTCCTAATTCTATATGATATGATTGAATACATTGTATAGTATCTGGATTCCACAGACAATCCCAACCGCGAGAAATTTTTTCTATATGATGTGTACCCGCCAGTTGATTATCGCATCCGCCGTCATGTTTGGGGCTGGTATCACAGTAAGCATCTAGAGGATTAGAGGGACTTCCGACATCTGATAGAAAAATAGCATGGTCATCATCTCCAGGGAAATCCTCACCTCCAGAAGGCTGGTGGGCAATAGAACCCATACACCTCCAATTTATTATTACACTTAAATCATATGTGTTAGCATAATCAACAAAACTAGATATCCATTGCGTACCCGTTGTATTAAGAGACGAAGTAGAAGGAGCCAGCGGATCCCAGTTGGATATTATATCCCCCATACCAACAAGAAGACCAACACTATTGAAACCCTTATCTGCTATTGCGGAAAGGTCACGGTTTGCTTGATCCAGATCACTTTCCGTGTTCCAAACATAGTGCTGGCTAGGTTGTAGATATACAATTCCTTTGTGTTGTGGGATATCTACCATTAGTATCTGAACTCATCGTCTATAGGATCAGATACATCAGTTAGAGGAGTGTCCTGTACAGACTCTGAATCCCGTAGTAGTTTGGCAGAGCATACCATATGGTATACACCATAAGCTTCGAAGCTATCTTCTTGTACTTGAAAAATTTCATATTTCCAATTTTGAAACTCTGGTTTAATTTGGTCCCCAGGAATGGGAGATCTATCAAGTTGTCTTTCTATATAGCTTTTATTAAATATAAATAATTGATCATTGGTAACTTCAATACCGAATTGTGTCAGATTTTCCTCTAATACTCTAGGGTCATAATGACCGTAAACAGTTACAGGTTCAGAAGCCACTGGTTTATCTCTAGCCTCCATGTATACAGGATCATAATCTTCATTTCTATAGTACTTATAGTAATTCAGTTTAGATCCAGACAGCTTAATGATCTCATCATCTACCAAATTAAATAATGATATATCTGGGTTTTGTGGATCGAAAAGATTAAGTTCACTATCACTTAACTGATCGATATCAGCTAGAGGTGGTACTTCTACTTTTACTTTGTAAGTTTTTTTAGCCATTAGAATGCGGTAAAGGCGGGAGGCTCTTCAATCTCTGAAAGCAGCTCCTGCACAAGTTGCTCCTTTTCCATTGCACTCTCCTGTACAAGTACCTGACCATTAAGCATGGCTCCACCACCAGGGGAGGGCAAAGTAGCGTATTTACCACGAATTTCTCCAAGAACCCCTTTAGCAACAGCCAAAGAAAATCGTTGAATCCAGTTCAGGTATGCTGGGTGCATCGTATTAGAATCTAATGCTCTATAAACAATGACCACTGGCTGGGGAGTTACTACAGGCTTAGGATATATCTGTAGGTAATTATTATTTATTACATTCCAACTGCCTTCTTGTCCTAAAACTTTTCTCATTATCTCTAGGTTTTGTTGGAGAAGATAGAAGTCTCCTACACCAAAATTTTGAAACAAGAAATTATCTTGGAAGTATTTGATAAAGAAATCAAACTCTAGTGTACCTGCTTGATGTTGAATGGATAAAAGAGTTTTCTTGTAAACAACATACTCTAAGTTATCCAAAATGTAGGGAGGAATTTTATAAATATTAAGCCCTGAAGATGCATCAAATGCTGTCATTTGCATAGTCCATAAAGGAGCATGATAATACATCTTAGTAACCGCTTCATCAATACAAGTTTTTATTTGATAAGGCGTAAGTTCCACACGAACTACTGGGTGGCCTAGTCTAGCCATAACAAAATCTTTTACAATTTCGTCAAAAGTACTAAACTCCACACCATCTTGTAGGGTAGTTCTATTAAGATCACTACTATTTATGTCCCCTCTCGGCGTACCGTCGCCTATAGACGGTCCATGTGATTCAGCGAAAGAGTTCCCATAAACAGTGCTACCAAAAGTAGATAAATTTGGAACAGGAACACCATCAATTTTCTGTGGCATTTTCTTCAGTCTCCACTACTTTCTTTTTTATATTTTTTCCTGTTGAAACTTTCTTTTTTTCAGCAGGAGGTTCTTCCGCAATTTCTTGTTCTGGCTGTAGGCCCCAGACATCCAATAAATCTTCTTCTGTATCTATTTTTTGTCCTGGGACAACCTGATGAAGACTACCCTCAAAAAATAACAAACGAGGAAAATTTGCTACATATTCATATTTCATTACATAACTCCTCTCTTATATATACATCCCTCAAAACAAAAGAGCCAGGAGATTTCTCTCCTGGCTCTCCCTTTTTTAAATTTCTTGAATCTAATTACTAGACAACAGTTGTGCCCATGTTAACCGTATTCTTAGCGAATGGGTGGAACATCCAGTTAGAGGTTGCACCAACCAGTCTGATAATACGATAGAACCGAGATTCGGGAGAAATTGCCGCCTTGCCATAACGGGTCAAGATACCCTTCCTGGGTTGGAAGGTTTCAGGATCCGTAATGGTTGGCAGTTGCTGTAGTGGGATGTATGGAGCGTAGACAAAGCCAGCATCCATAGCATTCTGACCCTTGTAACCGATCATGATTTCATCATCAGGATACAGAGGGTCAACAAACAGGTCATACCTTCCAGCAAACTTACCACGGAACTCAATGCTTGTGTTGCCAATGTTTGAAGGCTTATCGGCAGGTGCTATACCTCCCTCAAGCTTCGCAGCTGATTCCAGCATAGAAGCCATTAGTGGAGAAGTTAGCATCCACGAGCCTGGACCCCGCCATGTGGTCTTGTAAATATCCTGAGAAGCTAGGTTAATAATAGCCAGCAGGTTAGAATATACTTGACCCATATGCTGAGGAGCAAAGTTCGAAATATGCTCAGCAAAATCCACTACCCAAACATTACCCAAGGTACCAGCAGGATTGCTATCAACACTTGAGAAATCATACAACCAATCGCTTGGTGTAAAGCTTCCCTGTGTGCCGAATGGCTCAAAACCACCAGTGCTACCAAAGCTGTTGGGGTTGCCATTATCTAGCGCATCCCTATGCCATGTTTCGCCTGGGTTCTGTCCCACATCCGCTCCACCAGTGGCAGAGCTGACATCGTATGCAATCATACGAAGGTCTTCAATAAGTTCACGGTCAATTTCAAGAGCCAGTTCCTTGCTAAGAAGGTCCGTAAGCTCTCTCTCCAAATCCAGGTCGTGATAAGCACGAAGATCCTGAGAAGCTTCCAAAGTCCAAAGAGCCCGCATCTTACGAGTACGCGCTACAACAGCTTGCTGCTGGATATGGAAGTTAATCTCTGGGATCTCATTACCTGCAAGATTTTCACCTGTACTCACCGTCCAACCAAGAATACTGGAAGAATCTGGCCACCCAGCGATCTTACCTCCAACAGTTGAACTATAGCCACCCGCAGATGCTTGCATGACATTACTAGTGTCAAAGCCGTCCTGTGCGTTAGCACCAGTTAGACCACTAGCGTTATCACCAGCACCCCCAGCAAACTGACCAGTACCAGTCATGATCTTCTGTGTCGCAGAAGTAGAACCAATACCTGACGAGGTTAGACCCCGATAGGTTAGGTTATACTTACTGTACACAACTTGGTTTGCTGCCTTAGCCCCGTGTGAGCGGTTGTGACCCAGGTAGAATACTTGGCTCACTGGACCTGACATAGGCTGGACACCCACAATCGAGTTAGCAATGAGTTCAGGATATACACGACGAACTAGAGGGAATGCGAACTTCTGGAAAGTACCTAAGCTGCCTACAGTTGTTGCGTACTGGTTAGTTGTTCCTTGACCAAGAGACTCATTTATTTGATCTGAAATAATAGTCTTCGCTTGGTTTTCAAGCAACTGAGCAGTAACGCGCCGGGTGTAGTCATCGCCAATACCTTCTAGAACTGGTTCCCACTTTTCCGTCAAAACAGATGTTTCTTCAAAATCCATCTTTTTATTTCCTTACTCTTTTTTTGTGAAAGGCATAAACTTCATTACATCATCCGTCAGGAATGCGTTGTCAACTTTCCTTGAGGGAGTTGCAATGTTTTCCGCAATGACCATAGCCTTTTCTGAAGATTTAAAAGGCTTTTCTTTGGATTCTTCTAGGTCCGTGACCTCAGTTTCCAGCCTTTTTCTTTGTTCAGATAGGACACCGATCTTATCTGATAATACATGAACAGTATTTTCTAACCGTTCATTCTCCACCAAAGCCTTGCTGAGTTCATCAACCAAGACCTCGACCTCTTGCTGTGCTTGTTCAGCACCAGCAGACATTTTACTGATAGCATGATCTTCGTCATCCTTGTTGAGTTCTACAGCCATAACGGAACGAACAGCCTCAAATAGTTGTGCGTTCCTAAAGGTATCATCCTCTAGCTCTAGTTCTCTCCGTGCCTGTTCTTTAAGCTCATCAACCTGCATTCTCAGATATGCATGAACTTTGGCCTCAAGAACGGTCTTTTCACTTTCGACCTGTTCCTTGATAACTGAGTCCATAAGATCAGCAATATCTTTTACAGTTGTGTCACTTACACCTTCAGGAAGAAGATCAGCAATATCATGAATTTTTTCACTCATTTTTTAGACTCCAATTATCTATTAATATCTATGATACCACAGATATTTTTGTTAGTTTTTCTTACTTTTTGTATACTTCGCTATTTTGGGGACCTTTTAGAGGGATGAATTTCAGCAGCTTTAGCTTTTTTCGTAAACTCTTGTTCTGCTGCTGGTAATCCCCTAATCTTTTTAGCTACCTTAGAAGCGACAGTTCTTCCTGCATCAGTTGATCCCGCTGCGAATCCAGCGGCACCAGCAAGAGCCATGCTACCTAGGGTCTTTCTTATGGAGGTGGTACCTCCCCTTCTTTCAGAAAGCAACTCCCCCATTGTTTGGTAAACTGTGTGGGCATTAAACCGTTGCTGACCATATTTACCAACTTCCCTGCTAGAAGGCCGACGAATACGAGATTTTGGTCGCATTCCTGCGCCAGACTCACCGCCGCCTAACCTTCGTCCTCCAGGCTGTCTTAGACGCTGACTCGCTCTAACAACATTTCCTCTGTGCATTTTCCCCCCTACCATAGCACTGCCCTGTTTAGGAGAAACTCCTCGGATACCACGAGCGAAATTACCTACCCCACCAGCAGATCTAACATCTGCCACAGTTTGGCGTATACGGCCTAACCCAGCTCTACCCATTGATCCTACCCTTTTCCTCACATCTTGCCCAGTTTGGGATTGCCACGCTGCTTTAGCCCCTCGACCAGCAGCACCAAGCCCAGTCCGAATGCCGTGAGCAATAGGACTATAAGATCCACCTTGTTGGAACCTAGCCTTTCTTCGTTTATGAACCATGCTAGTACGCTCTCTGCCGATTTGACCTCGTTGTTGTACACCAGCAACCTCTCCCCTAGTCCTAGCCGCACCGACCTGACCTATACGCTTAGTGGCTACATCTGTTCTAGCCTGTTGCTGTGGTGTGGGTGGGCCTGGGCGAGAACGCCTAAATGATTGTACAGGTGCTTGACCTCCTGCGCCTTGTTGTTGCATGCGGTTTATCTTTTGTTGTACCCGCTCTCTGTTAATTCTACGAGCCCCTTCCTTTCCGAATCTTGCACGATTTATCATTCTGGCCATAAACTCATTAAGCTTAATTGCCGTCTCACCCCTTGCATGGTTAGTTCCAGCATGTAACTTCTTAGCTACTGCCAGTTCCTTCTTAAGTCTGGCATCTCTTTTCTTTTCATACTCACCAGCGACACCAGCCGACCTTTTCAAGTTCTCAATACCACCAGCTAATGCTATAAGACCACCACGGTCCATAGGATTATCTTCGTCAACTTTAAACCTTTGATCAAACTCATTCCTGAGCATGGTCATAAAAACTTTTTCAGATAGATCTTGTTGTAGATCTGATTTTACAGCAGCAACACTTTCAGATAGTTGCATTTGTCGAGATTCCGCCAATGCTGGGTATGCGCCCCTAGTTGATGGATCAGCAACGAGGTCAAAGGTAATAAGATTAAAATCTTCGTTTACCCTCTTCACATCACCTTCACCTTCTGAGAGGGTACCTAGCCCACGGCTAGAGATACCAATTTGTACACCACCTTTGATCAGGGCTTGCGCCGTCATACCTGCGGGAGTGTTGAGAACTTCTGCCTCGCCTATAACCTCATTACCCTTCATGGACAACTTTGTTATTAGGTGAGAAGCATTAGAAAGCTTCACTGTATCATTAGAGGGGTGATCTAATTCACCACACAAACGCCGTTCTGAAATTAGAGGTTGCAGCTTGCCTACCTGTGTTTCCATAACGGACTTTGGGTAAATCCTCTTGTTATTGTTTGCCTCTTCCGCCCGTTGGAAGACACCGCGAACTTTCATTGTTCCGCGATCCTTAGATTCTTCCAAAATCGTAAGATTACTGAGCATAAATATATCTTGCAGTAACATTATTTGTGTTCCTTATACTTTCTAAATTTACTAGACTTCTGCGAACCGTGCTTCTTCATGGTTCTTACTGCATAAGCCTTTACACTGGTCCATTTGGCGGACGGTGTAGCTGCTCCTGGGGTAAATCCTTTTGCAACTTTTGTTTTTCCCCCAGCCTTGCTTTTCTTTCCCCAAGTGGGCTTGGTAACAACATATAACCTGTCAGCCCCCTTAGTTGAAAAAATTGTTCCATATGGTGATCCAGATTTTAGAGCTTTATCTATTGTAGGATAAACTTTAACCCTAGACTTCTGAGCTTTAGTTTTCTCTTTTGGCTTTTCCTGCCCTTCGTCTAAAATTTGAATGGCTTCTACAAGATTCATTTTTTTATACCATGCTTACCCTTAACATGCTTGACACACCGTTCAAAGGATGCGCTTTTTTCTGGTCCCGTTGATGAGTGACAAACTGCCCAAGGATTAACTTCTTTAGCCCTCTCCCGAATAACTTGTTCAAAAGCATACCTAGAAGAAGACTTCTTTTTCTTTCCTTTTCTCTTCTTTTTCTTTTGAGGACCACCTAGATTAACTCCAAGCATTCCTACAGTGGTCATTTCAGAAATGAGTTGTTCAGCTTCTTGTAGTAAACTTTGAAAACGCTGAAGTAATTCATTAGCTACTTCAGTGTTTCCACGATCATTTCCAAAAAGGTTACGACTAGGATCTAATTGAGGATCTACAATAAGGTCATCCTTTTTCCAATTACTTGGCTCTGTAAGTGCATCCTCTTCAACAGATTCATTCAAAATCCGCTTCATAAAACTAGCTGGAACTTCTACATTAGAAATATCTAACTGGTCTTTGGGCGCACTTTGAGGCAGGCCAGGTTGGTGTGCAACCTTTCCTTCCTGAATATCCGCAATCTCTTGACGAATAATATCCTCAGCAATGGACCCTACAGACTTTGCCATTGAGAGAAACTAGTCTTCGTCAGATGATTCTTCGTCAGATTCTTCGTCTAGAAGTACTTTGTCCAGAAGAGTTTCTAGTTCATCTAGTTCTTCTTCAGACAAGTTTGCCAGAGCACCTTCAAGATCGTCGCCATCTTCTTCCAAACTATCTTCGCTTTCCGCGATTAGTTCAAAAACATAATCAAGATGTTCGCTGATCTTTTCTTCAGAAAGCTCTTCCTCTAGGTGAGATTCACACAAAGGACAAACATGACCTTCAGCGGCTTCTTCTTCTGAAACTGCTGCTGGTGGGGCGCATTTGTCGCCACCATCATTACTTTCTTCTACAACTC
>Ga0114899_1001330_pt1 | contig 14700 bp, 11 predicted proteins | sample MalvireepMed_215_FD_83497 | JGI IMG/M metagenome (GOLD analysis project Ga0114899, IMG submission 83497) | Marine viral communities from the Global Malaspina Expedition - Malaspina viral metaG DeepMed_215 | ecosystem: Environmental > Aquatic > Marine > Oceanic | place: Mediterranean Sea... | reverse complement strand
TGGTAATATCGTCGCTACAGATGGCAACCAAGGTTATGAGAATGAAGACTTCTGCCGAGAGATGGCCGATCGAATTATCGGCGGCGAGTTCAAGGACGCAGATAAGCGGATCTCGCGCCGGACGGAAAAGTAGTCAGCGGTCACCCGAAAGGGATCGGAACTAACCATAGCCGCCAGATTACCTTGGCCGCCCACCTGATCGGAGTACCGAATGGACGACCGCGCTGCCTTCGCAGTCGCGCAACTCAATGAGTTCCGCTCCAATCTCGCTGGCCAGCAAGAAATCGTCGTTCAGAAACTTGCTTCAGGCGCGGCGTTGCATGAGTTAAAAAACCACGATCGTGAACGCCATCTTGATGCGTCCCGCGCTAGGGTGAAGCTGGTCCTCGATGAGGTCGCCCCTGGCTGGCGAACGCAGCTTGCGGCCAAGCCATGGCTACAAACCGAAGATACCTTTCTCGACAAGTTGGCGAGCGAGCAGATCGTTAAGCTCACGGAAGGCGTCGAGATTCAGACTCGCCTGCGAAGCGATGTGGGGTCAATTATCGGCGAAACCCTGCATGAGTGGGTCTGGACTGCCGAAACGGCGCGCAAATGGCACAAGAATGAGTATGTCGACGCCGTCACCGAGGCCGCAAAGTCGGTGAATGAACGCGTTCAGGCTAAGACTGGCCGAGACGACATCGGTGAGACCAAACTATTTCAGGAACTTTACAGCGATAAGCCCGCTGGCGCAGGTAAGCCTCGGCTGAGGTTTGGAGAGACCAACCAGGTCATCGAACGCGATCGACGTTTTGGTGCGATGCAATTCAGCGCTGGGTGGTTTACCGCAATTCGTAACGTGCTTTCGCACTCATCAGGATTTCAGCTTGAGAAGTACCGCGCCCTCGAGTACCTCGCGGCTTTGAGCATTCTCGCTCGCTGGGCGGAGGAAGCAGATGTTGATGCAGTCGACGGCACCTCGGAAGCTTGACGCTCCGTTACGGCAGTGCGCGGTAGGTCAGGTCGACGTGTGGACTGATAACGAAGGCCTCGATGGTGTCGTGTTCGAGCACAGCGTTGATGAACTGTTCCGTGCCCCCGACGAGCGTCGAGTTGTAGTCGACATCGGTCGACAAGTACCAACTCCGATCCTGCGGATATAGCACCGCAGGGAACTGAAACGGGGCATCGGCAGCAGCATCGAAAGTGCCGGTGAGCGCCGACAGCACCACCTCGAACATCACATAGTCGCGCAGACCCAGAACCAAAGTAGGGAAACTGATTCCGGGAACATGCATCGGCGCTATGCCCTCCCAGTAGCCGGCATAGATGCATGACTGCGGAGCCTGGGTCCGGTTTACGACCTCGAGGAACGCGGTCCTGGAGATCTGGTCCAGGCTGCCCTCTTCTGGACCGCAGCCCGACAACGACGGGTCGCGGTGAACGATCTCGGACCAGTGCGTGTCCTGCTCAAGGGAGACACCAATGGCCCGGGCGTAGTGCGACCACCGCGCCACGTACCCACTCTGATCGTCGTGAGCCCGGTGGAGAATCCGGCAATACTTGTCGAACCCAGCAGGGACCTGGAAATCGACTCGATACACGTCCCCAGACTGGCGTCGTCTCGCCCAGTCCGTCCGTGAGGAGTCGGTGACGAGCTGAAACCCGCTCCAGCGCAACTCCTCAAACATGTTCACCACGCTGACCCTACCTACGCCCGCCCCAACTCCCCGGCGATGTCGTTTGCGCCCCTGAAGCATCCAGACTGGAACCACGAGCAGCGCCAATCGGCAACAAGTCGACGCAGCGATTCTCTGGAACCCCAATTCCACAGGGTGCAGCGACCGTCCCAGTTCCTTGGTTCTGGGACGAGGTGCTTGCTGGGCATTCTTGGGTGTGGGGAGCTGCCGTTCGATGGCTCAAGAACTGGTCCCGATGCCGCGTCTCGTCACGGGAAAGTGGGCAGTACACGGCCCGTACCATGTCTTTAATGGATGAAGGCTCGAAGGTTAGGCACCCAAAGCTACGCGCCAGATGGGCGTGGCTGGGAGGTGGGATAGGCGCGGTCGCACTCGTTGTCACAGGCGTCGCGGTCGTTCCCCAGATCCTCGATCGCGACCCGTGTAGCAGGGCCCTGTCATTCGCCTCCGACCTCGGGCTGCAGCTGTCCAGCGACGACGAAGTCGTCTCTTGCGACTGGCATACGAGCTTTCCGGACTCTTCCGGGACCGTCATGGTGAGGACTGCATCCGACGCCACCAGAAAGGCGTTACTGGAACGATCTGGGGTCAGCGAGGAAACCTACCGATGGGCAGTGAGCGTGGACGACGGCCCGGCCCGCGAAGAAGTCCGTAGACCAAACCTCCAGCGCAGCGAGCAGGTTTACGAAGCAACCGCCCCCAATGGCCACCAGCTCAGAATTAGTTACGACGAGGGTGTCGAATCCGGGCTTCTGCTCGCCGTGTCGGCTCTTGAGACGTAACTACCCGCTTCACCTCAACTCGTCAGAGCAGTTGCAGGGTCGGGCGCCCATCAGCACTTACGGACCCTGACGTCGAAGTGCGCGGTACAGCGTGGACCGCCCGACCCCGAGCTCGCGGGCGATCGCCGATGGCCCCTCCCCCGCCTCGACGCGGGCTCGAGCCTTGTCGATCTGCTCGTCGGTCAGGGCGCGTTTGCGTCCCTTGTACTTGCCTTCCGCTTTGGCGATGGCGATGCCCTCGGCCTGGCGTTCCCGGATGATGGCCCGTTCGAACTCGGCGAACGCCCCGAGCAGCGAGAGCATCAGATCCGCGCGAGGATCCTGGGCTCCGGCGGCATAGGTGGCCCGCTCGTGGATGAACTCCACGCTCGCGCCCTTCGCGGTGATCTCGCCGACGATCTGCTTCAGATCGACCAGAGATCGAGCTAAGCGGTCCATCGAGGCGACAACCAGCTCGTCACCATCTCGCAGGTACCTGATGCACTCTTCTAGCTTCACGCGATCGGCGCGCGACCGTGCGGACTGCTTCTCGACGTAGACCCGGTCGCACTCCCCCACCGCCTCGAGCTGACGCGCCTCGTTCTGATCGGCAGCCGACACCCGCACGTACGCCACCCGCTGCCCACGCGGACGCGAGACCCGGCGAGTCGACTTCGGAGCCGGCTTCGGCTTCCGCTCGATGATGTTCTCCGAGTCCGTCGACTCCACCCGAAAGTTCCAGCCCAGCTCGTCCCGGCGACGAAAGCGGGTCCGCACGCTCCCGCGGCTGACGATGAGCACCTCCTCGCCACCATCACCAGAACGGTTGAGCAACGTCCCGATTCGATCAGCCATGAGGAGACCCTTTCGTCCGGAATCTGTATCAATAGATCTTAAACCCCACGGGAAGGTGTTTCATAAGTGCCGAACTAGACCCTGTGACACAGCGGCGACGGTTGGCGGCATGCCGTCCCGCACGGGTGTACCCGATGACACATTGAAACTCCGCGCCACTCCCAGTCGAGGGCCACGCCGAGCGGCGACGTCCGGCCCAGGCTGGAGCAGACACGGGCGGCTGCGCCCTCAGCCGTACTGCCGAATGATCACGACGCCAGCGGCAAGGCAGTCGCCAGATCTCCGGGAGACCGACGGGCCGCTCTCGTAGGCATCAGCTTCCACAACCGCGGCCTCAACTTGGGTGCTGGATTTCTCAAACGCGATCTGGCCGATCCCGCAGATCTAGGGCTAGGTCGTTACCGGGCTGGCCTTGCCCTGCAGGTCCGACCACGAGTCCGACGAGGCGATGTCGCTCTCGTAGCCGATGAGGTAGCCGTAGGACTTGCCGATGAACTGCTCTTGTGTGCGCAGGCGGCGGATCGTTTTCTCAGCGGCGGATCGTTTGAGCTGAACCACCTCGTCATCGCGCCCGGTATCGGACTTGCCCTCGATAATCCAAATGCGGCCGTCTGAGTCCTCGGCGGCGAAGTCGGGGTAATAGCGGCGGTCGAGCGAGTAGGCCATGTACGCCTTCTCGTGCTCGTAGAGCCGCTTCCACCACCGGATGTGTGGGGAGGTGTCGAGCAGCTCGGCTAGTTTGAACTCGCCGGAGTAAGAGTCGAAGGACTCGGCGTTGAACATGGAGCTGTTCCACTGCCCGTAGTGCTGGCGTGCGGCGAATGCGGCCCGCGTGTCTACGAGAGCTCGATCCTCGATGGTGCGGCCTGGGCTGAGGTAGTAACCATCGTCCACCGGAAGCTCTAGCGGGTCTAGATGGACCGTGACGGCCAGCTTGTTGCGGTACTCGGCGGTCTTTCGCGCGATCAAGTCCGCGAGGACGGATACCGCAGAGGCCAGCGCCTTGACCGACCAGGCGGTGATGGGCGCGGCGTCGAGCAGCCGGGGGATGAGGTGGCCGCGCGCATAGGTGATGTTCTCGGAAGTCTGCGTGATTCCGTTCAGGGAGAAGAGCTGGCGCAGCAGCTCGGCCTCCACACGCTCGCGACTGGTCATCAGGGCCTCCACCTCGGCCTGGACCCGCGACCGCGTCAGAATCTTCCCAGCGATTACGTTCGGATCGAGCGCGACGCGCTCCATGCGCCCGCCCTCGGCGGTGATGGACTTCGCGGCGGTTTCCACCTCGTCGTCGGCGATGTCGTCCAGTTCAAAGGCTGCGTCCACACGGCGCAGGGTCGAGCGCGGGAAGGTGAATGTGCTCCCGGCCAGATGATCCCGCACCTGAACCCGAACCCGCGCGGGCGGCGGCGGCGGAGCCTGGATATCGCCGGGTCCGTCTCCGCCGATCTGCTTGGCGCGCACGCCCTCGCGACCCCCGATCTTGACCTCGGTGGCAGAGTCGGCGTCATCCACGGCGACCTCCGCCGCGCCCGTGCTGGCGCCATCCTCGATTTCGGTAGCGAATTGTCCCCCGCGACCGTCGGAGGTCCCGTCGGTGTCGTCCGTGCGTACGACCTTGGTCCGATCCTCGGTGTCGGGCACCGCGTCGAGCAAGCCGAACGAGCGCAGGACGTTCTCGGCCTCCAGCAGCTTGCGGAACGACTCGTGGGCCACGATGTCCAGTTCGTTGATCGCGGCGCTCTCAACCCAGTGGCCAAACGGAAGCCGCAGCCCACGCCCCATCGTCTGCTGCGTGAGCACCTGCGAGTCCATTGCCCGGAGAGTGACCATGACCGCGATGTTCTTCACGTCCCACCCCTCCTTGAGCTTATTCACGCTCACCACCGCTCGCACGGGCGTCTCGGGGCGGTCGAGGTTGGCCAGAATCTTCTCCACCTCAGGGGTCATGCTGTCCGAAGTGACCTGAAGAACGGCGGTTGACGAGCCGAAAAACTCAGGCGTGCGGAGCTTCTCGGCGACCTCCGTGGCGTGCGCGATGTCAGCGCAGACTACAAACAGCAGCGGATGCACCGCCGAGGCTCCCGGGTTCTCGGTTATGTACGCCGAGTACGCCTTCTCCTTGCCCTTAAGAAGGGTCACCGCATCGCGGAGCTGCTGGTGCTCGCCCAGTTCTCCGTAGCCACCTTTGCGGTAGGCGATGACCGGGACCTTGACGTGTTGATCCTTGATCGCCTGGTGCAGCGGGTAGCGATAGATGACCGCGTCGCGCGCATCCGAGGTAGCCGTCAGACCGATGACCGCAGCAGGCTTGAGGTCGCGAATCGCAGCGTTGAACGCCTTGGCGCTCGGGCCGTAAAGGTGATGCTCGTCGGCGACGACCACGAGGTCGTTATTAGCCGCGAGCTGGTCGTAGAGCACCCCGGCGAATTCATTGTGCTTGCGGATTCCCCGGCGTGTGGCGTCCTTACCCTCGGTGGTCGAGCCCTCCAGGGTGGGTGGAGCGATGAGCTGCTGGATGTTGAACACGTAGACCTCAGCGCGGCGCTCACCGCCGAGATCCTGGTCGTGCAAGCTCTGCTGGATCTCGGTGATGTAGTTGTCCGGTGTGATGACCTTCGGGGGCAGACCGGCACCGGGGATGTACTTGGGGTGGCCATCGGAAAAGTTCGCGATGGTCTTGTTCTGGACGACCAGGCCAGGTGTGACGATCATGACTTCGGCCCGCCTGGTGACGCGGCGGACGTACTCGATGAACGAAGCCATAAGGTAGGTCTTTCCCGCTCCCGTGGCCATATCCATGACCTGCGGCACCGCCGGGTCGAAGTCCCCGGACAGGCGCTCAACCAGCACCCGCAGCGCCTCGCGGTTCGGGCCGCGCAGATCGAAGTCGCTGGCGATATCGTCGACCAACTCGGGCTCGAATAGGAAGTTCGGGATCATCGGCTCAGCCCTCGATCTCGTCGACGCGGAACAGGTCATTGGGGATGTGCACCACGCGGCTGCCCTTGCGGGTCTGGCGCAGCGCCTGCGCGGTGTCAGGATCGATCGCTGTAGCGGCAATGACCACCTTCTCGTCAGCGTCCAGATGCGAGGCGATCTCCGCGACCAGGTCCGGGGTGGCTACAGATCGGATCACCAGCAACCTGGTCCGTCCCCGGATCCCGGTGAACACCGGGTGTTCGGGCGTGAGGCGGAAGCTCAGGTGCGCGGCCACCGACCGCTCCAGGACGTCCGCGTCGAGCGCGGCGAGCGTGAGGGTAACCACCCCCAGCTCCGGGTCGTAGTCGAAGCACTCGGGCGCTAGCTGGGCGACATGGAAGCTGCCACCGCCGCGCCAATTGATCATGTCGCCGGAGTTCTTGGTCTTGACCATTTCCTTGATCTTGCTGACCGTCTTGTCCTTCTTGAGGTCGTCGTCGCCCTTGATCGCCTTATTTAGCAGGCTCGTGAGCTTCTGCGCCTCCTCCGGCGTCAGATTCTCCGGCAGACCGTTTTCGGTCGCGTCTACGCGCTCCCCGGCGGTCGTCGTAATCCCTCCCGGATCCTCGCCGCGCACGACCTTCGTCAGGCGAGGGAGAGTGAACTGGGAGAAGTTCGACTCCAACAGCTCGCATGTCACCCAGCGGCGACCCATCTTGTGTGCGACCGCTGCGGTGGTGCCGGACCCGGCGAACACATCGAGCACGATGTCAACCGGGTTCGTGGCGATGTGGATGATGCGTTCCAGCAGGCGTTCGGGCTTGGGGGTGTCAAAGGGAGTGGTTCTCGGAAATAGTGCCTTGATCTCCGATTTTGCGGCGCGGTTATGCCCTACCCGGTCGTTGGACCACCACGTGCGTGGGACATTCCCTCGGGTAGGGATGCCCGACTTCATGCCGAATCCCCCATGTCCTCCGCCTCGGATGACGATCAGAGGCCAAACAGACTGTTCCATCACAGATCGGGCGAAGTCAGAGTCGGCGCTGTTCCATCCGGGGATCACGATCCCTTTGACCCCCGGACGTGCCTGCTCGATCGGCAGACCGCAGAGTCTCGCACGCTCAGCGTCGTCGGCCAGGTCCACCAACTCGTACCTACCCCACCCCTTCATAATCTCTAGGAGAGTGTCCTGATTCATCGCCCAATGTCTTCCCTGGGCCGGATAGATAAGATCCCCAGTAATCGGCTGCTGGATTGCATACACCATCCCGGGGTGCGTGGCCGCTCCCGGAGCGGTGGGATTGTCATCCCACCACGGACCGTTCGGGTCTCGGTCTGGGTTAGTGAATCGCATGTTGTCAGCGGCGGTCCTTGGGAGGCGATTGAAATCGAACGCCGGGGATTTTCGATACACGAGAATGATGTCGTGGTCGTCGGAGAATCCTCCAGAATCGGATCGCGGCGAGTCCGCTTTCTGCCATACAACCTCTGCCATGAAATTGCCGGGGCCGAATATCTCATCGAGAAGCACTCTCATCCGGTGGTTCTCTGAGTCGTCCAGGTGCACCCAGATCGAGCCGTCGTGAGAGAGCAGCTTTTTGATGTGAAGCAGTCTGTCCCTCATCATCGTGAGCCAGATCGAGTGTTCCAGGTTGTCCTCGTAGTGGGTGAACGTCTTCTCGGTGTTGAACGGTGGGTCGATGTAGCAGAGCTTGACCTTGCCCAGGTACTCGCCGACCAGCTCGGGCACGCGAGTCAGCGCCTCCAATACGTCGCCGGACTCGCCATTGATGAGCAGGTTGCCAGTCGTCGGCTCCAGTTCAGCAAGCGCGGAGTGCGCAGCGGTGGGCTGCTTCGGGGCCTGCACACCCTCAACGGTCTCGCCGAACACCAAAGGCCGCGTCTGGCAATAACGCGGATCCTGCGGAGAAACCCAGGAGTAGCCGTACTTCCCGTTCTCGGTCGGGATCAAGGCTTTGTCCTTGTTGAACCAGGTCAATTCGAGACGCTGTTGTTTCTTATTTGAGGGCATATCCGACGACGCCTCTTCAGACTTGGGAACGGTTGGCGGCACATAGACTCCAAGTAACCGAAATCTCTGAAACCACTCTCTTGCATGGGACATTCCACCGTAGTCGGCGGCGCACGAGACACCGAACAACCCGCTGAACATCCGTTCCTACGGCAGCGGTGCCGATAGTGTCAGATTCTGACAAGTTCGCAGGTCAGCAGGGTTCGGTGATCTCAACGGCCGGCGCAGAGACCTGCGTGCTAGTCGCGGAGGCGTTTACCATCGGCAGGCATGGCCCCTGCCACGACTGCCCGTAACCAGCTGCACGTCTCAGTGATCACGCCGGCTTCCAAGGCGGTGGCGTTCTTTACCGGTGACGACACGGTGGATCTGGACGATGTCGACTGGCTTCTTCCCCAGGGGTGCGCCCCCGGTGACGAGATCTTCCACGTCACCGGATCGACGAGGCCAGCCATCATCGAATGGGACCACATCATCGACGGTCCGCATAGCCCGGACGGGCTCGATTTCGAGAGCATCTGGCTCTACCCGGACGGTGTCTCGGTAGCCGCGGTCGAGCGTCGGCTCGGATGTCCGTTCCCCTCTGAGCCAGGCACGATCAATCCTGACCTGGCAGACAAGGTCCGGGCAGCGGTCATGGCTGAAGCCGAATCCCCGACCTCATGGCGGGAGCTGAGCGGTGAACAGTGCGCCCAGGTCCCCCGGGACCCCGGACAGTCCTCGGCGTATGGCTGCCCGGTGTGCGAGCACGAGGAGCTAGATCTGGAGTGGCATGTCACCGATCACCCTGACGACGTGTGCCGTGAAATCGCAGTCTGCCGGGACTGCCACGACCGTCTCCACTCCCCTGTCGAACCGCAGCTAGCCGACTTGCTGGGGGAAGGCCGGCCACCTTGTCCCTCCTGTTCAGCGGAACACACGGTACGGGTGCTGTGGGGGTTTCCCCCCGGCCCGCCTCCGCCCGGGTACGAAACGGCCGGCTGCGTCATCTTCGGCGTGACGCACGAGTTCCGGTGTGGCGATTGCGGGCTGTCTTGGACCGAGGACGACTCCTACTACCCGCGGGTGCCAGCCCCGACCGGCGACATGCTGGTCCGGGCACGGATTGCGGGCACCGTCATGCGTCCCGAACTCGAGCACCCACGGCTGCGACAAAACGGGCGACTGGTCGTCGGACGGTACGCGGGACCGCCGAATCACGGTGTCGACCCGGCCTGGGAGTCGGACGGCAAGACCTGCGTAATGCTCGGTGAGGACGGCCGGATCTACAACGTGGACCCGACGTCGATACGAAGCACCGAACCCCGCGACCGGCTTGATGAGCTCCAGGAGACCACCGTGATCGTTGACCACGCCGAACCCGAACTGTTCGAGGCCTTGGACTCCGACAATGGGCAGGTCACACTGGCCAGCCCCTACCTGTCCGAGCCGGTAGCGCTGCGCCTGGCCGAACTCGCCGAACGCTCGAGGCACGAGTGGTACCTGCTCACCTGTCTCGATCCTCGAGCCGCGGCCACCCACTACCTGTCCATCGCGGGGTTGACCAGGCTGTTGGAAGCGGGAGTGATGATCCAACACTGCCCCCAGCTCCACGCCAAGGCCTACGTGGTGGGTACCTCGTTCGCCATCATCGGGTCGGCCAACCTCACCGGCGCCGGCCTGGGCTCCGCCCAGGCTTCCAACTTGGAGTTGTCGGTGACCGTTCCCCGCCCTGACGTGCCCCGGGTGCAGAGCATCCTGGATCAGTGGTGGGACGAGGGCTTTGAGGTCGGGCAGGATGACATCGACCGTCTTGAGCGCCAGGCGGCCGCGTTGCCGCCCGACCCACGTCCCGGCCCACCTGCGCCCCGCCCCGCTAATGACCTGGACGCTGTCGTAGATCAACTGCTCAACGAGGCCCGCCAAGACAACGTCGGGCTGTGGATCAAAATGCTCGACGGCACTCCGGATCCGGATGACTGGATCTCTGGTGGATGGTTCTCCTCCAGCAGAAGACCATCTTGCGCACCCGGCGACCTGGTCCTTCTCTACTCCAAGAAGGAACACGGATGCGTCGCCGTGGTGGAGATCGCCCAAAGCGCTGAGCAGGACCCAAATCTAGTGTCCGACCACCAGGGAGAAGAAGCCGGCCGGCGATGGCCCTGGGTGAACCATGCTCTGCCTCGGTTCATGCCCTACGACCCCGTCGCGGTCACCGCTCGAGACCTGGACATCAAGCCCCAACGACTGCAGGGAGGGCCGAAAAAGCTCCAGATCGATGAGTTTGAAACTGGGGTACGGGCGCTCGCAGCAGGCTGTCAGATCACTGACACCAACGGCGGGTTCGTCGGATAAGCAGACCGGCGCTTCGCCGATAAGTCGCGTTCCGACAATCCGCAGCCGGCACGGCTCACGATGGCAGGATCCAACGCCTAAGCAGACAAGCCGAAGCTGCTAGAGCTGCTCGTTACCCAGGGCCTCGACGCCACCCAGGGCGGCCCACTAACGGCATGAAAATCATCCAGTCACCGACTGCGCCGATATGCGGGAACACCCGTGGGAGCAACGCAGCCCGGCCACCAAGAGTTCTGTCAGCGGGGAGGCGACCCAGGACAACAGGAGCAGCTCCGGCCGGCACGACCGGCAGCACGGCCAACCATCAATCGGACCCACCCACAAGTGCCGGCGAACGCGAACATGGAAAGTTCGCAGTTCAGACGCTGATTGCCCCCCCCTCATCACAGGGCGGGCTCGTCACGCGGCTAGGCACCCGTGCTCGTTGCTCGCACCGGACTTGCCTACCAGCCTGAGAAGCACGATCTCTTCGGCGCCCGACACCATCAGCGGTATATACCTCGATCCGTATTAACCGACGACGGTGTTTACCTCTAGCGAAACTACTCAGGAAGTGCGTTTCGAATAGCTGCCTCGATAAACTCAGACACGGTCTCCCCTTGTTGGATGGCCGCGATCTTCGCTCTCCGGTACACCTCAACATCAAGCGCTAAAGATGTCTTCGTACGCCGAGGACCGGCCGGACGTGCGGGTTCAGAAGCAGAGAACGTTTCCGAGACCGGCCGGATGGGAGCTGCGGCCCGTGGGCGCAAACTACGGCTCACCGGTTCCGATTTACCACTCATTTAGTCACCTCAACGATCTCGTCCATCAAGTCTCGATAGCCGAAGAAGCTTGTTGGACATGTGCCGAATGACTGGCGTATCGCCTGTCGCTTCCCAATCACATTCTCGAATACGAACACCCCTTCCGATTCAAGGGCCTCCTTTGTGAGCTCGAGCAGCTTAGTGCCGAGCTCAACGCTCGTGAGAAGGACGCCAGCTGGCTTATGTGCAGCAGCCTCCAACGTCGGCCAGACGCGCTGGAGGTCCAACCCAGACGGCGCAGTGGGGACCACGACAACATCAGCCGCATCGATCGCGGCCTGAATGATGTCAGCAGCACCCGGAGGCGTGTCGATCACTGTGATGTCGCTACTAGATGCGCGCGAAAGCGTGATCTTGTTCGCGGGCGAGACTTGAAACGGCAAAGGCGCACTCCCCTCCGTCGCAATCTCAGCCCAACTAGTGGCCGACCCCTGAGGGTCCGCGTCTAGCAACTCAGTCGACTTGCCCTGCGCGCTCGCGACCGTCGCTAGGTAAATGGCGGTGGTCGTCTTACCGACGCCACCCTTGGTGTTAACTACCGCAATCTTCAAAACCCGCTACACCTCAATCCTTTTATACCGCGATACCGCTGTACCAATTGTGGTCATCACCTTGATACCAAAACTGCAGCACAGGAGTCCGCCAGCCACGCCGGCCACCCCGAAATACCTCTAAACCGATACCGGTACATCAGTAGTCACCGTTAGACGGGTAATGGTGTTGCGGTATGTACCGCTCACGGGTTTGCGGTATGTACCGCTGCTGGTGTGCCGCAGCCGCTGACCGCCGACAGAGCCGTAGGCGGCGCCAAAAACTCCACCTCACCTAGGCGTGTCGATAGGATTTGTGGCGCCAAGTGTGGGAGTTTTCCTCCCATGGCGACGAAGCAGCGGGGCCCCGGGCGACCGTCATTCGGCGAGCGCATGCGCGTGCCCGTCCGCATGGCTCCTGAGGTGTACGAGGCACTTCGGGTGGAAGCCAGGTCTAGAGGCGTCTCGATGTCTCAATACTTGGCTGACCTCGCCGCCATCAATCTTGGCCTGCCCGAGGCCGTAGTTCCACCTGCAGATGAGGAGGCAATTTCAGCGTGAAGCGGTGGCCGGCCCGCGCCCGGCCAACAGTTGAACACCCCGCAACCCTGAAATGACTGATCCCGGCCCACTGGCAGGTGGACCGGGATCGAAAGTCAAGAGTTCGAGTTACCGCTCAAACTCGGTGTTGCTCACCAATTAGGAGAGCTGTGCTTCCAGGCACCTCTCAGAGTAAGTCATACCCATCGGATGGTCCAGTCGATCCGGTCGGCGTGTCTCGCTCTGACCGCGACAACCTCATACCTCTCGATCCCACCTGGTGGTGGGACTCTGTGGTGTGCGCGTGGAGTCCGCGCCCGTATGTGCGTGTCGACTCCCGCAAAGCGCATACCTTCGCCGCCACCAGGCGCCTCACCGACGGCGCGCCGGGGGAGGGGACACCTTTCGCGCTGCACCTAGCCGATGAATCGGGCAAGTTTCGGCTCCTCGCCCTGGATTTTGACGCCCACCATGCCGGCTCAACCGCGGACAAAGACCTTGCAGCGTGCACGGCTGCCTTGACTGCCGCGGGCATCGAGCACCTGGTGTGCTCGTCAGGACCTGGTGGGGGATACCACGTGTGGATCCGGCTGAGCACCGCCGTCTCCCCGCAGCGCCTGGCACCGATCTTCGACGCTTTCTGCGCCGTGTGGCCCTCGCTGGATCGGGGCCCGCTGTCCAATTCGCGCACGGGTTGTGTCCGCGCCCCGGGCTCGCCCCACCGCGCCGGCGGCACCTCGGTACCCCTGACAGATCCGCATATCCGCCCGGTGTCCCTGCGGGCCTTGCGCACCGTACTCACGCACCTGACACAACTCCCTCCAACCAGTGCCGCCACCACCTCCGACACTGCGACCGCACCGGTTCCTGTGCACGTCGATGTGCAAGGCCATCCGTACCTCTCCGGGCCCAGACGCCCCCTGAACCCACAGATCCGTGCCCTTGCCCGCGCCCCGATCACCGACCGCACGGATGCCTCCGCGGTGGGGTGGTCGATCCTGCTGGCCTGCGTCCACGCGCGGATGCAGTACCGCGACCTGTACGAAGCTGCTTTCACTGACCGTTGGCCCGGTCTGGAGTTTGTCCGCACCAGCCGTGCAAGTGCGGGGGAGCGCACCCCCCGATTCGACGCGGCCACCGAGCTGGCCCGTCAGTGGGCCAAAGCCGTCACCGCAGCCAGTTACACCCGGCCCAGCACTGCAGGACCCTCGCCCGCCCGCCGAGCCGCCGAAGCGACTGTCGCCGACCTGCTCACCCGCATGGACTCCCGGCCCGGCCGGTGGGCTGGCAAGACCGGAGCCCAGGACCGTCTGGTGCTCCTGGCCCTGGCAGCCCGCACCCTTGCAGCCGCCGTCATAGAGGTGCACCTGTCCGAGCGCGACTGGGCCCTCGCCGCGGGCCTGACCAGAGACGCCGTCGCCGACCGACTGAAAGTCCTGGCCCAGCAGGGCTGGGTCGCCCGCGTGCAGCGAGCGGCCGGCCCCTGGGCGGCGGTGTGGCGGATCGTTAGACCCGGGGGCGGGGAGCAAAGAAGTGGCGCAGTATTTACCCCGGAGATGCAGAGCCAGCTTGACGCTGAGCTCGAATGCGCTCGGGAGGACATTTGGCACGCCCGCCCCCTTGGGGTGTTGGGCATGCGCGTATGGGCCCACATGGCCGCTGGTCGCCTGTCGGTGCGTGAGCTGGCGACCAGGTTGGGGGTCTGTCCGGCGACGGTACGTAGCAAGCTGCGCGCGCTGCGCTCTCTGGGGTTGTGCACCGCCGATGGCCGGGTGTACCGGAGTCGGTCGCGGTTAGCGCGAGCCGCTATTGCTGCTGGTGTTGACGGTGCGCACGCCGATCGGGTGCGCTTGTACCGGCTGCATTCGGCGGTGTTCGTGTGGTGGTTCACCACCAGGCATCAGCCGCAGCGCTCCGATGCGTTGGCCGAGTGGGGCGATTTTCCCAATCCTGATGAGGCTGAGCAGGCCCACCCGACCGACATCGCCCTGGCCTACGGCGCCACCTCGACCGGCCCGCCAGTATCAGCCACCACCTGGGGCGCGGCGATGGCTGCCCAAGACCTTCATCGCGAGGCCGACCCGGACAGTTGGTGGGAACTGGTCGCCGCAGCCCGCGCCGCCCTGCCCGCCCCCGACATGCTGCTCGCCCCGCACCAATGGGCCCGCACCACCGCAGCCTGACCACTGGCGCCGAACGAGTCGGGGCGAGTCACCACAGGTCGGGGGAGGAGTCGGGGGA
>Ga0114899_1001329_pt1 | contig 14700 bp, 13 predicted proteins | sample MalvireepMed_215_FD_83497 | JGI IMG/M metagenome (GOLD analysis project Ga0114899, IMG submission 83497) | Marine viral communities from the Global Malaspina Expedition - Malaspina viral metaG DeepMed_215 | ecosystem: Environmental > Aquatic > Marine > Oceanic | place: Mediterranean Sea... | reverse complement strand
AGGGAGAATTACTCATGGCTGGTTCTGCATATACGAGTGTTTCACGTTACGCTATTTTTGACGAAAGAGCTTACCTGGGGGAACTTTGATGACAGTTCTAGTGACCAGATCTATCCCATACTTGTGGGGGATGACGGGCTTACCATGACCCAGAATCCGGGTCAGAATATCCTGGAAACCAATACCGGTCACGGTCGCCCATTCTACTTCAATGGTGGAGTAAATGAGGTTACCGGATCCTTTAATACTATCATCGAAGAGACCTTTGGAAAGACTCTCATTCAGTGGGGATCCACATTGACGAGCAATGATCTCGATTCTTATAGCATTGATATAGGAGGGGGTCTTTTAACAGGTGGGTATCGGTGGCTTGGAAACAAAGTGGCATCCATGACACTCACGTCGGGAGCGGATGCCGGGGCGCAGCGACTGGCCGCGTCATTCACCCTCCAAGGAAAGAGTTACACTTCAACGCTTTCTCCAGCAATAGCCGCAGAGGATTTCGGAAATTATTCCGACGCAACCGGATATATGCACCACCAAGGTACGTGTACCGTTGGATCAGGTAGTGGTGCTGCCAATGCCACCGTCAGGGATATGTCGATGACCTTTACCAACAATCTTGATGTGGGGGTTGGGACAGGAATTACTCCTCAATGGTGTTTGTTCACGGGGCGCACGGTAACATGTGATCTCACGCTACTGTATGAGACGGATGATTTATTGGACGCATTTCAGTCCGCAAATCAAAACACCGTAGAAAAATGCACCCTCAATATGGCCTATAACAATGGAACTCTCACGCTTACGCTAAAGATGAATGCCAATGTGGTCATTAATAATTTCGAGGTACAGGAGTCACTTGGATCAAGGGCACTGGTCAACGCAAGTTTCACCGCCCTTATAGATGATGCGACAGCCAGCGATGACGACTTCGAAGTAACAGAGGCATCGTCATAACCTATATTCTTAATACAGTAATCAGGTGAGCAATTATGCCGTTAGTCACTATCTCTAGAGACGAGATATTTGATCTTGCCAAGAAGAAAGACCCGGCGATCAATCCCTACAAGATGATAATTTCAGGCGGGATGGTAAAGGTCATTGGAAGCGATGAGCCACCTGAGGAGCCTAAGAAGGCAAAGGCAAAGCCAAAGGCACCTCCGCCACCAGAGCCGGAGCCGCAGGAAGACGAGTAATAACCTCGCTACGTAAGTCATACAGCCTGTGCGGGTAAGCTCGCGCAGGCTTTTTTATTAAGGGGACGGTAATGGCAAAAGTGCCGATCAAGATCGACTTCCAGACAAGAATGCTCATTGGGAAGTTCAATCAAGTATTCAAAGTGGTAGACACCTTGGGCGCGTCGTTTGTTGATACAGCGAAGGATGGTGAAGAGTTAGCGAAGAGAGGGCGTGAAATAGAAGTTAGGATGGAGGGTCTGTTCCAGAGTGCAATGAAAGTAGCAGCTGGGATGGAGAATCCGGCTAAAGCGGTCAAGATTTTTCACGCAGTGCTTAAGAGGCATGCAGTAGAAATAACGAAGGTGCGGCGACTGACCGCGGCACAGGAAGCCGAAAATAAGAAATTGGCGGCCTCTCAGACCCCTGTGAATCAGGAGCTAAATAAATATGACGCTACGCTGAAGAAGGTTAATTCGACCGCACAGAGAAGAGCGGTACTAGGTAAAACAGAGGCTAGTTTGTTACTGGTGAAGCGCAACCGGCTCGCCAAATATATGGCGACAACACAGATGTCAGCCGGGGAGAATAAGCGCGCCGAGGCTGTGTTGAGGCAGTTGAATCAATCCTACAGGCAGGAAATCAACCTCCTTCATAAACGCAATGCAGTGACAACAAGGGGTTCTAAAACAACTGGTGGTTACACTAAATCCATCGGAAGAACGAATGCAGCCATTTCCAACGCATCGTTTGCCGTACAGGACTTTGTTACGGTCATGCAGGGCGGCGGCGGGTTAGAGCGTGCTGTTCTATCCACGACCAACAACCTTGGAATGATGGCAACCATGTTGCTTGGTCCAGTATCTGGTGCCCTAGCTGGTGTAGCGGCGGCATTAGCCAGTGCAGCCCTTCCATGGATCATAAAGTGGTGGAAGAGTGTCCATAAGACAGCCGAAGCGCTGAGAGAGTGGGAGGAAACAACTAGTGCTGCGATAAAAAAAATAAGGGAGGAAGCGGCAGAAGCGATAGTAATGCCCGAAGTGGTATCGGGGCAGAAAAAACTGCAAAAAGGGTTAGAGACAGCTCATGAGCAGAGGCTGAAGTTTCAGAAGATAGAGTCAGAAGCATTGGAAAAAGCAGCCGTGTTAAGAAAGAGTCTCGATAATATTTCAGGGCTAGCCATGGACCCAAGAGCGGCAGCAGTTCTTGAGAAAAGACTTAAGAGCCATGAAAAGGTAGCAGAGAAGGCTGCGGAAGCCGTAAGTGAAAGCGCGAAGGCATCTTATGAGTCGCAGCGCGCGATAGCTATTGGAACGTTTGACGAAATAGAAAAACGGCATGCGGAATTATTTAAGACAGAGAAGGAACTGGAGGACGAGAAGGTGCGCAATGCCTTCAACGCTGGAGTCACTCTTCTCAATGCACAAATAGAGAATGAGTTGACTCTTCTTCGTGCAATGGAAGAAAACAAGGACAAGATTGTTGCTCTCGATGAACAAACAAATAAGAAACTGGCGGCAGCGTTCGCACAACTTAACGCTATAAAGAAAAAGGGATTAGAAGATAATGCTGCTGCGGAACTTGCTGCCAACGAGGCTAAAAACACCAAGCTATATGATCAGGATATGGACGCATTTGCTAAGAGGATGAAGATTCACGCTGGCGAGGTACAGGGCCGTAAGAAAGAACAGGATACTCGCATTAAGAATGCAAAGAATGTAAGGGATGAGATCAGTGACATCCTGGACAGCGAAAGCCAGAGAGAGATCCGATCACTTCAGGACCAGAGGAAAACCCTTGCGGATAAAGCACGAGAGGCGGGAGTGGGAGGAGCACGTCTGGTAGCAGCCCTTAAGGCCATAGACGACCAGATCGCAGCCCTAAGAAAGAAGGAGGAGGCAGACTCTCGACCGGCAGGGCAACCCGATTCCTTTGACGAACGGCTGAACAAGATCAATGCACAAAGAGCCGCATCTGGACAGTCTCCTATCCATGCAGGATCCAGACAGGGAAGAGCGATACAGAGGCAGGTGAATCAGGAGCATAAGCAATTTGGTGCGCAACAGAGAGAGGGGGCCAAGGGTCAAGGAGGTCGCATGAAGAAATGGCAGCGGTTCTTCGAGGCTCAGGGTGGATTTGGAACGCCTCAAGGGTTCGGTGGAATTGCGGGAGGCATTGATGTGGGTCAGGCTAGATTTGATGCTATCAGGGGGCAAATGGGCGGCATGGCACCGGGGGCACAGGCCCGTGGCATGACAGACATGGGAGGGGGTGCTGCGAGGGCTGGGGCCTCACCAGAAATGATGAAACTCATGGGTATGAATCAGCAAACCAATCAGATGAATAATGCCATGATGCAAACCATCATAAAAGAGCTTGACCGATACAAGCAGAATGCTATTAGAGATAAGAATAACCAGAAGAACAACGGAAAGCGGTTGAAGTCAGTGTTAAGAGCGGGGAAAAGGTAAATGGCTGATTTCCAGATCAAGATTGGTGGATCACTTGTAGACTTTGGGACGAGCAGGATACGCCCCATCAGTCTCAACATAAGGCTGGATGCACCACGAGAGTTTACGTTCACGCAGGTTGGACGCGCCCAGTGGGATGGCGAGTTTACACCAAGCCAGGAAGTGATTCTGTATGATACCGATGAAACCCCAACGGATGACGACATAATATTCCGTGGCGAGATTGTGGACCGGGAGGCTGATGGTACTCCGAAGAATGAGCGAGTTACCTACAGGTGCATGGGGCCACGGTATCTGTCGAGTGCTTATGTTACGGTAAGCGATTCTGATCAAGAACTGGAGCGCCTAGTTCCGTCTGGATCGACGGTTCTGGGGCAGCCTCATATAACCTACAACGCCAGACGTGGTGACGTGGATTATGATCCATCTCGTGAGTGGCTTACTGTCGGAGAAATTATCGCGGATCTATTCAAGAACAATAGCACAGCTCTCTATGAAGCAGGAGCGGCAGCGTCGGCAACACACACGAGCAATTTCGTTCAGGCGGAGCTGGACATGATGACTACGGCTCCCCCTGAGCCAGTCGTATTTTCCAATACGCCATTCTCGGAAGCGATTGACCAGCTCTTGGAATGGGAACCTCAGATCGTTTATTTCGTGGACCCTACATCGCTTAAGTGGCACTTCTGGTCTCTGGACACGGGGGCCGCTTACAAGCCAACGAACACTACAATTGAGCTGGCAAATGCCGACACATATATTGTTATGAAGGACACGATAAAAGAAAGTATTGATGACTGTGCTACACGGTTAGTTATCCATGGTGGACTGAAGACGGAGAGTACAGAATTCCATCTCAATGAAGCGACGGACTATCGTCTTCAGGCGGGATGGGACTCAGGATCAGAAAGCGGCTGGACTATACAGGATGCGTGGACGAGACCAACAGCTAATGGAGCGGGAGACCTAACGTTTAATCCCACAAGTTCTGGAGGAGATACGGATGTAACCTGGGATGGTCCTCGTACCACAGTAACAATTGATGGGGAAGCGTTTGCCACGAATGTCTGGAGGCATGGATGGATAGAATTCACGACCGGTAATAGCGCAGGAACATTGAGCGAAAGGATAGAACACCGACGCATTACGGCGAATACCGCTGACACGGTCACATACACACCAGCAATGCTGTTTGACCCTGATGAAGATGCCACTCGCGTAAAGACTGTTCGACTAATAAACCCCGTAGATCAGAAATGGTTCGTATGGAGAAGGTTCACCTTATGGGACGATGATTTCTCAGATGAGGTCCGTGTGACGACAATATCAGATCCATGGATGGCGGTCGTAGGTGGTCAGTATATGACCAATGTCGTTCCTACTCTTCAGGCCGTACATGAGGTGAGCGGTGTTCCGATGCGGATAAATGCAGCGGTCGAGCTTACGGAGGATGGAACGGCATTTCTGGCTAACATGCCACTATGCGCCTTAGTCATGAAGCCGTCGTCTCTTTATGATGGAACAACTATCAATCCACCAGACGATGTGATTTTCACAGCACCACGAATCATTGGAAATCTCGGTGCGGTATATCCACAGGACAATACAGTTCCTGATCCAGATGTGCCGGTATACGAGGGGACAGCCAAGGATAGGTTTGGTCTAGAGAGGACAAGGCACCTCTATTTGCCGGAATGGAAAAACGGTGCGCAGCAGCAGTTGTTCAATAACCTTGCTAAGGAGCTGCTCATTCCATGGAAAGACGTAAAGCTACAAGGGTCCATAGAGCTTACGGATTATAAGAGCCAGTTTGCCTTGAGGGACGTAGTAGATTCATCAGACTCACCACTCCGAACAGTGTCGATCACAACGTCATCTAATGTTGCTCCTTCTGGTACAACTACAACTACAAACTGGAGCAATATGCAAGTAAAGTCGATTGACTACTCGTGGAACAATACTGGCGCACCAGCTATGACAACAACACTCAACATAGATAACAATCAGAGACCGGGTCGGGCACAGGACGAGCTTATGTTTGCGGTTGAGCATGCGAGTACCTTTATTGAGTTGCGATATGACTTCAGCGCGTCCCGTTCAGATATGGACGTTATGACTATCGCCGTGGACCAGCGTATAACAAACCCGGACTTGGTGAGATAAATGGGAATAAATGACCTTCAGGCGCAGATAAATAGATTAAGTTCATTGGTGAGCAGTCTTCAGTCGCAAATGAGCGATCAAAAAGCGAAGGCTAGTCTTGCCGAACAGAACGCAGCGACTACCTCTGCATACTTCCCGTACAATGACATGGGTGGTGGAGGTGGTGGTGGAAACCCCGTTGTAATGGGACGACTTACGTCAGACCTGAATACACCGGCATCAGATCAGTATGATGACGCCGCTGAGGGTACAGCGGTACTTCAGTCAGTGAACGCTACGAGTGGCATCCTTGTGGATGGGGCTACCGTCAGTGTGTTTGCTCTGGGAAAGCATAATGCATTTACATATGCGGGAACGCAAGTATCTATGGTTAAGGACGATGCCTTCACCGAAAAAAGGGATCGGGGAACTGGTATCGCCTGATTCAATCACCTGTTGCGCAAGATGTATATGTCAGATTAAAGACGGCTCCTACCGATTCATGGCTGGGGGCTGGTGGTGATTTCTATGTGTACAAAAATACGGACATAACCCCAAGTACAACGGATTGTCAAATATGGGAGATTACTTCAAGTGAAGTGGGTGACAATACCCAGTTTGACGTAAGGTTACGCACCGGATTTCCCGTTAACACGCAAGATGTTTATAAGGGCCAATACTGGCCTGAAACAGATCTTCTTATTGTCGATCAGACTGCCTGCATTATGGCACATGTCGGCGGTAGTATACCGGTTGGAGCGAAGGGATGTTTTCAATGGGCAGGAACCGGTGATGCCTATTATCCGATGGGAAAGCGGTTCTCAATCGTTGGTCAGTTCGCAGCCGACGTTGCATCAGGTGAATCAGCAGCGTTTCACCTTGCTAAGTGGGATAAGGACGAGGACGACTTTGCAAAGGAAGAAATTGATTCATGGGCGGGCATAAAGTTTGCTTCCGGTGCCGTAGTGAATGTGGCCGGATTCGAAGTAGGTGGTTCAGCTACATTTGACGCTTCCAAGGATATCGTTGCATGCCAGTATGACGAGGCCGCTGGTGTTTATTTAGCCGCTCCATTGAGGTGTTCATAATGCCATTATTCACGGCGAGTAGATTTCAGAACTGTATCAAGAAGTCGCAAGAGTCTCCAACACCGGGAAGCGAGACTTCGGTTACAAAATATGTGGATGCGGCGGTGACACCTACCTCACAAGGTGACTTTGGTCAGCGTGCCACGTCCATTTCGACTTATGACGACACTGCTAATCAACCGATTAACGAGATTGCAACATTCACGCTTTATCGAGCAGCGTTCTACGAGTACGGATTTAAAGTTCAGAATCCTCCGATGCCTGAAGCTGGTTACCCCCTCCCGGCAGAACAGAGTACATCGCTCAGTGACGTAAGCGATGAAGGATGGAAGTACATAGGGAACGTTCAGGGAGATGTGGCAGACAGGACATTCAAGGTGACCATGGAGGATTTCGCCCCTCCAGATTCGGAACCAGGTGACGGTACTATTGGAGGGTTCTGCTGGGGTAAAGAGCAAGAAGACGCTCGCTATTACAATGCTCTCGCTTTTACATTCAACAGGAATCAGGGATGGGCCTTAGATGATAAGTACCTTTATGAAGGTTCAGATTATGTCGCAGACGCATATTACAAAATTAAGATATATGTTGGGGGATCCCTGCTTCAGGAAAGCGACTTTCCAGGACCTGATGCTACTACAACAGACAGTTCGTTTCCGAGCTTCGGCCACACTTTAGATAATCCTGTCACCGTTAAGGTGAAACATGAAAACATTGAATCTATAAATAATTCGTGGCCTGATGTTCAGGTTGAAATAATCGTGAACCCAACGGGTGCGCTGCTGATAGATAAAGGAAAAGCGCCACCTCATTTCGCCTCCGCAAGAACTGGCTCGACTTACGCAGTGGAAGATGTAACAAGTTCATCGGTTACACGCGAGGCATGGACTGACCCACACGCTGGATATCTGTCGGTTCCACTGGCGGAGGCTCCTGACGAGAACTGGAAGTGCCTTGCGCCTAACGTTGGTGATGCCACGTTTAAGGTTGTTATCCACACAGGGGGTCATGTGGAGATTAAATTTGAAATCCCTACCTTTCAACCGCGACTGCTTTGGGACGGTATCCCAACACCAAAGGACATTAGCTTAATCAATTCAACCCACTGGAGCGGGGTATACGCTGTGCCTACGCAGTGGAAGCCAACCTTTAATTTCGGAACGGGACCACTAACGTTATATTGGCACGCTGAAATGGATACTTTTAGCGGAAACCAAACCCTTGATATTGAACTGAAAGTGGGGGGGGTAACTATTCTTTCAGGTACAGGGGATGACTCAGGAAAGGATTGGGGAGCGCTTTCAAACTGGACAGTCCCATATGACGTATTTAATACACAAAGTGCTACATGGTGGTACGAAAACTCGAATAATATGACCGCTAAGTTCTCCTATAGTGGAACCAGGAGCAATGGAGGAGTGCAAGACTTTGGTCTGAAACGCGTTTGGATTGGATTCGCGACGACCATGTATTCTGGAATCGCAATCGCAAAGCAGAGTGGAAATTATTCATCGGGTATGAGAGTTAAGGCAAATCTAAAGGTAGATACTAGTACGGTGGATGATACAACGTGGCTAGCGGACGACAAAGCACCACTGTATATGATGGGCAAGGTTCGGAGCGAAGATGCCAACGACAAGCTTTACGACAGGGACTACAAACCCACTATTGCCGGGGAATTAACTAACGGGTTTCCAATCATGCAACTGCGCGACGAGGTTGGGTTTGAAGGAGAGGATAATTTAGGAATGAGTACCGGTGGGTGGCTGACCATGGGAACAGCCCACTACCACTCATATAGTGGATCGGGAGGGTCGTCATACCACACAAGAGACTTGGTTGCCCTAGACACTACCGGGATTGATATGTCGTACCAGGTTCTTTATGACGGTACATTCAAGCTGCTTGTAAATACCTCCGATGAAGATGGCATGCCCGGAACCTTCATGCAGCCAGCGGGAGAAAATTCATGGATGTTCACCCTCTATTGGTATAACACCACTACATTGGGATATGGGTTTATTGATCGATTCTGGTGGGAGGCTGGAGACAGTACGGATGGTTATGCTACCTACACTCTTGATGCCTCTGCAACGGCCCAGATAGCAGCGGTCATTTCTGGAAACGAGTATCAGACAACCGACAGGCATGTCTACCTTCAGACCCAAGCCATACCGGATGGATGGGTAACTGATGATTATGCTGGCTATACTCCAGGATCATTGTGTATCCCAACTGAGGTTATTTCTGCTGAAACCAGCAATACGGGGATAGAATTATTTGGAGATGACGATCAAACGGCAGCTGATATTTTAGCGGATGGTAATCCCGATACTTATGTGCGAATAAAAGGAAAAAGGAAGTTATCCGTTAGGATAAGTAGTCCTGGTATAGATCTTCCTTCGTACAATATTACGACAAACACTCGTGACGCTATCCAGCCCCGATCCGCATACTCATTCTGGAGTACGGCTGTAGGGGCCAACGCCAAATTTGGAGATGCACAGATCAAGAATGTGTCCCATGATGACTACGACATCCGCCTGCGCTGGAGGTATTATGATGACAGCGAAACGATCATTGGTCTTATGAATCACAAATATTCTGGTATCGATCAGGATGACTTGCCCAATATATTCTGGGGATCAACGGATGGGACCACCACCGAAGGATTATGGAATGATCCCACAGGTGGTTTAACTCCTGATAATCAGGACAATATGTGGATGATGATCAAGGGGGAGGAGAGTACGAGTCTGGATTATTACTTCGACGTAAGCTCAGCCTATGTACTACTAAAGCCGCTCTGCGTCGGTAACATAAACTTGGCACAAACAGGTTTATCCTTTGAACCATCATACGGAGAGACTAGCTAACGTTCCTTGCATCGACCGTTCCAGTAGGTATGTCATCGCTGGAATGTGTCCGCGCACTCATGTCTACGTATGTAAGCAGCACAAGAAACTATGTTGCTGGCAGCCTCGTAAGCGAGCTTCCTTGATATGCAAAGAGTGCGAAGACTACGAACCGTTAGAAGAATTTTAACCGGTATCTGCACGATTTATTGATGTCTTGACACTAATTCCTCCGATAGGTAAAGTATCAGCCAATCATGGAAGATTATTCCCCCGGACGCATGGAGGCGAACGTGGAAACAGTCGCAGAATCGGTGGCGCGAGCATTGGTCCATTCTCATAATCCGCTAGATGAATCGCAACGGTGTGACGCTGAATGGCTGGCTAAACCAGTATCCGAACGGATTCGGATAATGAGAGATAGGGTGGACAACGGTTATGAGGCCCTGTCTGGAGAACCATTACCTGATATGGAGATCAGAGATGCAAAGTCTAGAAAAAGGATGCAGCGGGCAGGACTTAAAGCGGTGGAACGACGACGAAAGGCTCGCCAAGCTCGAAAGAAGTCAAAAGCTGATTGATAAAAAGATAGATGAACTGTTCGAAATCATAGCACCTTGGCAAATCTGGATAGATGTGATAACCCAATTGGAGAAAGAAGACAATGTCGAACTTTATTACAGAGACGCTGAGCAATTCTACCCATCGGATGGAAATGTCCGAGACGATAGGGAAGCTGTTCACGAGCCTGTCACTGCTTCAATCAAAATTGCCGATCATCGGGAAGAACGCGATTAATCCGCACTTCCAGAACACATACGCAGATCTTGCGTCTATCCTTGAGGTAGTGAATGGGATGATGGCGGAGGTGGGATTGTCCTATTCACAGATACCCACCGCTGACCAGCAAAATGTCACTGTCACAACCATCATTGTCCATGGTGAATCCGGCGAGTGGATTCGGGGCAGTCTGTCTATGACAGCCAAAAACCCCGGTCCTCAGAGCATCGGTTCAACCATTACTTACTGTCGCCGCTATGCTCTCCAGACGATGATCGGTCTGGGGACGGCGGACGAGGATGACGATGGTGAGCAGGGCCACGGCAGATCCTCCAATTACTCCAACAATCTCCAGTTCTTCAAGGACGCAACGGCAAAGTTGTTCACCAAGAAAACAGATGTTGGTAAATGGCTGGTCGATAACTACGACTGCAAAAAGCCGGAGGATCTAGCTGAGAAAGATCTGGATGTGGCGATTGCAGAAGTTGAGATGATAGGCACGCAGAAGATGCGATTTGTGGCACTCACTAAAGATATTGGGATGACCACGAAGGAGGTTATCGAAAAGATCAAGGAAGTCGGAGGGGTCGATTCGTTTGCCCGATTAACCAAGGTTCAGCGAACGGACCTTCTTAAAGCGTGTGACAAGAAAGTAGAGGAGATATCCCCCTCCGAGTGAACGTTTCGGGCCGTACCGACTCTCCGTAGTGTAACGCGGAGAGGGTCACTCGGGGGAGGAATTATAGTGCATCGCGGAACATGGAAGAAATTCGAAGCGAGGGTGGCAAGGATGTTCGGAACAACTCGCGCACCGCTGTCCGGCATAAATGGTGGCATTACAGCTTCAGATTCCTTGTCCCCTGACTTCTTCATTGAGGTCAAGATGCGTAAGCGTCACGCGCTTTGGTCCCTCTTTGATGACACTCGTGAAAAGGCGAAGAAGGAAAACAAGGTGCCCGTTATTGCAGTGGGCGAAACAAACCGTAAGGGTGCCTTGATTTGTATCCACTCTGATGACCTTGGAAGGGTCAGTGACTTACTTAAGGAGATAGCCAGTGAACGACATGACGATTTACGAAGGAATCCACCCGACACTCCAGGCCGAACTGAAGAATCAGGCGAGCGAAGTTCAGGGTCTGATCAGGAAGACAAGTGATGACCTATACAGGATAGGCGAGATCCTGTCCGACGTGAAATCCACGTTGCACAACAAGAACTTTGCTAGGTGGTGCGAGTCAGAGGTAGGGATAAAGAAGACGACAGCCTATCGGTACTTATCTATTTATGAGCGGTTTTCGGACAATAAAGAGATCGTAAGCAAACTTGATCCCGGCGTCCTGATGGACCTGAGTGTAAAAAGCACGCCGCAAATGGTCGTAGACAAGGTAGTCGAAAAGGCAGAGTCCGGCGAACAGGTCGATTCTAGGGAAACAAAACGATACATAGCCGAAGCAAAGCAACGAGAGAAGGAGATTGCAACACCTCCTAAGCCAGACCGTCCGCAGGACAAGTTCGGAAACGACATACCTGAGAGTATTGAAAGCAGGTTCCAGCTGGAAGATAATCTGGCGGCGATTAAATTACTAACGGCGAAGATTCAGGAACACACAATGATTCTCAGGCAGGATGGAATCGTGAAGATAGACCATCAACAGATGATTGACCGGTCCAAATGGATCTATGATGAGGTCGATCGCCATCACCCCATATTCGTCTGCAAGACATGCGCGGGAGCTGGCTGGGATACGTTCAGCAAGCGGTGCGAACCGTGCAAGGGCCAAGGGTGGATACTCTCTACATCGTCATAGGGTGGCACAGTGAACTTACGTGATTATCAGATAAAGGCAGTAGAAGATCTGCGCCGGGAATTTAGCGAGGGAAAGAAGCGTCTTATCCTACAGATGCCTACCGGCTCAGGAAAGACGGTCGTGGCCTGTGAAGTAATTAAGAGGGCTATCGAGCGTGGCACCAAGGTAATATTTCTGGTTAACAGAAGGGAACTAGCGTTTCAGGCCAGCGAGAAACTGGACGCTTATGGAGTACCGTATCCATCCCAGCATGCAATAATTATGGGAAACATGGAATACTTTCCAGCTGCTCCCGTGCAAGTCTGCTCAATCCAGACGCTCTATTCCCGCAGGAAGCAGCTGGCGGAACTTCACCCAGGAATCATTATCTATGATGAATGTCATGAATCAGTGGCACCATCGAGACGGAAAGTATTAGCTCAGTTCGAGGACGCCTACTGGATTGGATTATCTGCTACCCCGACTAGGCACCCGTCCAGAGGCAACCTCGGACTGATATGGGAAGACATAGTACGAGGGCCGAAATACGAGATGCTTATCAAGGAAGGACATCTTGTAAAAACACGGGTATTTATCCCAACGATACCTGACCTCACAGGCGCAAAAGTTGGGGGTGATGGTGACTACTTACAGAATGCAGAACTCCGTAAACGAATGGAATCTAAGGCCATTTATGGAGACGTATTCGAGGAGTATGAGAAACATGCGACAGGGCGAAGTACTATTGTATTTTGTGTTGATAGGGCTCATTCAAGGGGCGTGTGCGATGCTTTTGTACAACGCGGTTACTCGGCACGTCACATTGACGGCAATACAGATAAGAAGGAGCGTGATGAAGCAATTGCGGACTTCAAGAGCGGAAAGGTCAAGGTAATCACCAATTGCAAGGTGCTGGGAGAAGGTTTGGACGTACCAATTGCAAGCTGTGTCATTAATCTTAAGCCTACTAAGAGCTTAGTGTGGTTCAGACAGTCGCTGAATAGGGTGCAACGCCCAGCACCTGGTAAGCGAGACGCTATCCTTCTGGACCACACTGGCTCTGTTCTAAGGTTTGGTTATCCAGACTCAGATGATGTGGAGTGGGTGTTGGACAATGAGAAGGATTCGTTTGAGTCACTGGTAAAGACCGCAGCTAAGAAGGAAAAGGAGCAGGCAATATGTAATCAGTGTGGCGCATATCTTGAGGGAACGGGAAGCTGCCCGGAATGCGGACATGTATACAAGAAGGCGTCCAGGCTCCCGCCACAGTTCAAAGGATCTCTGAGAGAACTGTCCAGAAAGCGGGTCAATAAGGAGTCTGGAACACTGGACTTCCAGAAAGAGTGGATGAAGTGCCTCGCGGTTGCGGCACACCGATGGTGCGATGTACAATCAGCCGCAGGTCATTTCAGAACAGTTACCGGAATGAGTCCTGTGAGGGCCGGGGTTAATCCTATCCCTGAAAAATCACAGTGGCACATTGCTGTCCGAGTTCTTTATCCTGGATTTGTTAGGAAAAAACGTGGCGTTCAATAACGCGATAATCGCATGGAAAATGGACCAAGAACCTCAGTGCATGATCTGTAGGAAGCAGGAGAGAAATATCTGGGGGGGACTTGAAGTTCACCACATGATACCTCGATCCTTGGCACCGGCATTAAAGGAGGATCCTGTAAACTTCCTATTGCTGTGCAGAATATGCCATATGCGTTGTGAAAACATGCACGTAGTCAATGAGGAAACACAGCTCCCACTTGATCCTATTGATCTGGCTAGTCAGTTGTACTTTAAGTCGTGCTATGACAAGAGGAACCATAGTCCGAAGAAGCTGAAGAAGCACTATCACACCATTCCACACGCAAGGAAGCAGAAATGCCTAGGATGAAAGATAGCAGATACTTTTTATGTCCGATGTGTGACACTTACACCGCTGTTCTTAAATCGGCTTCTGATTGGAGCAGGAAATACAATTGCTTATCCTGCAATAAGGAGTTTCAGTGGTTTGATGGATCACAGCCTATTCGTAAGGACGGACAGCTTGTTGGTTTTACTCGTAACTTCAGAGGAGATGTATGATGGCAAATTACACAACTGAAATGTTTCGCGCTAAGGATGGTCGAGAATACACCTTGCTAGTTCTCAACGCACAAGGTAAATTCCCTTTTTCCTTTGGGCTTCATAAGGCGAAGCTGATCCTTGAGAGTATCGAGGAGATCAGGAAATTCGTTAGCGATAACGAAGTAGAGAATAAGAGCTGGTAGAGATGTTAGATGTGGAAGGGAAAAGAAACATGAAAACGAACGAAGTGGTTAACACAACGGTGCGCGATCTCGAAAACGAAATAGAATTATGGCGATATAGGGCGTGTGCGTGGAAAACAAAGGACGGCGTATTTGTCT
>Ga0114899_1001324_pt1 | contig 14720 bp, 13 predicted proteins | sample MalvireepMed_215_FD_83497 | JGI IMG/M metagenome (GOLD analysis project Ga0114899, IMG submission 83497) | Marine viral communities from the Global Malaspina Expedition - Malaspina viral metaG DeepMed_215 | ecosystem: Environmental > Aquatic > Marine > Oceanic | place: Mediterranean Sea... | reverse complement strand
GTTCAAAATATTTTTAAGAAAACATATTTTATTGGGTGCGATCTAATCAAGGCAGGCACCTCGATGAACGATTTCGGCAATGCCCGATTTGCCGGAGCATTTATTGGACCTGCAATGGCTTTTGCCAATGACTTTAGTCAAGCTGACTTTCGACCGAAAAGAGTCAAATACCAATATCGAGTAATTGATAGGCGTCAAAGCGATAGTTGGACAAGAAAACGTAAAGTGCCTAACTCTGGAAAAAAACATCACTTACAAAATTCCCGGTACCTTGTTTGATGAAGACACAGAAGAACATTTTATTTCTTTCTTTAATAAAGATAAGCCAATCACTCAAATGTTTGAAATCAAAAATATCACTGAGTTTAATAAACTGTTAGAACAGTCAGATTTTAATCAAGCCCAGATTTTTTTATAGTCCAGATAGTTTCACCAAATATTGCCAGCTTTGCGATAAATCAAATGCTAAATACATTTTTTTAATACTGCTTTATTAGGTTACGACTCCAAAAAGACTGAACAATTTTTAGTGTTTATGAAAAAGCATTCAAATGGAGAGCTTTCAATTGAAAGGCACTACCTGAAGTTTTTCGACCAACACTCTCATGCCAAATTTTCAGGCGCTTATGCTACACAAGAATTTAATGAAGCGTTGTTAAAGTTCGTTAAACTTAAATACGACTATATGCTAGCCCAACCCGGGGATGATGAAGAGTTTGATGAGGAGCCCTTTTGTTCTAAGAAATTTAAGGTCTGTCTTAAAGAACAATATGAGTTAGTGGTTAAATCGATTAACAAATTAATCATTTACGATTTGGATACGTTTGTACCTGCAAAATGGGAAATGGTACAAGAAAATACATGAGAAAAAAATTAATTGAATTTACCAGTTACACTGAACAATATTATTGCACGCGTTGAGATGTTTTTATTCGAGTAGAACACTTTTTTAATCAGGTATAGAAATGCTGCAATCATTCAGATAGATATAATCATTGCTATCAAAAATGATAGTTATATGACACAAGAGATTACAATTGCTTTGGTTTCTGCTCTTGCTGGGTGATTTCTGGGTTTGGGGCAAGGTTATATCGAGCGCAAAAGTTTAAGGAAATTGCATAAGAAAGCTGTCTTGGAGCAGTTTAACGATTGCCTGAATCACTACACCCGTTCAAGGAAAACTCTCAAGATTTCGGCGGAGGTTTATGTAAAGTTTCTTCAAGGAGACACGAATATTAGGCAGATTTCATTACCCAGCTCTATAGAAATACCTATTTATAGAGAGCTATTCCCGCTGGTATTTACTGATTTTAAGACTCTTGAGAGGCAGTTTATCGCTCTAATGGTTATGGAGTTGGAACAGTTTAATTTAACAAACAATCAGTTGACCAATTATGCTGGTGCGTGGGAACCAATACGAGTTGTACAAGCATTTATCAATCAGGTAACAAGGACATATTGGTTTGAATTAAATATCCAACACTTAAATGATGGAATAGAGTCCTCTCTAGCTAATACTCTTACTGAATTTAATATGACGCCAGAAATGAAAAATAAACAAGATAATGCGGTGAATGAAATTAGAGTTCTTTTCTCCTTTGATAAATGCTGATGTAGACAAGAAATAACCAAGGACAAAGTGTGACACCTAAAAAGAAAAACCGTATTTGGATATTGATTGTTCCGCTATTAGCATTGGCAGGATTAAAAGGTTGCGATGATGTTTTAGGTTAATAGTAAAATCTAGTGACGAACTGCCTTTCCCAACGGCCACAAAAAACCAGTCAAATAAAGAATTTAATAGGACTTTAGATGACGATAGAAAGTTTTTAGATAATGCAAAAAAAGTGTCAGATAGCACGAAGAACAAACAAAAAGAAGATGAAGACAACTTGTAGGGAAGCGTAGGGCCAGCATTTTTTAAAATCGTACTCAAGCCCGATATTTTACATTTAAAGTCTTGTAAACAGTTATCAGTCTATTTATCTAAGTCCTATTCGCGTGCTGGGACGAGACCAGCTCTAAATTAAAATAATCCTTCTCTCTAAAACCCAACCGGCGTTTATGTTGTTCAGCCCCTCTTTAGTGGACACATCTATTATGGAGTGTCCACTAAAGAGGGGCTGAACCATAATGTAACGGTCAACTAAAATTGGACACTTTGCTAGGCGCTTTTTAATAAATTCACTTCATATTCGTTAGGTGAAATATTTCCCAATTTATAGTGACGCCGTTTTTGATTATAAAACGGCTCTATATAATCAATAATATCGGCCATTGCCTGCTGCCTCGTTTCATAACGACGGTAATTCACACGCTCTGATTTCAGACTTCTAAAAAAACGTTCTGTCACAGCATTATCTAAGCAATTACCTGCACGACTCATACTAGAGTAAACCTTATATTCCTTTAAGCATTGCTGAAAAGAGTCACTGGTATATTGACAGCCTTGATCAGAATGAAAGATAACACCCGACGTCCGTTTTCGTTTACTTGCTGCAAGCCTAATTGTTCGTGTCGTTAATTCACTATTTGGCTTGTTTGAAAAAGCCCAGCTAATCACTTTTCTAGAGCATAAATCCATTATTACCGATAAATACAGCCAACCCTGTTGCGTTCGAATATAGGTAATGTCACCTGACCAGTAAGTATTAATGCGCTCTGGGTTAAACTGTCTATTCAAACGGTTCGGCGCAATCACAGATGCCTTTCCTCCTCTAGGATTACGGTGTTGTTTAGGCCGCTTAGCAATTAGTTTCAACCTGGACATTAATCTTCGAACTTTAAATCGGCCAACCTGAAAACCTAAATATTGCAGCTCTATCATCATACGCCGACTACCATAGGTTGCATCAACATCATAATGAACTTGCTTGATTGCCGCCTCTAATCGAACCTTATCCGCGTTGATTGGTTTTATCTTTGCCCTGGCATAAAACGTACTTCGAGCCAGCGAAAACAAACGACAAATATGCTGAGTTCTAAATCCTGCCTTCTTCAGTTTCAGCGCGACTTGTTGCCGCTGTTCATTTCTATTGCGAAGAAGGCTGAAGCTTTTTTTAACAGAGCATTATCACTTTGTAGTTGTTTAACTTGCTTTTCTAAAGCTTGAATACGGTGTTGCTCTGAAGTCAGTGCACTCGATTTTGGCGTAATGCCAAGCTGTTCATTGTTATATTGCCTGATCCATTTCTGCAAAGTTGAATGGCCAACATTCATCGCTTGAGCTGCATCTTTGATCGTATACCCCTGAGTCTTCACCAATTGAACACACTCAATTTTATACTCAGTTGTAAATCTATTTCTCATTTTTAACCTCGTTAGTTGTACCTATGATACCTCTAACAAAGTGTCCAATTATAGTTGACCGTTACACTCCCAGTTAAACGAAAGATAAAACATGCCAGCTTAAACTCTGCGAAGGAAATATAGAAAGTCGTCAATCTACGAGCCCTGAGTATTCGTTAATGAGCCTAAGCGCAACTATAACCTCGAAGGAAATGCAGAAAACATCGAATGTATACTCGGACGATATTCGTAGGTTACAGCCGCATGCCTTGCGCTTACAGAGTTTAGGTCGATATATGACATAAGTAAGCTTTCTATCAAGACGGAGTAACTATAACTCGGACGTTTGAGCCTTCCACTATAAGTCAGAAACGAAGTTAAGAACCAATGAAAGGTAATAATGAGTATTCAATCTACAACGCTCTGATTATGGTTTCATGGGAACCATAGTTGTAGCAAAATGAACTAACTATGGTTCGAAGAACACATCGAGTGTTCATGAAAGCATAATGTGGCCGCTTACTGAAAGCATAAGTTGGCCAGCACATAACTAATTATTTTATGCGCAAATTTCCGAAAATATGAGTGTTAAAGCTAAGCATTACGTTTTGGAGTTTTTAAGAAATTAATAACGGCCTGCTTTTTGTCAATATTGTCAAGCCACTCTTTAAACTCTCTTAGCTTAGAGTAGTCCTCTCCAAAAACAGCCTCATACCTTGCGTGATAAGCTATTTCAGAAAGTTCTTCTTTGATATTATTTTGCCAGTAGTCTGAAAATATTGATGGTAACATCCCTTGCATTTCTAACTGCTTGATTAGTTGCCACTCACCCGAGTCTAGCCACAAGTCATAACAACTCGCGCATAAGTCGACTCTATTTTCAGCTTCAGATGATATTCGATATTTCATCATCAAACTAGAACATTTAGGACATTGGAGCGCCTTGCTTGTTTCATCTGTTTCAACAACACAACGATGTTTTTCTTCTAATTCTACTTCTACAGGATGTTCCTCTGCCCATTGTCGATATTGAAATAGTGGTAATAATGACCCCTTACAACAGTCACATCCCAATACAGCCAAATCTTGTTCAATTTTAGTAGGTCTTAAATCACGACCTTGACACTTTGGACACTTCATTTTTATTTCCTATTATTAATCTACTTAACTTCAGAACCACAGTAATAACAGCGAGTTTCTTTTAACGGTAGCTTTTGATTACAATTAGTACACTCAACCTTCATATTCGACTCAAATATATTTTTCTCATGAACCAATCTAGTTTGTTCGTCGAAATCCTCATCCGTAAGCCTTGTTTCCTGTTTCAATAATTGCCATAAAGATTCATTCATTAAAGATAATTCTTCAACCTTTTTTTCTAGCTCACTAAGACGACCACTATTACTTTCAACTGCACGTGCATTTTCTTTAGTTTTCTTTTTTGTGGCTTTGTCAATGACATTCCGTACGCCATGATTATGATAAACCATCATTTTATATACCCATTGACTACTTCAGTCACTTCATTTTCAATTGAACCCTTCAGCATTCGATACATCATGCCTAACCTTAAAGTTAGTTCAAAATTATTATTATCTATTTCAATACAACCATTAACACCTTTACGTCTAAACAAAAGTATTTTATCAGACTCCCACTCCGAGAAAAGCTCTAATTTTTTTGAAATTTCATTGATAATTTTGTCAATTTTTTCCCTTAATTCTTCCAATGAAAATTGATGAGTTCTCTGAATGCTGATTACAGACATGAGTTATTTATCTCCTTTATTGCTTTCAGAACTTTCAATTTCGCCATCACCAAATAACCCTCTACTTTTTCTGACTTTTCCGGACTGCTTACCAATTAAGTCTAACTTTTCATTAATATCAGACATTTTTTGATGAGTAGCTAAATCAAGATCCAACTTCCCACTCATGACTCTGAGCAATGGTTGTAAAGTATTTTCGAACACCTCTGATAGATTATTTATCTGCAATTGCAATTCACTCGATTCATCTTCCTTTTTCTTGGTTGCAGCTAATTTTGTTGATGCGCTCTTGATTGCTTTGACTATTTCAGCCAGTGATTGATTGGTTGAATCATCGACATCACTTGTTTGATTAGAGGCTAATTGCAATTTTTCTGTACTTTCTTTCCAACTATTAATGCCTGAGACTAAATCATTTAATTGAACGACGATTTTAGAGCCAGTATCTGCATCATCGCCGCCCATAGCTTTTTCTCGAATGAAATCAGCCTTAATTTTTTCCCATCGCTTAGATTGCTCTTCATCTATGCACTCTCTAATTTCGGCAAGCTTCAACAAGTTAGCTTCGGTTCCACTGGTTAGTAGCTGAGACTCTCCTTGGTAGTGATCGTCAACTAACCTCACTAACTCTTCATCGGTCATAATCGAGGATATTTTCTCGACCATCTTATTCATATTTCGATACGAACCTTGCAGCTTAAAAGTCGGTTCAGTTCTATATTTATCATCTTGAGCACTCGCTGAGATATATGCCTGGTTGACCTTCCATACTATATTTTGGATAACTTGCATTTTTTGTAAAACCGCGACGATCTCTTTAATTTCAGCCCCCGAGTACTGATGAGATAAATCGGTTGTGGCAACGTTTATCCCTTTAGCCATATCTAAGAACTTATATATGTCAGACATATCTCTTGTTGCTAGCGGCGCTAAGACAGGGTTCGAAGTTAACGAATTTTCTAAGTAGCTAAGCGCAAACACTTCTTCTTTTCCGCCTAACACATCACCTAAGTTATATATATCGGCTCTGTTTGCTAACATGTCAGGAATTTGAAAGGTTTCACCTGATTCTGTGTAAGGGTTTCCTGCCATAACCACACAAAATTTCTTTCCTCGCATATCATAGGTTTTGGTTTTATTTTTCCAAACCCCTTCGATTTTTCGTGTTCCGTCGCAAAGCGAAATAAACTTTTGCAAAAACTCACTATTGGTATGCTGAATGTCATCCAGATATAGCATTACATTATTGCCCATCTCTAAAGCTAAATTGAGCTTCTCGAGCTCTTGCCTAGCAGCACTATTATCTGCCTGTTCAGGATCTACAGAAGTAACCGCGTGCCCTATAACAGGGCAGTTTATTTTCATAAAGATTAGTCCAAGGCGGTCGGCAACATACTCCATTAAAGTCGTTTTCCCGTATCCCGGCGGAGAAATCATTAACAACAAGCCCATTAAGTCGGTTCTTTTTTTGTCACCAACAGTACCCATTTGCTTTGCTAAGTTATCACCGATTAGTGGCAGATAAACCTCATTGATTAATTTGTTACGGACAAATGATGATAAAGGCTTTGCTTTAAATTCATTTAAACGTAACTCTTGTTTTTGACTTGCTATAACCTGCTGACGAGTTTCTAGATAGTTTTCATAACCGGGGATAATTACTTCGTTATGGTAGCGGTTATTATCTAAAAATTGATCTAGCTGCAGGGTTAAGGCTCGATTATTAATTTTCTGATGAGTTCCTAATAATCCTTCAATAGTGAATTGAATATCTATTTCCCTATCATCGCGACTAATTCTTTTTTCAGCATTTAATATTCCTATCGCCTCCCCAATAAAACTTTGATAATTATGTTTATTCTGAGAGTGGATAAAAGCAGTTAGCCAACTTTCAGCAATAGCCCAACGTTTTCCTATTTGACCTTTAATATCATCCAGCGACTTTCGGTAGTCGCCCCATACGCTATGAGTTTCAAGATGAGTTTTAAACTCTTCACATAAATGTCTGGCGTATTTAGTCGTTGAAAAGCTCACTTTATCTTGCGATAACTCTTCAACTAAGTACTCGCTGGTATTGGTTAAAACCAGTTCATCTTTAACCATTTGGTTTTCGGTTACAAAGTTAACTAGATCTAAAGAGATTTCTGAAGCCAATAATTGCTTGGCTTTAGTGTCATCAAAAACCGAAGCCATATGCTTGGCATTTTTCGCCCTTTGGTGCCAGAGCTTCTGGTTTTCTCCCTGTTGTCTATTTGCCCAATATACGCATGCAAGCCCCCTTGAAACAGGCGAAAACTTAAAGACGTCGGCTAGTTCATATGAGATAACAAGTTGCTTTAGAATCAACGCAGCATCATGGTCATGAATGCCTTTCTCATAACCTTCTCGATATCTTGGGGTAGCAAACTCAGAAACTAACACTTTCAGCTCATTAATGTCGGCGACAGCAGATGTAAGTTTTTGCCAAGTTAATTCTGTATCGTTTTTCTCTGCTGTTTTAAGAATGCTATACGCAAGAAACTCTGACCGATAGAGACCTTCTGTCTCAGACGGCACTGTCATCGACCAATAAGCTCTTAAATCAATGAGAGTCTCATTATTAAGTGGCTCAAAATAATCTGTTCCGGTTAATCTGACGAATAGTTCATCATTATTTGGCAGTATTGTTAAGTCGAGTTCTTGTTTATTAACCGCAAATTTATGACGCGGCCCTAATTTAATCACTTGGCCGTCTGCTTCATAAAGATCACTTTTATCTCGAAGCGAGCGAATAGCTTGTTCTTTAACCGCTTTTAATTGTGAATCAATATCTTCGGCTTTTACACTATCATCTAAGCCGATTAGCTGCTCTATGATCTCTCTGATTTTGTTGACTAATCCGTCAGCTGCAAAGAATGCATTTAATTCGTCCTGTCCAGAGAATCGTTTAACCCGACGTTCGATGCTTTGTAAAATACGACTTGCTGCGTCAAATAACGATTGCGCTTTCCTTTGTTGTGCATCTTGTAAAGATTGTTTATGTTCTTCAAATGTTTCAAAAATTTCATCGCGTTTACTAATAACATCGGTGATAAATTCATCATAATCACTGAACTCGCCTTCGAGTTCTTCCAACTGAACTAATAGTCGTGCTAGTTGTTCGTCACATTTATTAGGAGTTGTCGATAAGCCAAGTGCATTGTGAATACTTTGATTGAGCAACTTCAACCTCGCAGCAAACTGCGCTGTCGCCTCAACACTGCCCATACTCTTTCTTTGGTGATTAAGTTCTGCTTTTTGTTGGTTAAGGCGACCATACAATTCAGAAACTGCATCAACAATCTTAGTTTGCAAAGTCGCGTCATCTACTTTAAGGCTAGCCATCATCTCGGAGATGAGATCTAAGCCTTGAGCAAGTTCATTTAACGATTCTAAATGAGGTTTTAGTTCGCTATTGGTTTTAGATTTTTTGCTTTCAACTGAAACTTTATCTAGTACTTTATAATAACTATCTAATGCACCTTCAGATCCTAAGAAAACTACCGTTTGTTGATTAAGCTTGAATTCAATTTCCTCAATTGTTTTATCTAGTTCAGCTATTTTTTCAACGTCAATATAGCGATATTCCCTGATCGTCATTAAATGACCACGATGATGTCTTATTTTATTTAGTCCATCTACATAGTCCTGCGGAGAGTGCCAACTTTCTGGCTCTATATGTCTGATTATTTCTTTCTGTGTCGCCTCAGACTCAGATAATGCTTTGGTTGATTGCTGTCGAATACTTTCAACTTTTTCGTACTCGTCAATTACAGACTCTGCTGTCTTTTCTATTTGCTTAATTAATTTAGCCGTTTCCGCTAATTCGTCAGAGTCTAACCAATAATAGGTATCAAAAATCTTACTACATTGTTTACTAAGTTCGTTATAGTGGTGTGAGGAAACATCCTCAGATACTAGGCTCTTAGATATCGCATATAGTTCAGAAATCCCTCTGACTAATTCCGCATTTCCGATTTTCCCATAAAAGTTTTGTGACGCCGGCTGAGTACTGGCAAAAACATCGGAAAAGTATGGTGTTTGCCACATTTGAATAGGGTGGACACGATTTGGCTCCTCATCTGCGTAAAAAATGATCATACGACCATCTTCATAGAATCCAAACCCATGACCGAATAATGGATTCTGCAAAGACTTATCAATAATATTGTAAGGATAAAGCGCAATGATATTGGAGTTCGGCTGATAGAATACATATAGAACGTCTTCACCATTGGGAGAACGCATCGTTCTTTTATAGACTAACCCTTCTAAATCATCGTCAAAAGTTTTTGACTCGCCTGTAGTCAGATAGTATCCACCAGGAAATATGATGCCGTGATCTTCAGGCAACTGAATGCATGCATCACCTATCGCGTCGATTCTTTGAATGGCTTGATTATTTCGATTAAAAACTAAGTAACGGTAGTCGTCTTCTTGATAAGGTCTAATTTTTAGCAAAATAATTTGACCCAAGTCAGCATAATGAAACTCGGCATCATCTAACGATTGATTTTTTTCTAACACTGGTTCGGAGTAGATCCCTAAACCAACGTTAGTATTGTTCTCAACCTTAATGGTAATGTCGCCACGAAGCGAGTCGACAAATAGCGTATCTAAGATACTAATATGTGGATTTCTTCCATCCACCACATCATCTCTATGACATTCAACCCACTCAAAATCTTGACTTGCAGGTAACGCCAGATCGCGCTCACCTCGATTATCAATATATTCAACGTTTTTCCCATCAGCCGAAACTTGCCAGCGAAAAACCCTTACATCAGTTAATTTCTTGCCGATCTGAAATGAAGCAAGCAGTTTTCCTTCTTTAAATACCAATTGAGATAGCGCAGTATCTTTGTAGTAAGCATAGAGTTCATTAAAGTCTGTTTTAAAACGAGTGTCAGAAAGGAAAGAATCCTTAATTGCAACAGACTTTAACTCATACTCTTCTTTGTCTTGTTTTACTTGATAAAGTGAAAGGACATCACTGATCTGTGTTTCTTTTTTCAAACCTATAAAAACGTTATAACCAAAGAGAACATAATCTCCTACAATTACTAGATCTTTAGCCTGACAGTTATTTTCAGTTCTAAGTCTCATACGAGTTAAAACTTTCATTTCGGTAGAACCGAATTCTTGCTGACGAGCAGAGTTGATGTCACCGATTAAGTTTTCGAATGAGCGACCTTGCTCTGTTAATCGCTGGCGAATAACCTCGTAAGCGCCGCCCTCAGCGACGGCTTGCTCAACACTCTCTGTTTTTTGATTATTATCTGTCAATTTAATGTCCTTGTAATGAACAGTTGCTTCACTTTATCTATTCTGTCTCTTTTATTAGAAGAGGATCATTACCAAATATTTAGGTTCAATATAAAGGGCGCTAGTGGGCCACCCGATCAATAACAAGCGGTAGGTCTTGTTGTATAACGTTTGGAATTACTAAGATTTACACGTTTATTTTGTCAGCTACTTCCTGCAGCATTATTTTCATTGACTCATCAATTTCATGAGGTTCGATCTTAGAAATTATGTTCTGTAGTACTCGAATTTCATTCTGATCGATGACGCCATCTTTTTCTGCAATTTTTAGAATTTTTTCTAACTCTGCAGAGTCGAGTTTTCCATCGTTAGCAAAACATTCAATAGAACGAAAAGACATTTCTAAGTAATCTCGAGATTCAGTCATAACAGCTATCCTTTATTTTATTAAATGTGCTGGCAATTGGTTAAGATACTGCCAGCAACTTTTGTTTTTATTAAGCGTCGTCTTTATCTAGTTGGTTGACACTTTTAGGTTCATTTGCGCCGCCTAATAGTTTTTCCATTAGAGCTTGCACAATCGGGCTCTTTTCAATAAACCCATTGACTGCGTTACCAGCCCCCATACCTTTAGCCAATTTGTCGAAGTAGTCTCCTTGACCACCAACGATATCGATATTGGCATTTTTCAACGCCGCCGCAAGCACGTCAGCTTGATCACTAGAGATTTCCTTGTTCGCTTCTATAGACGCCATCACTTCTTGCAATTTAACATCTAAATTCAAGCGGAATTCTTCAAATTCACGCGATTCTTTGTTCATGTTATTCATCGCAGCAAACTTCTCAACTAAGGCATCCGCTTCAGCTTTACCTTTAGCCAATAATATTTCAGCGCTGCTTAACCCTATTTCTTTGGTTGCAACAGCTTCCGCTTTACCCATTTCTTCGTTACCACGAGCTTCAGCAGTTAACTTCTCTTCTAATACACGCGCTTCTGCAAGACCTTCTTTTTCAGATGATATCGCTTTTGCTTCTTGTACATTAGCTTCAGCAACCCCTTCTTTCTCTAATGCATCGGCTTTCGCTTCTTGCACTTTTGCTTGTGCTAAACCCGGTGCTGCTTGAGTCGCTTGAGTTCCTTCAGCCATTTTCTTTTCAGCTTCAGCTTTTTTGGCCGCGGCTTCTAGCTCAGCTTGCGCGATTAGGTTGATTTCTTTTGCTTTGTGTACTGCTTTTTGCTCATCCGCTTCTGCACGCTTAACGATATGTACAAGCTCTTCTTGTGCAGATGCTTCAGCAGCTAAAACTTTCACTTGCTTACCACGGTCAGCTTCCGAAACTTCTTGAACTTCCTTGATTCGCTCTTCTTCTTCGGCAACTTTCTTTTCTACCGCGATTCTTTCACTGATCGTCTGCGCGATAATTTTCTTCTCTTCTTCTAGTGCTTTGTCTTTATCAATAATCGAAAGTTCTACTTCACGATTACGGTTCACTTTTTCCATTTCCTGAGCGCGTATTACGCGTTCTTTTTCAATAACAACAGCTCTGTCTCTGTTTTGTTCAGCAACTTCGACTTGACGTAACTTCACTTGTTCGCGGATTTCGAGCTGCTCATTGGTTTCAATTGTCGCTTGGTCTGCCTTAAGGCGTTCTTCTTCTTGAACCTTCTTAGTTTCCGCTTCTTCACGAGCTTTGACCGTTTCAATTTCACGCTTTTGTTTAGACTCTGCGTCAACTTCTTGTCGTTCTAACGCAAGCATCGACTCTTTGGTTTCAACATTCTTTTTGGTAATAGCTAACTCTTCATCTTTTTCAAGACGGTTGGTTTCTACATTCTGGCCTGCAGTAATTTCTGTAATTTTTCTGATACCCTGCGAATCTAGAATGTTATTTGGGTCTAATTGATGTTTAGGAGTTTGCTCTAAGTAATCAATCGCAACATCTTCGAGCACGTAACCGTTAAGGTCGTCTCCAATCACTTCAATAATCTTTTCTCTGAATTGAATTCTGTTTTCAAATAAATCTAGAAACATCATGTTTTTACCAACGGTTTTTAACGCTTCCGAAAACTTAGCATTAAACAATTCGTTAACGGCTTCTTTATCTGATGCTCTATCAACGCCAATAGATTTTGCAACCCTTAGTACATCATCTCTAGTTTCATTAACTCGAAGATAAAATGCTACGGTTATATCGGCGCGCAAATTATCTTGGCAAATTAGTCCGTCGTTTGAACGACGGTCAATTTCCAAAGTAATTAACGAGATTTTCATGATCTCCATTTTATGAATGACCGGCCAGACTAGACCACCAGTAAAATGTACTTTTGGCTTTGATGACATATCGTTAACGATTAACGCATAACCTTGCGGTACTTTTTTGTAAAATGCGCTGAAGATCATCGCCAGTGCGAATAATGCAACAAGCCCAATTCCACCGTAGGTCAAAATCGGCATTAGTATTTCTAGATCCATTTTTTACTCTCCAAGATATTTATTATTTAAGTTTTGATTCTGTATATAACGAGGTACTAGTTAAAATATTTCTTTAATTCATTTGTTGATTAAATTCTTTTTCACTGACAATAGTAAAAGTATCGTTTTCTTTTTTATGCTCAATAGCGACAACCATATCTCCTGTGGCGTATTTTTCCTCTCCCTGCGTCCTTACTTTAATGATTAAACTAGCACCCTCGTGAATGCACTCGGCCTCGCCGAATGAACTATCTGCTCTGCTGCTTCGTATGCGACAAGTAGAGCCCAGTAACGATTTCGAAATAGGCTCTTGGTTAAGTTTCTTAAACATACCCTTTAATGGTCTAATCATAATGTTTGTCAGAACAATAGAAACCATGAAACTGCCAATTGCTATTCCCACTTCAATTAATGTTTGAATAGATGAAACTAGATCCGGGAACTCCGGGAGAATATAACTCGCGAAATAACAGATAAACCATGCGTTTAACACTAACAAGGTGATAACTACAGTAATCGGTACGCCAGTTAACCCTAGGGTAGCGAGCAACCCAGCAATTCGACCAACCTCGCTACCATCATTATCTATATCTAAATCAACACCGACATCAAAAGCGTCAAAGTCAAGATTTCCAACGATAGCAATAAACCAATATCCCACAACAATAACTAACGCAGTGGTATATATTGCAGTTGGAAAACTTGTAATATTGATCAGGAACGCGTCCATTTTTTATCCTTCTATTTTATTGTTATAACTTTTTATTGTTTTCTTATGAAGTACCCAAGCACTCGTAACCCCTGATATAAATCCGAAGATATGTCCTTCGAAACTTATCGATGCTCTGAAATCAATCAGGCTAAAAACGATTCCGCCATAAATCGCAACGGTAACAATCGCGACCAGAATATTTTTTAAACTTCGCTCAAATATTGCGCAGCTAATTAGATATCCCCAATACCCCATGACTAACGCCGAAGCGCCGGCATGAGTACCTTCTCTTGCAAATAGCCACACCAACGCTCCTGAAGAGAGCATAATAATTAATGTCACTTGTTTTGCTTTACCTAAACTACATACGAGAAATCCTAAAAATAGCAAAGGTAAAGAGTTGGAAATTATATGCGCCCAATTCCAATGAAGAAAGTGCATAGTAACAATACCGTACAACTTTTCTGGAATTCTTGGATAAATCGAAAAGCTATTTAAACTATGAGCCATCGTCATATTAATAATTTCTAGAAGCCACATTAAAGCAACTAAAAATAGAACAAGCTTATAGTCTTCAATCGCTTTCTTATTCAAATATTAATATCCTTTCTAGTTAGTCGATTTCCAATACTCTATCGATGATTTCTTTTGCAGCCTGTTCCTTAATTCCTAATTTATCTTCTGGGTCTAATTGATAGTGCCTTGCCAATAACTCATAGTCATCTGGTGATAACGAAATAGTTAACCTAGGTCTAACTGGTTTCTTACAAGGTAACCCTAAAATTTTACGCATTTGATCTGACGGCGACAGATCATTATGAATCGCCATCAGCTTCAAGTTCTTTTGCGCTTCAGTGGAAATATCAAAAGCTACCTGTGTCGCTTTGATAGCTTTAGATTCGTTTTTCCACAATTCAGGTTTTTTCTTATTCATTAAAAATACCAGCTAAGAGAGTCTAAGTTTAACTTTTGGCTTTTAGTCGCGCTAACACGTCTTCGGCTGAGTGTTTTTCAGTTTTTATACCTGATGCTTTTAATTTCTTGTCTAAGTCATCTCCACTCATTTCTTTTCGAAGCTGAACGCCCGCATCTAATTTATCTTGCTCGCTTTGCTGTTTTTCCTTAATGCGATCAAGCGAATCTCTAGCAGATCCAATGGATGAGTCATTAGCTGTTACAGTCTGTGTTACCGACT
>Ga0114899_1001323_pt1 | contig 14722 bp, 13 predicted proteins | sample MalvireepMed_215_FD_83497 | JGI IMG/M metagenome (GOLD analysis project Ga0114899, IMG submission 83497) | Marine viral communities from the Global Malaspina Expedition - Malaspina viral metaG DeepMed_215 | ecosystem: Environmental > Aquatic > Marine > Oceanic | place: Mediterranean Sea... | reverse complement strand
CGCTGTATTTAGGACGACATTAGCTGTCTTACGCCCCACACCAGGTAAAGCCTCTAATTCTTCACGAGTTCTCGGAACCACTGAATCATGCTTATCGAGCAAAATCTTACAAGTTTTAATAACATTGGCTGCCTTTGAATTAAATAGACCAATGGTTTTAATATATTCTTTTACCCCCTCAACGCCAAGGCTATAAATTTTTTCAGGAGTATTGGCAATAGGGTATAGTTTGCGTGTTGCTTTATTTACGCTGACATCAGTTGCTTGAGCGGATAATAAAACCGCGATCAATAATTCAAACGGGCTGCTATATTCGAGCTCAGTTTCAGGCGTCGGGTTTTCGGCTCGAAGTTTCTCGAATATTTGCTGTCGCTTCTGCTTATTCATAAGATTAAAATCACTGTTTAATAAAGCGCTGATCATAACAAAAGATTTCATCTTATGTCTTTGTTCTAATTAGACAATGTTATTTATTAAATCCTCCTACCTGTCTAAAAACGGTTTACTCAAATTAAATAACACCTATAATCTACTCCTTAAATAAAGCGACTTTAATTAATTGATAGGAATAATAATGTCAAATTCTCAGTTAGCGTTTGTATTTCCAGGACAAGGGTCCCAAGCCGTTGGAATGCTTGAAGATTTTTCTGACGAAACCATTATAAAACAAACATTTGAAGAAGCATCTGATGCGCTTGGTTATAATTTAGGACAACTTATTGCTGAAGGGCCTGTTGAGTCACTCAATGAAACACATCGAACCCAACCAGCGTTATTGGCGGTAAGCACCGCTTTATGGCGTTTGTGGAATCAAAATAATGATCAGCCAGAATTTGTCGCTGGTCATAGTTTAGGTGAATATTCAGCCCTAGTAGCTGCAAGTGTTTTAGATTTTTCTCAAGCGATTAAACTAGTTGAGCAACGCGGTCTGTTTATGCAAAAAGCCGTACCGCCAGGTGTAGGAAAAATGGCGGCAATTATTGGATTAGCAGATGATTTAATTCAAAAAGCTTGTGAAGAAGGGGCAGAGTCGCAAGTAGTTTCGCCGGTTAATTATAACTCACCCGGACAAGTAGTAATTGCTGGAAATGCAGAAGCGGTTGAGCGTGCAATGGTGTTATGTAAAGAAAAAGGCGCCAAAAGAGCTTTGCCACTGCCTGTTAGTGTACCTTCTCACTGTTCATTAATGCATCCAGCGGCGGAGTCATTAAAACAAGTATTAGCAGATATCCAAGTTAACTTGCCGTCCATTCAATTGATAAACAATGTTGATGTCGCAGTTGTAACTGAAGCTTCTGCAATCAAAGATGCTTTAATTCGTCAGTTGTATAGTCCTGTTCGTTGGACAGAATCAGTCCAATTATTAGTTTCAAATGGAGTAACCCGTTTAGTTGAGTGTGGGCCAGGTAACGTTTTAAGTGGGCTAGCAAGACGTATAGATAAAGGCTTAACTTCACATCAACTCGCTAAGAAAGATGCTTTTAATCAAACGGTTGAAGAGCTTTCTTAATAAACTACTTGAATAGCAGTAAATTATAAATCGTATTAATTTTCGGAGAATAAAATGAGTGAATCAAGATTAGCATTAGTCACTGGTGCATCTCGTGGTATCGGTAAAGCAATTGCTGAAAACCTAGGTCGTAATGGTTTTGTACTTGCTGGAACCGCTACTTCACAAGCTGGCGCAGATAAAATTACTCAGGCATTTGCTGATGCAAATCTAAATGGTAAAGGCTTTGTGGTAGATGTTTCTAGTGCAGAGTCAATCGAGACACTGATCGCCTCTGTTAAAAGTGAGTTTGGTAAAACGCCAGAAGTATTAGTTAATAACGCAGGTGTTACTCGTGATAATTTACTTATGCGAATGAAAGAAGATGAGTGGGATTCAATTTTGAACACCAACTTAACTTCAGTTTATCGACTATCTAAAGCCTGTATGCGTGGAATGATGAAGGCTCGTTGGGGGCGAATCATCAATATTGGTTCAGTGGTTGGTACGACAGGTAACCCTGGGCAAGTTAATTACTCAGCAGCCAAAGCGGGTCTAATCGGTTTTAGTAAATCACTCGCTAAAGAAATCGGCCCTAGGGGCATAACTGTCAACCTGGTTTCACCTGGTTTTATCGATACCGATATGACTCAGGCATTGGAAGACTCACAAAGAGAAACCTTGTCTAAAACAATCCCATTAAACAGATTAGGTAAACCTGAAGAAATTGCTTCCGCAGTGGGCTTTTTAGCTTCAGAAGGTGCAGCCTACATAACAGGAGAGACCATTCACGTAAATGGCGGCATGTATATGGGATAATCTTTAAAATCAGTTAGTTAGCATTTGTTACAAGATTATGCTACCTCTATTTTAGATGTAGCATTATTATAGCTAAGTCATATTAACACTTTCTTTTTAGACAAATTTTGTGTTTAATATGCCTCAGAAAATAATCCAGTTTAAATAATTAGGTAAATATACTGGTGGTCTGACCTTATAAAAAGATAAGGCCGTCACTTGCAACTTTTTGCAAAATCAATAAACTACACGCCTCAGCGTATGCTGAATTAAATTTTATAGGAAAATATATATCATGAGCACTATCGAAGACCGCGTTAAAAAGATTGTTATAGAGCAGTTAGGCGTAAATGAAGATCAAGTTACATTAGAAGCGTCTTTTGTTGACGATCTTGGAGCAGATTCACTAGATACAGTTGAATTGGTAATGCTACTTGAAGAAGAATTTGACACAGAGATCCCTGATGATGAAGCTGAAAAAATCAATACAGTTCAAGCTGCAGTTGATTACGTTAAGGCTAACGTAGAAAACGCTTAATCGGATATCTGAATAAGTTTTTAAAGGCTGCGGTAGGTTATACTTCCGCAGCCTTTTTTGTATCTGGTGTTTGTAAAAACCTTTATCAATACACTAAGAAACAATCCTTCAATTGATGTTATGAGATCAAACAATGAAAAATAGAGTCGTTATTACTGGTTTGGGTATGGTTTCCCCACTGGGTAATTGTGTTGAATCTAGCTGGCAAGGCATACTTTCTGGTCAAAGTGGTGTCGAACCAATTACAGCTTTTGATGTATCTAAACTAGGGACTCAGTTTTCTGCAAGCGTTAAAGGTTTCAATGTTGAAGATTATATGCCCAAAAAAGAGGCACGAAAATTCGACCCTTTTATTCAATTTGGCGTTGCAGCCTCTGTGCAAGCCATTAAAGATTCTGGTATTGAAATAACCGATGAAAACGCCGACAGAGTAGGGGTTTGTATTGCCTCTGGTCTTGGCGGGATGCAAACAATTGAAAATAATCATAAGCAGTTCACTGATAAAGGACCAAGACGAGTTTCTCCTTTCCTGATCCCCGGGTCAATTATCAATATGGTTGCTGGGCAATTATCTATTATGTACGGAATGAAAGGACCTAACATTTCGATAGTTACCGCCTGTACGACAGGTGTGCATAATATTGGTCATGCTGCACGAATGATTGCTTATGGTGATGCTGATGTAATGGTAGCCGGTGGAGCCGAAATGGCGACTACTCCACTTATTATTGCCGGTTTTTCTTCTGCTAAAGCACTTTCTTCTCGTAATGATAACCCGCAAGCCGCAAGTCGTCCTTGGGATAAAGATAGAGACGGTTTTGTTTTAGGAGATGGGGCTGGCGTTGTTGTATTGGAATCTTTAGAAAATGCCACTAAACGTGGTGCAAAAATCTATGCTGAACTTTCTGGTTTTGGAATGAGCGGAGATGCTTATCATATGACCTCTCCACCAGAAAATGGTGAAGGCGCTGCCTCAGCGATGAAAAATGCACTTAATGATGCTCAGGTCAATATTGATAGTATTCAATATATCAATGCCCATGGCACTTCAACTGGGGCTGGAGATATAGCAGAAACACAAGCGGTTAAATCAGTATTTGGAGAAAAAGCTTTTGATGTTAAGGTCAGCTCCACAAAATCTATGACAGGCCACTTGCTGGGCGCTGCAGGGAGTGTTGAAGCTATTTTTTCTATACTAGCAATAAGGGACAATGTGGCACCACCAACTATTAATTTAGATAATCCGGCAGAAGGCTGTGATCTAAATTATGTACCTCATACTGCCCAAGAAGGAATTATTGATAATGTATTATGTAACTCTTTTGGTTTTGGCGGAACAAACGGTTCATTATTGTTTTCGCGTTGCCAATAGTCTAGATTTCTCATTCATTTATGAAATATTGTTTTGAATTTTCAATTTTTTGACTTTCGAACAGATACTCAAAACAATAACCAAACAAATATCGATTTAGATAGAGGCTATTTGTTTGGTGATGGTTTTTTTACTACGGCCATTATTCAGGATGGAAAAATTAATCATCAGCCTTTACATCAACAAAGGCTTAATGATTCATCGATAAAACTTAAGTTTTCCGGCTTCAAACCAGAGCAATTATTTGAATATATTGATGATAAAATAAAAACTATATCAAATGCCTGTGTTCGTATAACTGTTTCTAGAGCTCAACAAATGAGAGGATATGCATTTAGTGGCAATGAAAAAATCAATGTTTGTATTCAACTATTTTCATTAATCGAACAACCAAAGTCTTTCTGTGAGTTATTTTTTGCTGATACACCAATCTCAAACAATCCGTTTTTAGCGGGTATTAAACACCTTAACCGACTAGACAATGTGTTCGCAGCTAAAGAGATCAAGAAAATAAATCAGGAAAGCTTGATGTGTATTGATGATCTAGTGATCTGTGGCAGTAGAACTAATTTATTTATTAAGCAGGGCGGTGTTTGGTTAACCCCCAAACTTGATAAGGCGGGAATAAATGGTATCACTCGTTTACGTTTAATTAAATTAATGCGCGAACAAGATATAAACATACGGCTGAGAGATATTAGCAAGCAGCAAGTTATTGATTGCGATGCTGCATTGGTGACCAATAGCTTACTAGGTATTTGGTCTGTCTGTAGAATAGGTGATAAACCACTTGCAACTAAGTTGAGTGAAAACTTAAAATATCAACTCAATATAAAGCGATAATAATTAAACAAACTCTTAATTAATGCCTACTACAAAGAAAAGCTTATTTAACAAATTTATTTCCCAATTCATTTCAATAAGATTTTTGTTGGGCGCTGGGGTGCTTGTTGGTTTCTTGTGCGTATATTGGCAATGGATAGCGTATCAACAGTTTATTGTTAGCCCAATAAATATTTCAGACGGACAAAAAATATTAACCGTTAGTCGTGGCGATAGTATTAGTTTATTAGCGCATAGATGGCAGCAACAAGGGATAATCACCAACCAGAACTACCTTAAGTTACTTTGTTATCTTAATCCTGATTTGAAAAATATCAAAGCAGGTGAGTATCAACTAAACCAGCAAGAAACCCCTCAGAGTTTGTTAGTCAAACTATCCCAAGGAAAAGTTATTCAATATTCTTTTACCATTATTGAAGGAGTTAATAGCTATGAAGTTATTAACTCTATAACTAACCATAACCTTTTAATTAATGACTTAAACGCTGATTCTAATGAGTTGGCTTATTCTTTAGGTATTAAATATTTTAGCAAAAGCAAAAATCTTCATATCGAAGGTTGGTTATTTCCGGATACGTACCATTATTCTCGTAATGAAAGTAGCACTAAACTATTAACTCGAGCAGTAGATAAAATGAAGGTGGTTTTACAGCAAGAATGGCAAAACAGAGCCGAAAACTTACCTTACCAATCCGTATACGACGCTTTAATAATGGCTTCTATCATAGAAAAAGAAACAGGACTCCATAGCGAGAGAGAGAAAATTGCAGGTGTATTTGTCAGGCGGTTAAATAAAAATATGCGACTTGGTACTGATCCTACGGTTATATACGGAATTGGACCGAGCTTTAATGGGGACATTACTTTTAAAGATTTGCGTACGAAAACGCCTTACAACACCCGAATAATAAAAGGCTTACCGCCAACGCCAATTGCTATGCCAAGTAGAGCGTCAATTTATGCCGCGTTACATCCTGATGATAGTAATGCCTTATATTTTGTCGCAGATGGAAGTGGTGGACATTATTTTAGTGAAACTTTAGCCGAGCATAATAAAGCGGTTAGGCGATACTTAAATAAGAATTAAGCCCGAGTCGCTCTCGACAGTCAGAGTGGCTTTAACGTAAACTAAGTCGCAACTAATTGACTTAATATTAAGAATAAAAAACAGACTCTATATGACTATTTCGCAAGCAAAGTTTATTACCTTAGAAGGCAGTGAAGGGGTTGGTAAAACTACTAGCCTTAATTTCATTAAGGACTTTATCGAAGCTAAAGGGCATAAAGTCTTGGTGACTCGAGAGCCAGGCGGTACTCCGCTTGCGGAAGATCTAAGAGCGACGTTATTATCTAATCGAGTAGAAAAGATAGAGCCTGACACAGAGTTATTGTTAATGTTTGCCGCTCGTTGTCAGCACGTTAATCAAGTGATTAAACCGGCACTTGAAAGTGGTTCATGGGTTTTATCTGATCGTTTTATCGATGCAAGTTACGCCTATCAAGGCGGTGGACGAGGTATAGATTTTAATCGTATAAAACAGCTTGAAGAGTGGAGTTTGGCTGGCTTTAAACCTGATATGACCATTTTACTCGATATGTCGGTTGAAGAAGGCATGGCAAGAACTCGCTTACGTGGAAAGCCTGATCGTTTTGAAACTGAAAAAATGGATTTTTACCAAAAGATTCGAGATGCCTACTTGGAACGAGCAAGACAGGACTCTGATCGTATTCATACTCTTGATGCCGCACCAGCAATTGATGAAGTCCAGCGTTCGTTAAGAGTTTTATTGCAAGAAAACTGTTAAGTTACAGCGATAGTCCCACCTTATGAATACAGAAATGAATAGTGACCAGCTTCCTTGGTTTGATAATTGCCAAAGCACATTAATTCAAGCTTACAATAATCAACGTTTACCTCATGGGATCGTTATTGCTGCGCCTAACGGAAGTGGTAAGCATCTGTTTGCTAAGACATTCATCAAAAGCCTGATGTGTAAACAGACTAATTCAAGCTTTCAACATTTTTGTGGTCAATGCCAAACTTGTTTATTGATTGAGGCTGATACGCATCCTGATTTCTACTTACTCGATCGTTTAACCGACAACAAAGGAAAGCAAAAAAAGTCTATTGGCATCGATCAAGTTAGAAACTTAACCCGTAAACTGGTTGAAATGCCTCAGTTAGGTGGGTGGAGAGTTGCGCTTGTATTATCAGTTTCAGATCTCACAACAGCCTCATTTAATGCATTACTTAAAACGCTAGAAGAGCCTGGGCAAAAGACTTTATTATTATTATTGACTGATAATTTGCATACTATTCCAGCCACAGTTAAAAGCCGCTGCCAAATAGTGCAGCCGGAGCTGAAAACAGAAATATTAGCCCCTTGGCTTATTCAGCAAACCAATAAAGATGAAAATCTGATATTGAGCGCATTAAAAAGTTGTTTTAATGCGCCGATAAAAACTAAATACTATTTAGAAAATAACGGTTATGAAATAGAACAAAACTTTAATCAGTCTTGTGATCAAGTTTTAACTAATCAAATAACACCTCAAGAGCTAATAGGACAATCAAATTTGGCCTTAGATCAAATCTGTGATCTATTGGCCAATTACTATTATCAAGTTGAACGCTCAATTTTAATTGGAAGCGGTATTAGTCAATACCAACAGCTGCCTAAAAAACTGCCATTTCAGTTATATGGCAAAGTCATTGAGTTTAACCGAGCGCAATTTGCAGGTAGTAATTTACAGCCAAATTTACAGATACAAGCTATACTTATACAATGGTTTGAGATTGGACGTAAAATATCCAACTTATCAAAGAGTTAAGCTAATAAGTTAAAGTGTTTTATAGGCTATATCCAGACAAAAATTTATTTTGTCTTGTAGTTTATTTTAGTTTACTATATTTTTACGCTAAGACTTTCAGGTAGGCTTTTAAATTGAACTTTTATTATTTCGCATAAAACAGAGTATTAAAATCACATGACAGCTTCAGGTTCAAAACACGGTATTTTACAATTAACCATTAAAGACAAGGGAGCTTTGTACGCTGCATACATGCCTTTCATTAAAAATGGTGGTTTGTTTATTCCGACTAACAAGCAGAGTAAAATTGGTGATGAAGTTTTTATGTTACTGACTTTAATGGATGAAAAAGAGCGGTTACCTGTTGCTGGCAAAATAATCTGGGTTACACCTAAAGGCGCTCAAGGAAATAAAGCTCGTGGCATTGGGGTACAGTTTAGTGATCAGGACAAAGGTGTCACTCGTGGAAAAATAGAAACCCACCTTGCAGGCACATTAGAGTCTGATCGTATTACCCACACTATGTAGAATAGGTTGGTGTAACCAATTTTAATCAAATCAGTATTTACTATCACGTTACTTTAGCCTCCCTCAACAACTCACAAATTTATAGGAACCAAAATGCTGGTTGATTCCCACTGCCATCTCGATCGTCTGGATTTATCGCCATTTGATGACAAATTTGAAAATGCCTTAGAAACTGCAAGAGAAGCGGGTGTTGAAGAATTTCTGTGTGTTGCGATTAACGTAGAAAATCAAGCTCAAGTGGTAAAAATCGCCGAAGATCATGAGGATGTTTATGCGTCTGTTGGTATACATCCTTTATACACTGAAGGACAGGATATTGACTTAGAGTACCTGTGTGACCAAGCCAAACATCCCAAAATAATCGCTATCGGTGAAACGGGGCTTGACTATTATTACGCCAAAGAAACGGCTAAAGAACAGCAGTCGTTATTTAGAACTCATGTTCAAGCCGCTGTAAAATCTAACTTACCCTTAATTATTCATACACGAGACGCAAGGCAGGATACTCTTGATATTTTAAACGAGGAAGGCGCTGAAAAAATAGGTGGAGTGCTTCACTGCTTTACTGAGTCCTTGGCTATGGCAAAAGAAGCAATGGATATGGGGTTTTATATTTCTTTTTCAGGGATCGCGACTTTTAAAAACGCTGAAGAAATAAGACAAGTCGCCGCAGAAATCCCATTAGATAAGATCCTTGTTGAGACTGATAGCCCTTATTTAACGCCTGTACCTCACCGAGGAAAGCCAAACTCACCGATGTATGTAACAGATGTCGCTCGTTGTATTGCTGAAGTTAGAGATATGGATTTTGAATCATTTTGCATACAAACAACTAAAAACTATCGAAGTTTATTTTTTAGCAAACAACTTTGTTTGTAAGTGTTTTGATAACCTTAAAATCAAAAAAAACCCAAGCTCTTTAAAAGATAACTTGGGTAGGGGAAGTAGATAAAAGTCTACATATTGAGTATCAGTTCGTTACTTATTACAATAATCTTAGTCCAGCTCGCAGTATTTTCCAGTTTATTATTATTAGGAGCTAATTTTAGTTTTTATTCTTGTTATTTAAATTGAAGTGCCTTGTCAGGCTGAAATATCGATATCCTCATCATTATGTCCATCCACAGTATCTATATTCCAAGGTAAGTCTCGATAGGGTGTATTGGTGGTAGTTCCCATAAATGGGTATTTCTTAATATCAAAATAAGGTGAATAGTCAAAGTCTGCAGGGGTATATAAACGTGTATTCCTGGGGATCAGCTCAATTCCGTCTTTTCCTTGTTGGCGAAACAGCGGCAATATTGGATATTTGACTGAATAGAAAGCTTCAGCGATCATTGAAGAGCAGACTGTTTTGGTTACACCATCGGGTCTACGACTGAACAGAGTTGAGCGCCAACGCCTTGGCAATATACGCCAAGGAAAAATAAATCGAGCCAAATCAAACAGTTGGCGCATATCGTAATCATTTCCTAATTGGTTGATTGCATAATTAACCACTTCATTGGCGTCTTGTGCCGATAAAGTTACTGGTCGACAGACTCTAAGGTTGTCGTTTCTATATTCATTTAGCGGTGTGACAATCATGCCTTGACCTAAAATTCCTTCAACTAATAATTGCTCATGTGGTTCTGCACGATAATGTTCTAACAGCACCTTACGAAATTTTTCGTCTTGTATATCGTGCAGTCGACCTATGTAGAGAGCAGAGTGAGACCAACGGCTTTGGGTTATTACCCTAATAACATCTGATATTCGACTACGCCCTTCAACTAGCAAAACATCACCTGGCCGTATTCCATAACTGAGCTTATCAAAGTCACAGATAGGAAAAGTTGCAGGCGGTTTTTCAAAGTTTAGCCATTTTTCAATTTTAGATTTTATCGACATAGCCACCTAACATAGATATAAATAGTGTTTATAATTCAATTAGTTAAAGTATAGACCTAAATGTATTTAGATCGTATCTAATTTAAATAACTTTATTAGTGATAAATAGCGCTTTAACGCTGGTTTCTCCAGTTAAATTTGGCTAGACTTAGGCCACTTTTTAGCTTCAATAAAACTACTTTAAACAACGGCGAAAATTATGACATTGGATATTTGGGACGACCTATTTTTAATCGATCAGCAGTTAAGCGAAGATGAGAGAATGATTCGTGACATGGCTCATGGCTACGCACAAGAAAAATTATTGCCTCGTGTGATGGAAGCTAACCGCAATGAAATTTTTCATACTGAGATCATGCAAGAGATGGGAGAGCTAGGATTATTAGGCTCAACTATTAACGGTTATGGCTGTGCAGGCGTAAGCTATGTGGCTTACGGGCTTGTAGCAAGAGAAATAGAGCGAGTCGATAGTGGTTACCGTTCAGCGCTTAGTGTGCAATCTAGTTTAGTCATGCACCCAATCAATGCCTATGCTTCCGAAGCACAAAAAGAAAAATACTTACCAAAGCTAGCTACAGGTGAGTGGATTGGTTGTTTTGGCCTAACTGAGCCTGACAGTGGTTCAGATCCAGCCAGTATGAAGACTCGCGCTAAGAAAGTCGACGGTGGCTATATTCTGACTGGAAACAAAATGTGGATCACAAACTCTCCTGTTGCCGATGTTTTTGTGGTATGGGCAAAAAATGAAGCTGAAGACAATAAAATATGCGGTTTTGTTTTAGAAAAAGGTATGAAAGGGCTCAGCGCGCCAAAAATTGAAGGTAAGTTTTCACTAAGAGCTTCTATTACTGGTGAAATAGTAATGGATGAAGTTTTTGTCCCTGAAGAGAATATGTTTCCTGAAATTCGCGGCTTAGGTGGTCCATTTGGCTGTCTGAATATGGCGCGTTACGGTATTGCGTGGGGCGCGTTAGGCGCAGCAGAGTTCTGTTGGCATTCAGCGAGAACTTATGGGTTAGATAGAAAACAGTTTAATCGACCATTAGCCGCCACTCAGTTATATCAGAAAAAATTAGCCGATATGCAAACAGAAATTACTTTAGGTTTGCAAAGTGCCTTAAGAGTTGGCCAATTGATAGACGCAAAAGAGTTTAAGCCTGAAATGATCTCTCTGATCAAACGTAATTCTTGCGGCAAAGCCCTCGATATATGCAGAACTGCTCGTGATATGCACGGTGGTAATGGGATCAGCGATGAATTCCACGTTATTCGTCACATGCTCAACTTAGAAGCGGTTAATACCTATGAAGGTACTCATGATATTCATGCTTTGATCTTGGGTAGAGCACAAACAGGCATTCAAGCCTTTATGTAGTTCTTTTGAACTATCTAGTACGAAAAAGCCGATATTAATTATCGGCTTTTTTATTGAGGAAATGTTCATTTCCTCAACTGTTTACACATTTTTTTACAATGCGTTGTATGTTAATCGCTGTTTTACTTGTATTTACTAGCCTTAAGGGTTATTTATTATGATAAAGAAGGAACGTTACTTAACACTGAGAGTCAATGTTAGGTAAGAAAACTTTAATTCATACTAGGATCATATTTAATGCTACCAATTAAATCAGTCGTCAAATCCAGTCTTGTCGCATTGGCACTATCTAGCTCGTTACAATTAGCGGCCTACACGAAAACGGCCGAATTAAACAAGCTCAGCACGCCTCAAATGGTGGAGTTATCTCCAACCGCTGTTCATCATCAGGCGAGCCGCTATATAGCTAAAATCATCAATGATTATCATTATGCTAAGCCGAGTCTTGGTAACTCGCAATCTGTTGAGATATTAGATGAGTATATTGAGTTACTCGATGCGAATAAAAGTTACTTCTTAGCCGAAGACATTCGTGAATTCCAGCAGTATCGATACAATATGGACAACTCAATATTAACTGGCTGGTTAAAACCTTCGTTTCATATTTATAGCGTATTTCAACAACGTTGGTCAGAACGTAATGAATTTGCAATGTCTTTATTAAATAAAAAAATGAATTTTAAAGTCAAAGAAGACTTTTACTTTGACAGAGAAGAAACACCTTGGGCGGTTTCTAAAACAGAACTTGATGATTATTGGCGGAAACGAGTAAAAAACGACGCGCTAAATTTAATTTTAGCTGATAAAGACTGGAGTGAAGTCAAAGATATTTTAAGTAAACGTTATAAAGTAGCAATGCGCCGTGTGAGCCAAATCAATAGTGAAGACGTATTTAGTTATTTTATGAACGCTTATGCCAACACCGTTGATCCTCACACGTCGTATTTTTCACCCCATACAGCAGAAAACTTTAATATCGATATGAAGCTCTCATTAGAAGGAATTGGAGCTGTATTACAAACTGATGATGTATATACAAAAATTCGACGCATTGTAGAAGCCGGTCCCGCTGATAAATCTGGAGAATTATCAGTTGATGACAAAGTTATTTCAGTAGGACAAGGTAATGAAGCACTAGTTGACGTTGTTGGCTGGAGAATTGATGACGTTGTTGATTTGATACGTGGCGACGCTGGTAGCATTGTAAGGCTCGAAATAGAACCTGCTAATAGTAGTGTGACAGGTAAAACCAAAGTTGTTTCTATTGTGAGAGAGCAAGTAAAGCTTGAAGAGCAGGCCGCTAAATCTGAAGTATTAGAAATTGAAAGCGACGGCATGGTGAAAAGGGTTGGGGTTATTGATTTGCCTAAATTCTATGTTGATTTTAAAGGCCGCTATGAAGGAAAAAAAGATTATCGTAGTACCACACGTGATATTAGAAATTTGATCGATGAAATGAAAGAAGATAAAGGAATAGATGCACTAATTATCGATCTAAGAGCTAATGGTGGTGGCGCGTTAGATGAAGCTACAATGCTAACAGGTTTATTTATAGATCAGGGGCCTGTTGTTCAAGATCGAAACCGTCGCGGAAACGTTGATATTCTTAAAGATACCGATCCCGGTACATCTTGGGATGGACCGATGGCTGTATTGGTTAATGGGTCAAGTGCTTCAGCTTCTGAAATTTTTGCCGGTGCTATTCAGGATTATGGCCGTGGCCTAATCATTGGCGAACAAACTTTTGGAAAGGGAACAGTGCAAAGAGTATTAGACTTAAACCGTCAAGTGCGATCAGATGATAATGGGTTTGGTGCTTTGAAACTCACAATTAATAAATTTTACCGTATTACAGGTGAAAGCACACAAATGAAGGGGGTTGTACCTGATATTACGTTTCCTGATCCATATTCACGCAATGACTTTGGTGAACAAAGTTATGGTTCTTCACTTAAATGGGACGTAATTGAAGCGGTAGATTTCAAAAAAGCTGGAGACCTAGCTACTTATATTGAACCGCTGAATAAAAGGTATCAACAACGGATTAAGAGTAACCCTGAATTTCAATATCTTATCAATGATATTAAAGAACTAGAAAAGCGCCGTAGTACCAAAAAATTTAGTTTAAATATCGAAGAGCGTAAAAATGAGCGCAAAGAAAATAAGCAAAAACGCCTTGATCGTGAAAATGAAAGACGTATTAGTCAAGGTTTAGAAAAGATACTACAAATAGATGAAGATACCGAGTTAACTGAACCCCAAGACAGTAAACTGCGGGAATCTGCAAATATTTTACTCGATTTAATGACATTTCAATCTTCAGAAAAAATTGCTAAAGTAGAAGACAATTTAGATTGACCATTGATATAAAATTATAAGCTTGTAAAGGTTTATCAAAGATAATAAAAAAGGAGCTTTTGCTCCTTTTTTTATTAGTCAATATTAAACATCTAAATTAATTGACTAATAATCCACGCAATGTATTTTCAATCGAATTATGGATTAATTTTTCACGATCTTCCCAATTGACTGTTGGCATACCATAAAATGCGCCGTAGATTCCATAGACAGAAACTGCAATAATTTGAGATACCATTTGCTTTTCACTGATAACAAATAACCCCTTATCGATACAGTCTTGTACGCTTTTATGCATCAACTCAATGTACTGTTTGGTTCCATTGGCAGTGTAAACATCAAAGTTTTCAGAATCATCAGCTCTGTAATCTTGAGTCGCAACCCCTAACTGATAGCTCTTGGGATTATTTAACCAATAGCGTACATTCTGATTCATTAAATGGCGAATAATATCTAATGATTCGCCATTCATTATTGCTTTAGGAGGGTTGCAAGTACGCCACAGTTCATCAGAAATATCTTGCCAAAAATGCCTTAAGATCTCTTTTTTATTTTGGAAGTAATAATAAATTTTTGTTGGTGCAAAACCCGCTTGTGCTGCAATTTTCCGCATGCTGGTATTTTCATAACCTTCATTAACAAACAGTTCACGAGCTATTTCAATAATGTTAGTACGAATTTCTTGTTTCTGGTTTTCAGAAAGCGATGGTCTCCCAGGCT
>Ga0114899_1001314_pt1 | contig 14823 bp, 12 predicted proteins | sample MalvireepMed_215_FD_83497 | JGI IMG/M metagenome (GOLD analysis project Ga0114899, IMG submission 83497) | Marine viral communities from the Global Malaspina Expedition - Malaspina viral metaG DeepMed_215 | ecosystem: Environmental > Aquatic > Marine > Oceanic | place: Mediterranean Sea... | reverse complement strand
GCCCTGTCTTCCCTATTGAAAGCATTCAAATCTTGCTGATTAGCAACTATGATTTCCTGCCTCCTCTTGTCAAGAAGTTCTATTACTGTATCTAAAACCTTATTTTTTATATCTGTTTTCAATAGTTTCATTTTCAATGATTTACGATGTAAACTTTGTTCCAACTGTCTTTCCTTCGACAATATCGAGAATCACTCTTTCGCACTTTCCATTAGCAATGTAGGTGGTGATATTTTTGGCAGCTGTACCCTGTGCAATTCTCAGCTTAGACTTCATTCCTCCACGGCCTTCGCCTTCACCCTTTCCACTTTCCTGAATAAAATGATCCAGATTATCATCTACCGACACCTGGCGGATAATATGTGTGTGGTCATCATCCGGGTGACCGTTAAAGACTCCATCCGTATCCGTCAAAATGATAAGCAAATCGGCATTGATCAACTCTGCAACCAGGCTGGCAAGCTCATCATTATCTGTAAACATGGAATGAGAAACCGATGTGGCGTCATCTTCATTGGCAATTGGAATCACTCCTTCAGCCAAAAGGCCTTCATAACAGTTGATCATATTTTCACGCCAAACCCCTGGGGTAAAGTCTCTTTTGGTACCCAGCACCTGGGCACATTTCATTCCATAGTCGTGAAATAGTTCATAATAAGTCCGCATCATTCGAGGCTGTCCTACCGATGAGAAGACCTGACGTCTGATGGCCTTATCCTGAATAGAACAGCTTCCCAGCACTTCCTTACCGGCAATGGCTGATCCTGAAGAAATGAGCACAGCCATGATATCCTGCTCATATAGCGATGCAATTTGCTTTACAATCTGATGAAGAATGGGTTTAACCAGACGATTGTCTTTGTTGGTCAGCACATTGGTGCCCACCTTGATTACTACTCTTTTCGTATCTCTGTTTTCCAAAACTTATTTTTCAAGTACCTCTTCTTTTTCTTCCGTTTTACCCAATTCAACAGCCCGGTTGAAGGCCGCATATGCCGCATCGTGGATCAGGTCCTTCACATTATTGTCTGCCAGAGAATCCAGTGCTGCCTGAGTTGTACCTCCCTTAGAGGCCACACGCTTCATCCAGCCATCTGGTGTAAGTTTGTTTTTGTTGAACAGCTCAATGGCACCTTCGAAAGTGGTGCTTACCAATACCTTGGAGTCATTGTCTGAAAAGCCCATACTCTTGGCGGCTTCCATCATTGATTCCATGAAATAGAAGACATAGGCCGGACCGCTACCACTAATTCCTGTAGAGGCATCGATGAACATCTGGGAATCTACCCGAACTGATTTACCTGTTGAATTGAGTAGGTCTTCCACCATCCAAAGCTCAATGCGCGAAATTTCAGGTGCTGCCAGGTATGAGGTCATTCCTTTGCCTACCTGTGCAGGTAAATTCGGCATCGCCCTCACTACTTTTTTAATGCCCAAACCTTGTTGAATGGTCTCGATGGTAACACCCGCCATAATGGAGATTACCAGTTTCTGATCATCCATCATATCTATCATTTCTTCCATTAAACCGTCATTGTGATATGGCTTAACGGCCAGAAAAATGATGTCTGAAATGGGCAACGACTCCTCCAGAGAGTCTGACACCTCGAAGTTATCGTTTGCTTTTTTGAGTGCCTCTCTCAACTCTACCGACTTGTCGTAAACCATCAGGTCTTCCTTTTGCAGGTAGCCCGATTTGGCTATTGATTTGGCATAGGTGAGGCCCATATTTCCGGCCCCAATAACTAGTACTTTCATCTGTTATTTGTTTTAATGGTCTGATGGAATACCTCAATTATCATTTTCGTTGTGTTTACAACTTTTGCTAGAGGCATTTCATCATTTGTTATTGATTAAAATGAATTGATTGCATGACAATAGTTTTCACCCCGGGATGTACAAGAACCCGGTAAAGCGAAAATTATATCTTCAGCTTCTTAGCTTCTAAAGGAGCATTTGGCCAGAAACAGGCCTGTAGGATGAGACAAGATACTATCTTTTGGATGGGTTATCTTTTTTGCGTAGCTCATAACACTAATAAAACACTATGCTCTGGTTTAGGTTCATATTATTTTCAAAAACCCTGAAAACGATTGAAATTCAACAGATTACCAGCCTGTAATGTCAGATTTTCCAACTGAATGACTCCTAATAGTGTCTGAAAAGGCAAAAGGTCTGTTATGAAAACATCAATAAAAGTAATGCTCATAGCTCTTCTGGCATGGTCTTGCGAGAGTCTGGATCTTCCCAAAGAGCTTCCCTCCTGTATCGAGGATCAGATTAAGTCAGAAGTAAAACACAGTCCCGTTCGTGAACCTGATAAAGCTTCTGTTAAGGCATACCTTTATAATGATGAAAAAGTCTACATTTTCGATCCTGGGTCCGGTTATGCTGATTGGCTATACACAGCCTACAACTCAGACTGTGAAGTGATTTGTCAATTCGGTGGCCTTGCAGGCATGAATACCTGTCCCGATTTTAATGAGAAAGCTGAATACCTCGGATTGATTTGGGTAGACCCGAGGTAGTTTTAGATTTTATGTTTTATGTTTTATGTTTTATGCTTCAAGTTTTAAGTCATCGGTACTTCAAACTTTGAACTTATCAAACTATTTCCGCCAGTCTTGGTGTCCTCACCAAACCGTATTCAAACTGCACCCATAATTTCAGCAATCAATCGGTGTGGACACCTATTGTAGCGTCATTGAGGTTGGGTACTTAGAACTTCAAACTTTTCAAACTTTGAACTATAAAACCTCCAAACCAAGTAACCTGCCAACCCTGTAACCTTATATTCATAGTTCCGGCTTCATTCATTATCTTGGAGCAAAACCTTATACTATGAAATTGAAAGCATTTTATTTTTTACTAAGCGCGCTGGTGTTGGCAAGTTGTGGTGGAGAGAAAAAAGAATCTACCACTGAAGCCAAAGAAGAAACTCCTGAATGGGTAGACCTTTTCGATGGAGAGACCTTTAATGGTTGGAAAACTTATGGCAAAGACACCATGTCTGATGCCTGGACCATCGTGGATGGCGCCATAGCCTGTAACAATGGTATTGGCGAAAAGAATGTTGGTTTTAACACCGGCTCATTGGTAACCACTTCTACCTACGGAAATTTTGAATTCGAATTGGAATACAAAATAGCCAAAGGTGGAAACAGCGGAATCTTTTACCACGTAGTTGAGGCTCCTGAATATGGAACCGATTATACTACCGGCCCTGAATATCAGGTACTGGACGATGAATTCTCAAGGTCTGAATCTGAAGCTTACAAAATGGCTGCTTCTAACTACGCGATGCAGGCACCTTCAGAATCAAAGAAGGTGAATCCGTTTATGGAATGGAACAAAGTGAAAATTGTCTACGACAACGGACATGTTGAACACTGGTTGAATGGTGAGAAAGTATTGGAATTTGAAGAAGGCTCTCCAGACTGGCTGGCTAAAAAGGCTGCTGGTAAATGGGCCAACTCTGAAACCTATGCTGCCTTTAAAGAAGGTGCTTTCAGCCTTCAAAACCATGGCGATGAAGTCCACTTCCGGAATATCCGGGTGAAGGAATTGAAATAATTAAAACATCCCCGTTAATTCGGGGATTTGTTTTTATACCCAATGAAAGCCAATTTCTACTACCTCATTCACATACAATACCTCGGTTACCGCTTCCATGGCTGGGCCAAGCAACCCAACGTAAAGACCGTACATTATATGGTAGACAGAACGCTGACCTTTGTGATGGCACAGCAATGGTTCAAAACACTGGGTGCCAGCCGTACGGATGCGATGGTATCGGCCAATGAAGCCGTTTTCGAACTGTTCACCAAAGAACCCCTTGGAGACCTCTCTGACTTCAAAACCGCTTTTAATAAAAACCTCCCTGCCGATATCAGAGCTACTCATGTTGAAGAAACAGACAGGCATTTCAACATTATCAAAACCCCAAAACTGAAGGAGTACATCTACCTTTTTGCCTTTGGACAGAAGGCACACCCTTTCTCCTCTCCCTTCATTTGTACATTTCTGGATGAACTTGACCTAGACCTTATGAAACTGGGCGCTAAAGCCTATGAAGGTGAACATGACTTCAGGGCCTATACCAAAAAGCCAGCGGCAGAAAAGCTTACTACCAGATTGATTGAAAAGTCTGAAATAGTAGAGAATACTTTCTTTAAGGCCGATTTTTTTCCCAGCCCCTCCTATGCCTTTGTTGTTCAGGGCAAAGGGTTTATGCGCAATCAGATTCGTATCATGATGGGTCAATTGATTCTCCTTGGCAGAAATGAGATTGATCTGGAATACCATAAAAACACCCTGCAAACCGGTTTTTCAGATCACCTCAGCCAGGTAGCTCCTGCATCGGGACTGATTCTGAACCAGGTAAAATTGGACCAATAGTACGGCCAGAATTATCTCTGAGCCATTCGTGAAACTACTACTTAGAAATATTTGACGAATAAATCATCGCTTCAATACCCTCTTGTTTTCTAAATATATTATTTACATTATTGTAAAATATGAAAAGAACGGGGATTGGAGAACTGGAAGAATTGGTATTGCTAACCGTCTGTGTTCTCAACAACGATGCTTATGCGCTTGACATTAAAGAAGAATTGGAAGGCAGAACCCAAAGGCGTATGAACCTGAGTGCGATACATACCACACTTTACCGAATGGAGGACAAAGGTCTTCTTAGTTCAAGACTTGGTGATTCCAGTCAGGTAAGAGGTGGCAAAAAGAAGAGGCTATTCTCGGTTACCTCATTTGGTTTGAAATCTCTGGCCGAAGTTCAGGAAACACGCAACAGTTTCTGGAACGATATCCCTTCTTTGGTCTTAAAGTCGCTGAATTCATGAAGCATGTAGCTCCGCCAAAGGTTTTTCATCGCCTGCTCTCCAAAATGTTCGACAATACTCCCATGGAAGAATTGGAAGGCGACCTGTTGGATGACTTTCAGAGAAATGTAAAAAAATATGGTCTAAACCGTGCCAGAATCTACTTCATGCTGGATGTCCTCAGATTAATCCGGCTCATTCCCAGAAGTAGAAGAAACGCCCAAAAGTCAAAAACTATGAACAGCTTATTCCTTTTTAATCTGAAATACAGTCTTCGCTCAATTAAGAAACATGCCCTGTACCAGGGCCTTAATGTCGTTTCACTCACCTTGGGCTTTACCTGTTTTGCACTGATATACCTTTTCGTTTTTAATCATTATCAAAAGGACAATTTTTTAGAAGACAGGGACAGAATTGTAAGACTGAATGTAATCTCTGATCGCGGAGAAGGAACGGGTGTTCATACCGGTATTCCTCTGGTATTGAAAAAGGACTTCCCGGAAATTGAAGCGGCCACCAGATTGAATGCCTACGAAATGGAAATAACCCTGCCCGGAAATGAGGAAACTTTCACCGAGCAGGTATGTCATACTCAGGCAGACTTTATGGAGATATTTCAGATAAAGACGCTTATGGGGCAACGGTTTCCGGAAGATAAAACGGGAGTATTGTTGTCAGAATCGATGGCTTTAAAGCTTTTTTCATCAGTAGAAAAGGCAATAGGAAGTCCCTTGACATTGAAAATTTTCGATCGGGAGTCAGATAAGTTTGTCGTTGGCATTGTTGAAGACCAGCCAATCAATTCGAGTTTTAAAGCTCAGATCATTACCATGGATGGTTTTGCAGAGAATACACTTCTTGAAAGCAATGCCTATACTGCCGTTGCAGGCTTTTTCAAGGTGAGCAAAGGGGCTGATCTTGTAGCCATCAGCAACAAATTACCTACTCATCTTAAAAACTACACTAAGAATAACTCAGTTCTAAATTTCAAATACGTGTTTAGGAACATGGATGAAATGAAAGTCAATCCATCCTATACCAGTGGGTTTATCCAGTCTATAGACGGGCAAACGCTAACAATTTTTAAGCTAGTAGGCTTTGTTGTTCTGCTTTTGGCCATTGCTAATTATCTAAACCTCAATACTGCAGTCACATTAAAGAGAACTCAGGAAGTAGGAATAAGACACGCTATTGGAGCCTCCAAAGCCAATCTTTTTAATCAACTTCTTTCGGAATCTCTAATTATTGGCGCTGCATCTATCATTCTTTCCGGACTATTAACGGTATCTCTTTTGAATCGTGTAGAATCATATACCGGCTTAACCATGACCGTTGATCCTCATTTAACTCCCTGGATTCCAGTAATTGGAATTTTACTCCTCCTCAGTTTGGTCCTGATCTCCTCGATTTACCCTGCCTTTATTTTCTCAAGGGTTCGGTTTGAAAAGCTACTGAAGAGCAGCGCGACAAAATCACCCAAAAGTAAATGGCTGAGATCTTCTCTTTTGGCCCTACAATTTGCGATTTCAACTTTTCTAATCATCGGTAGCCTTACTTTCCTCAAACAATTGGAGTTTATCAACGACACCCATAAAGTGGGTGAAATAGGAGATGTTGTGATTCTCAAAGGTAAAATTGGTGTTCAAAGGGCTGCCATTGAACAGCAATTGAAACAACTGCCAGAAGTAGGTATGTTGAGTTTCTCATCAATTATACCTGGTCCATCTGACAACAGAAAGTTTGGTATAGGAACCAGGGATTTTGACCAGACCTTAGACTTTTATGCTATAGATAAAAGCTATGTCGAGGTTATGGGGCTTGAAATAGTTGAAGGAAGAAATATCAATACTGATTTAGGTGATCAGTTCGATATACTTATGAATGAGGCTGCGGTTGCTGTGGCCAAAAAAGATACTGTCATTAATGCCAAGTTTAATTTCATGAGCAAGGAGCCGAACACCGTTGTTGGAATCATTGCCAATTTTCCTGTTGGCACCATTAAGGCTGAAATTCGTCCCTCTGTTTATGTTCAGGCAGATCAGGGAGATAACTTTCAGAATATGGTTGATAAAGTAGCCATTAAATTGAAGCAGGATAATGCGCTCGAAGCAATGAATAAAATAGAAGCAGTCTGGTTAGAAGTGTTTCCTGAACAACCTTTTGATGCTGAATTTATGGATGACAGAATTGCTAAGATTTATACCGATGAGCTCAAAATGGGGCAGCTTTTTGGAATTTTCACTGCTATAGCCATTGTCATTTCATGCCTTGGTCTTATCGGACTCCTAACCTACCTTGTTCAAATTAAGATGAAGGAGATAGGCATTCGAAAAGTACTTGGAGCTAACTTTATGATCCTGGCCAGGCTGCTAACCCTGAATATCTGGAAAGTCTTAGTAGTGGCTAGCGTAATCTCCTTTCCTCTTTCGTATTACTTTTTAGAAGATTGGTTGACCTCTTTTGTCTATCGAACGAATGTCTCCTCAGAGCTGTTTGTCATGACAATTGTCTTTTTTGTATTGATTGTATCCGTAACCGTGTTTTGGCAGATTAGAAATGCGGTCAGAGTTAACCCCACAGAAATACTACGAGATGAATAAAAAGGGTCACCAATTCGTGGCCTCTTTTTATTGTTTTCTTTAGAATGCTATTCTCCCTCTCCGAAAATACTTTCCAGTTTGGCTTGAAGGGCCCTTCCCCTCAGATTTTTACCAATGACTCGTCCTTCAGGGTCAAGCAACAATGCGAATGGGATAGAATTTACTTTATATGTGATAGCTGCTTCTGACTGAAAATATTTGAGGTCGGAAACATGATAGGGCCAGATTAGGCCATCTTGTTGAATTGCATTGACCCACTGGTTTCTGGTTCTATCCAAGCTAACGCTGAAGACTTCAAAACCATCTTTGTTATACTTATTGTACATGCGTACCACATTCGGGTTTTCCTCACGACAAGGCCTGCACCAACCTGCCCAAAAATCCAACAGTACATACTTGCCTCTCAGGTCTTCCAGGCTCACCATGTTTCCTTCTGGATTGGGCAACTCAATGTCCGGAGCAACATCACCAATAGTAACTGCCGGCCTGTATGAATCTACATTGCTAGCAAAGTATTGAACATCGGTAGAGTTAGGAATCTCCTTCACGAGTTTCACAGCCAGTGAGTCCATGAACTTGTACTCCTCTCTTTTGTCAGAAATAAAATCGGTGACCAAAAGGCTTACCAAAGATCCGTTCAGGCCCATGGCGAACTCCTTCAGGTGGTCTATTTTTTCGGCTTCCAAAGCAAAGCCTTCAGTGGTTAATTCTTCCAGCAAGGTGGAGTTTCCTTCATTTCTGGCCTGAATATAACGCTGATTGAAGTCCTGCACTTTCACCTGATAGTCATCCATAAAAGTATAGAGCTCTTTCAGGTGCTTCATATCATCGGAACCAGTCACAACAATTTCTGAATCTTCGACACCGCCTGCCTCAACTTTGAGGTTTTCATCATCAAGTATCAGCGTTTCATACTGCTTGTTATATATGTTGATTCTGTAGAATCCAGGGCCATCCAAATCCACTTCCATCTCAAAGTTTCCCTTGTGGTCGGAATAAACTGTTTGAACGGGTCTCACTTCACCGGTTTCAAATTTTTCAAGAATTACCTCTCCCTGCGGAATGGCATTCTCAATTTTACCAGTGATCTTAATCATTCCATTCTTACTTCCGCCACAGGCAGAAACAAGAACTACTAAAATCAGTGCTAAATATCTTTTTATCATTTGGTCAATGCTTTGTTCAATTCCTCCTGAACATCTTTGGGGCTGGCCTTTCCACGGCTTCTTTTCATTACTTCTCCCATAAAGAGTCCTATTAACTTCTTTTTGCCCTTTCTGTAGGCTTCCACTTCGTTTGGCAAAGATACCAATACATCCTGAATAATGGATTGAAGCTCCCCGGTGTCCTTTACCACCAACAAATTCAATCTCTCGGCTAAATTAGCGGCAGATTCGTCCCCTTTTAGTAACTCAGGTAACAATTGCTGAACTGCCGTTTTGTAAACCACTTTTCGGCTGTCTACCAGATTGATTAATTCAGCGAGTCTATCAACTGTCAATCCTAAATTCTGAAGACTAAGATTGCTCTCATTCAGTACGGCCCTAATTGGCCCGTTTAACCAATTGGCTGCAGACTTGGCATCGCCAACCTGTTCACACAACGCATTGAAGTACAGAGCGGTTTCCTTTTCTTCTGTTAGAATGCCAAGGTCGTAGTCAGATAGCTGATACTTTTCAGCAAACTTCTTCCTGTATGTGGCAGGCTGCATGGCTGCCAGTGATTTTAGTTCTTCGATGAATGATTCTTCCAGCTGCAATGGTGGAAGATCTGGACAAGGGAAGTAACGGTAATCGTTCATGGTTTCCTTGAAGCGCATGCCATAGGTTTTGCCTTCATCAGGATTGAAAGTGCGGGTTTCTACAGCAATCTCTTTCCCTTTCTGAATCAGGTCCAGTTGTCGCTCAAGTTCGTAAATGGCGGCTTTGCGGACATTATTGAAGGAGTTCATGTTCTTGATCTCAACCTTGGCTCCCAGTTGGGTATCACCCTTCTTCTTAATGGAAATATTGGTATCGCAACGCATTTCTCCTTTCTCCATATTGGCATCGCCAATGCCGAGATAACGCACCATACGCCTGATTTCCTGAAGGCAAGCGGCCGCCTCATCTGGGCCTTTAATGGTTGGGTTAGTCACCATTTCAATCAAAGGCGTACCTGCCCTGTTGAGGTCAATCATGGTGCTTGGGCCGTCATCGTGGATAGATTTACCTGCATCTTCTTCCATATGAATATGGTGGAGACTGACAAATTCCTGTTCCAGCCTTTCTCCAAACAAGGGAATTTGGCCACCTACACAAATAGGGGTTTTGTCTTGTGTGGTTTGATAGCCCTTGGGCAGATCGGGATAGAAATAGCTCTTTCTATCAAAATAGTTGTGTCTCGTAATATCTGAACCACAGGCCAGCCCCATCAGAACTGCTTTTTGTACGGCCTTCTCATTTAGAACCGGCAGCGTACCAGGGTGGCCAAGGCTAATGACCGATACATGGGTATTGGGTTCATCCGTTTCCAGGTTAGAATCGGATGAAAAGATTTTGGATTCAGTATTGAGCTGGACGTGGATTTCCAGCCCAATGGTGGCTTCGTAGCCTGCTTCTTCTAGTCTTTGGAGTATATCAAGCAAAACCGGCTGTTATTTGTTTGGCTGCATCCACTACTTTGTCGAGACCAGCTAAGTCCTTTCCTCCTGCAGTGGCAAAGAATGGCTGACCGCCACCTCCACCTTGAATGTTTCTGGCTAAATCGCGAACAATCTGACCGGCATTCAGCCCCTTGTCTTTTACTAAAGCTTCATCAATGATCACCGAAATCTGCGGTTTACCGTCAATTTCAGCAGCCAGTACAGCAAAAAGGTTATTGACTTCATTCTTCAACTGGAATGAAAGGTTCTTCAATGCATCGGCTGAAGGCAGAGTCACTTTCTGAACCAGGGTATTGATTCCACCAACCTCTGCCACTTGCTTCTTCAAATCATCTTTTACCTGACCTGATTGTTTAGCATGAAGGCCTTCAATTTCCTTATTCAGTTTCTTCTGTTCTTCCAGAAGCGCAGAAATCGCTTTTGTGAGATCCTTAGGGTTCTTCAGTAGGTCTTTAACTGACTTCAGTTCCTTTTCCTGCTCCTGAACATATTCAAAAGCTTTCGGACCGGTATAGGCCTCAATTCTTCTTACTCCGGCAGCAACTGCGCTTTCAGACACAATCTTAAACAAACCGATATTTCCGGTTGAACTCACATGAGTTCCACCGCAAAGCTCTACTGAATATTCAGGGTTGAAAGTGATCACCCTTACAAAATCGCCATACTTCTCTCCAAATAAAGCCATGGCTCCCAATGACTTAGCCTCATTTATCGGAACCGATCTCTTTTCATCGAGATGAATGTTTTCCCTGATCCTGGCATTTACAATCTGCTCTATTTGCTCGATCTGCTCAGGCTCCACTTTCGCAAAATGCGAAAAGTCGAATCGAAGTACCGAATCAGAAACCAAAGAGCCCTTTTGCTGCACATGGTTTCCTAAAACTTCTCTCAAAGCGGCATGTAACAAGTGCGTAGCCGAGTGATTGAACTGAATCAAAGCTCTTCTACCCGCATTGATTTCGGCTTTGAAGGTAGCTGAAGGATTTTGTGGAAGTTTATCAGTGAAATGAACAATCAGATCGTTTTCCTTTTGGGTATCAATCACCTTAATGGTCTCGCTCTCATTTTTCAGGGTACCGGTATCTCCTACCTGTCCACCACTCTCTCCATAGAAAGGAGTTTTATCAAGGACGATCTGATAAACCGTTCTCTTGGCTTCTTTGATTTCCCTGTATTTGATGATTCGTGACTCGGCAGTTTGCTGATCGTAACCCACGAACTCAACCTTCACATCCGGTAATAACTCTATCCAATCGCCCTTTTCTGAAGCCGCATCCGCTTTGGAACGATTCTTCTGTTCGGCCATGGCGGTGTTGAAACCAGCCTCGTCTATTTTCAGGCCATTTTCGCGGGCAATCAGTGCTGTTAAATCCAGCGGAAAGCCGTATGTATCGTACAATTCGAAGACTTCCCGTCCGTTGATGACTGTTTCATTTTGGGACGATAGTTTTTCCTTTATTTGATCTAATCGCTTCAAACCATTGTCCAGAGTCCTCAAAAACGAACTTTCTTCTTCTTTGATTACTTTTGAGATCAATTCACGCTGGCTGTCGAGTTCATCGAAAAAGCCCTTGTATTGATCAGCCAGCACATCGACCAACAGATAAAGGAAAGGCCTGTCGAAATTGAGGAAAGTATAACCGTAACGAACTGCTCTTCTAAGGATTCTGCGAATAACGTAACCCGCTTTATTATTTGATGGGAGCTGGCCATCGGCAATGGCAAAAGAGATCGCTCTGATGTGATCTACAATCACACGAATAGCGATATCGGTTTCGTCCTTTTCACCGTACGTAACTCCTGCCTCTGATGAGATTCTTTCGATGAGGGGAGTAAATACGTCTGTATCGTAATTAGATTTCTTGCCTTGCAAGGCCATAGCCAGACGCTCAAAACCCATTCCGGTATCTACGTGCTTGGCTGGCAGGCTTACCAGGCTACCGTCTGCTTTTCTATCGAACTGGATGAATACCAGGTTCCAGATTTCCACCACCTGCGGGTGATCGTTGTTTACGAGGTCTTTGCCAGGTACTGCGGCAATTTGTTCATCCGTTCTCAGGTCTACGTGAATTTCTGAACAAGGCCCGCAAGGCCCTGTATCGCCCATTTCCCAGAAGTTATCCTTCTTATTTCCGTTCAGGATTCTGGACTTATCAATATGTGCACTCCAGAAGTCAAAAGCCTGCTGGTCGAACCCTAAGTCTTCAGACTTATCTCCCTCAAATACAGTTACATATAGCTTATCCTTCGGAATACCATATACTTCCGTCAGCAGCGTCCATGCCCATTCAATGGCATCCTTTTTAAAGTAGTCTCCGAAAGACCAGTTACCCAGCATCTCGAACATGGTATGGTGATAGGTATCGATACCCACCTCTTCCAGGTCATTGTGTTTTCCTGAAACCCTGAGACACTTTTGGCTGTTTACGGCTCTGGTGTAATCTGCCGTGGCATTGCCGAGAAAAAGATCTTTAAACTGATTCATCCCGGCATTGGTGAACATCAATGTCGGGTCGTTTTTTAATACCATCGGAGCTGAAGGAACATACTTATGCCCTCTTTCTTCGAAGAATGAAATAAACTTTGATCTTATCTCTTTGGCTTGCATTGGAGAACTGTTCAAATGTGGTTTGCGTTAGAATAATTTTCTTATTTTTGTCGAAGCCTGACAGCTGTGCAAAGGCACAAAATTAGGAGAATTTCAAAAAGGATTCTTAATGTCAAAAATAAAATATTACTACGATACCGAGACCTGCAAGTACGAGCGTGTTAAGGTCAAAAAACGCGATGTAGTGATAAATGCGTTAGGTTTTATGTCACTTGCCCTTGTGCTGGCGATTGCTATCATTGTAGTGCTTTCCAACTACTTCGACTCTCCAAAAGAACTTGCACTTAAGAAAGAAAATGAAGAGCTAAAGCTCTATTACGACATTATGCAGAACCAACTCACCAGCATGGACGATATGCTGAAGGTGCTGCAGGAAAAGGATGATCAGGTCTACAGAACTGTGTTCGAGGCTGAGCCAATTCCTGAAACAGTTCGTGAAGCTGGATCAGGTGGCGTATTGAAATACAGAAACTTACTGGAAAGTGATCTTTCGAACAAAGACTTGGTAGTGGGTACACTGGACAAGCTGGATAGGGTCAAAAAGAAGATGTACATCCAGACAAAATCTTATGATGAAGTGATGCAGCTGGCAAGAAACAAGGATGAATATTACGCTGCCATGCCGGCCATTCAGCCCGTTTCCAATGAAGATTTAAGAAGGTTTTCCTCAGGTTTTGGTATGCGAACCGACCCTATTTTGAAGGTAAAAAGAATGCACTATGGGGTAGACTTCTCTGCTGAGCAAGGCACTCCTATTTACGCCACGGCAGACGGAAAAATTTCCCTAGTAAAAAAGGATAACAGCGGTTTAGGATGGCATATTAAAATAGATCATGGGTTCAACTTTGAAACTGTTTATGGCCACATGAGCCGGTTCAACGTTAAGCAGGATCAAATAGTGAAGCGCGGGCAGATTATTGGTTATGTTGGTAATTCAGGGAAATCCACTGCACCTCACGTACATTACGAGGTTCATATTGCTGGCAGGGCCATTAATCCGGTGAACTACTTCTACATGGATTTGGATGCTGATCAGTATGAGGAAATTCTGAGGCTTTCTACCATAGAAAATCAGTCGCTTGGTTCCTATGCCAATCAATAATTTTTAGAGAATCGGCACATTCCTTTTACTTCAAGTAATTCTTTTAGCTAATTTCGTAACTTGTTGATATGCCGTACAAAGAGAAGCCTATAATCAAGAAATATTTCACCATTGGTGAAGTGGCCAAGGAGCTTGGCGTGGCTACCTCTTTAATTCGTTTTTGGGAAACTCAGTTCGATTTTATCCGACCCAAAAAAAACGCCAAAGGAAACCGCAAATACACGCAAGACGATCTCAAAAAACTCAAGCTTGTTTATCATCTGGTAAAGGAAAAAGGCTACACGCTGCAGGGTGCGCAGGACCACATCAAGCAAAGCAAGGATAGCATTGATGACAAGGCGGAAATGGTAGAATCGCTGAAAAGTATTCGGGAGTTTTTAGTTGAGATGAAGAATAATCTTCCATGAGTGAAGATAAGCGCTATCAGGTGGCGCTTTCCCTTATTCCGGGAATTGGCCCAGTGCTGGCTAAACAACTGATCAATCATTTCGAAACGCCACAAAACATCTTTAAAGCCACCAAAGGCAGATTGACTAAGGTTAATGGGCTTGGAAATAAACTGGCTGAACTCATTTCGGGAGAAGACCAGCTTTTGGAAAAAGCAGATCAGGTACTTGAGCGCTCGGAAAAACTGGGAATTCAAACGCTCTATTACAAGGAAACCTCCTACCCCGAACGTCTTAAAACCATTCCGGATGCACCTATTGTGCTGTATGCCAAAGGTAACCTAGACCTTAATGCAGAGAGAACCTTGGGTATTGTTGGCACCAGAAAGGCAACAAACTACGGCCTTAGACAAACAGAAGATATTGTTGAATCGTCTAAAACTTCAAATACAGTCATCATTTCCGGCCTGGCCTATGGCATTGATGTCAGAAGCCACGAAACAGCAGTAAAACATAACATTCCTACCTTTGGTGTACTCGCCTGCGGCCTGGATAGTGTTTACCCTTCTGCCCATAAGAGCATTTCACAAAAGATGCAGGAGATTGGTGGGCTCATCAGTGAATACCCTGTGGGCACCAAAGCTGATG
>Ga0114899_1001312_pt1 | contig 14867 bp, 17 predicted proteins | sample MalvireepMed_215_FD_83497 | JGI IMG/M metagenome (GOLD analysis project Ga0114899, IMG submission 83497) | Marine viral communities from the Global Malaspina Expedition - Malaspina viral metaG DeepMed_215 | ecosystem: Environmental > Aquatic > Marine > Oceanic | place: Mediterranean Sea... | reverse complement strand
GTTGTATTGGCAGGCATGCAAATTCCGCCCAACCTGGGGCAGGAATACACCAACAAATTCAAGTCACTCTTTCCTTCAATAGCCAAAGAAATGGATACTGAACTCATTCCTTTTTTGCTGGAAAATGTGGGGGGAGATCCTAAGTTGAACCTTTCTGATGGCATTCATCCTAATGAAAAAGGGCATGCAATAGTAGCGGAGACAGTTTGGAAGCATCTGAAGCCGTTGCTTTAACGGACCAGAAACTCCTTGTATTTCTTGAGTATAAGCAGGGTCACTTCATACTCGCTTTTACCGATAATTTGCCCATCCAGAAAATCGCAGAACTCCATAAATTCATCAATCACACGATCATCTATTCGGGTTACTCTTTTCACAAGTTCTTTATTGAAATGTTTTTCCCGCTCGGCTTGCCGCTGTTTCTCAAATGCTGCCGATTTTTTGAATTCATTAATAATACGTTGCTGTTTGATGCTTTTGTCGAAATCATTGAAAATGCCTGTAATCACAATACCTGCATCTCCCGTGGTTAGGGGCAGGGTTTGCATCTGGTTCCAGTCGCGGACTTTTCCCGGAATTACAATTCCCACATCAAGGGTATCTCTTTTTGGCCTCTTCAGATAGAAATCGTCCGAGAGCTGAAATATCTCAAAAGAATCGAGTTCGTAAGCCGTTGGCTGAAGGCGAAAGCTTTTTTGATTTGAAAAGTCGATGCTATCCAGGTAGATCGGGAAAACGAGCGTTTCATATCCAATGGAGGAAATTTGCAAAGTATCTCCGGTTGTTACCCGAAATTGAAATTTCCCCTCTCCTGTGGCTCCCATTCCCTGGTTCTTATTCACAACCAAAACACTGGCGTAGGGAACGGCATAACCTGTTTGAGCATCCACTACCTTTCCTTTCAGGAGCTTTTCCTGACCGAAAGCCATTATAGAAATGGTCAAAAGCAAAAATATGAGGACGGCTTTCATTACTCTGGTAGTAACGAAATTCGCTAATAGTCTTTCCGGAATAAAGTGATTAACCGTTTTTAACTGAGGATTGATCTTCGTGCCTCAGCATTTTATAGAAGAATATGGAAAGCCAGATTACTCCAACGGTTAGCGCTAAAAAGTAGATGTAATAATTATTGATTTGAAAATTCAAATCAGGCGAAGGGATACTCAGCTTTTGACTTTCCAAAGCCTCATTCAGGCCAAGGTCAATTCCACCACCCCAAAAGATGAATACCAGGGGTATAAGCATGAGCAAGCCAAATAAGATTTTTAATGCTAAAGGGGTTTTAATGGCCTTGGCATGCTCATAGGCGTTCACCTGCTCAAGAATACGTCTGTTAAAGCTCAAGGAAGGCTCTTCTAGTCCTTCGCTCTGAAGCAGTTGCTTAAGCTCTTTATCCGATAATTCAAACTTGCTCATAGTAGAGATCGAACTTCAGTATCCAACAATTTTTCCAATTCGGCCAATAGCCTTTTTCTAGCTCTGTGCAATCTAACTTTAACATTAGACAATTCCCAACCGGTAATTTCACAGATTTCAGCTATTGAGTTTTCATCCAGATAAAACAAGGTAATTACTACCTGATCTTCGCTCACCAGCCCTTCAAGGGCCTGTTTTATGTAGCTGCTTCTTTCATCTTTCTGCAGTCTTCTCCATTCCGCATCAGATTCTGAGTAATTGCTCAAACCTTCAACGGAATGGCTATCAATATCCTGCATATCCAGCTGTTTTTTTCTGAGTCTGGTCAGGGCAGTGTTATAAACAATGGTGTACAGCCAGGTAGAGAATTTCGATTTTCCTTCAAACTGGTTGATGTTTTTGTAAGCCTTTACAAAGGCATCCTGAGCTACCTCTTCTGCGTCTTCCCTGTTCTTCATTAGCTTCAGGGCTAATGTGAATGCCATGGCCTTATACTCATCAATGAGGGCATTGAATGCAACCATATCGCCTTGTTTAACCTTAGCGATAATCAGATCCATTGCATACCGTTCATTGTGGTTCTTCATTTTTTTGATTTGACTATGGTTATTAAAGTTAGGTTACAGACCGGAGATTATTTTGGCAAAATCTCAAGCATGTTCTACGAGCAGAAGGATGGCGTTGTTTGAAAGAGCTTCGAAATCAAGCTGTTCTGAATGGCTGATTTCCAGTGCATCTCCTTTTTCTAACAGGCAGTTTTGCATCTCAAATGCTCCCTCAATGATGTAAGCAAGTACTAACGAATCGGGACTGTGAGTTTTATACTCAGCATCAAACCTTCCTGAAAATCTTCCAATGCTTACTTTCAAATTCCCAGAGATCAGGAGAGGGTGTAGTTGGTTTGATTCACCTGCAAAAACCTCTTCAACTCGCTTTTTTGTGGTTTGCTCTCTCTGGAATGAAAGATTCAGAAAATCAATATTCGATTTCCTGAAAGGATTTCTGATTTTCATCTGGCTTGAACTGGTTCGTATGAACTGACCGGCATTAACTGTTTGCTCATTCACCATTACCGAACCAACCAAGGGGATAACCAGTGAAGGGGCAAGTGCCTCGTAATTATAAGATCTTGCCGCCCCCAGAGTTACCTCTTCGAGCTTGTTTATGAATGAAAAGGCCGGACTGAGCTGTTCCCTGATGGAAATGCTGTATTGAGTAGAGCCCTGTTGATGTAGGGCTTTACTCTTTAAAAGAATTCTCGTTTTTGATTGTTCCTGTACCATTTCTAAGCCACCACGATAGAGTGAGTCAGTCTGAAGCCCTCGGAAATACTCCCGGAAATATTGGCCAATTCATTTGATACTCCATCGGAGAAAACATTGTCGTTGGAGTTCAAAGTATAACCACTCATTCCTTTGGTATAACCATTTTCGCTTGAGGCATTGACCTGATTAACGGCACTATTGCTCCCTTCAGGGAAAGCAATTTGAGTAACCAGCAACGAATTGCCATCGGCATTGTAAATGTGCACATGGATATGCGTGGCTCTTCCAGAATACCAGCCCGGGAATATGGAGGTAAAGGCCACCTTTCCATTGGCATCAGTAACCTGTCTACCACGAAGGAAGTGATTGTTGGTGAAATCTGCCTGCTGCATGCCGGTACCACCGTACTCGGAGTAATATCCGTCTTTGTCGCAATGCCAGATGTCTACCAAAGCATCTTGTAAAGGTAAACATCCGGCTGACTGATCAAGAATGGTTATTTCTATGTCGAGCTCAATACCTGTTCTGTCGCCTGTTATATCCATTCTCTCAAGAGATGATGGGTTCTTGGTGGGAAAGGGTCCTGCGGTTTCCGAATTGGTCAGGGTGCAGTCTGCTGCCGTATCTTCACTGTTGATTTCTTCTGTAGGATTAGTATCGTCATTGTTCGCGCAACTCATTAGCAGGGGGAGTGTCATACTCGTCATTCCCAGACGCTTCAAAAACTCTGTTCTTTTCATTTTCGGATGATTTTATGTTTTGACAGCTGAATACGCCTGGGGTTCATTTACCCCATCCTTTTATAATGTGAAAGTATGTTAAAACTTAAACTGATTTTTTTGAGCAAGGTGTAACCAGTTCATAAGTCAGGTAATCAAAGCTGATAGAACTTAAAATTGAAAAATCATGGACGGAGGTTTAGTTGCCGCTTTATTCTTTGTGTTCTCTATAGGAGGTACGGTGGGTCTTATTTACTACTATTATCATACAAGACATAAGGAAAGAATACTGCTGATTGAAAAGGGAGCAGATGCAAAACTTTTCCAGGCAGAGCCAAGAAAAAGGAATTACTTCTTTTCGGTAGTGATGGGCATTCTGTTTATATGCCTGAGCTTAGGGATATTGCTCGGATTTGTATTCTCCAATATGGCACATGACTGGGGTTGGATTCGACACAATGAGAATCCTATGCCTTACTTTGTTGGGGTATTTCTGATGATTGGAGTGGGCTTTCTGGCATCATTCTTTGCCAGTAAGAAGCTCAATAGATAACAAGTATGAGATTTGGATGATTGATGCCCTGACGGTTCCGTCAGGGCTTTTTATTTTTATGCTTCTTCTGCAACCACTTCCTTCACATCGTTAGGAAGCATTTGTTTTAGCAGGTTTTCAATACCATTTTTAAGAGTTACGGTAGAAGCGGGGCAACCACTGCATGATCCCTGAAGGTTGACAGTAACAATGCCATCTGTGAAAGAAGAGAAGCCAATGGCGCCACCATCCTGTTCCACAGCCGGACGAATGTATTCATCCAGAATACCTTTGATTTTCTTCACCACTTCAGAGTCATTTTCATCGAACAGCGGGTCTTTGTCGAGCTCTTCCAGAATCAGTGGATTCTCATTCTCCAGATAAGGCTTAATGACGGATTTGATCTCGTCCTGAATTTCCTGCCACTCCACTTCCTCTTTTTTGGTAACGGTTATGAAGTTGCTCATATAAAAAACACGGTCTACATAAGGCAATTTGAATAACTCCTGGGCCAATGGTGATTGGTCTGCTGCTTTTACATTAGGGTAATCAAAGCTGACACCATCTTGCAAAAGCATAAAATTCACCACAAACTTCATAGAGTTTGGGTTTGGATTGGCCTCCATGTAGATACTAACAGGTCTCATATAAAATCCTTTTTGAGTTGTATTAACCGCAAAGGTACTAGATTAGTTCTTAGTCTTCCCTTAATTCGCCTTCTGATTTAGCTACGAGGGTAGAAACTACGGTATCACCTGTCACATTCACCACAGTTCTGAGCATATCCAAAGGTCTGTCTACAGGGAAGATAATGGCAATCCACGCAGGGTTTAGTCCAACAGATTGCAAAACCACAATCATCATTACAAGTCCTGCACTAGGTACGGCAGCACTACCTATCGAAGCTAAGGTTGCTGTAAGAACTATGGTGAGTTGCTGACCTAAGGTGAGATCGACCATGTGGAGCTGCGCCATAAAAACGACGGCCACGGCCTGGTACAAACTGGTTCCGTCCATATTCACCGTTGCGCCAATTGGCAGCACGAAGCTGGATACATTTTTTGAAACTCCTAGGTTGTCTTCAACCACTTCCATAGTTACCGGAAGAGTAGCGGCACTGGAACTGGTAGAAAAAGCCAGGAACTGGGCAGGGCTTACTTTCTTAAAGAACTTTCTGTAAGTCATAGACTTGACAAAACTTCTGATGATTGTCGGGTAGAACACAAAAATCAGGAAGAGAAGGCCTATCACAAGGGTGACAGAATAAGAGGCGAGGCCTTTGAATATCTCGAATACCTGAGCCGGAGTGTCAGCCATTTTAGCAATTACCCCTGCAAGGAGACAGAACACAAAGAAGGGTGCCGCCTTCATCACAAAATCCACCATTTTCAGGAACACTTCGTTCGCTCCATTGACAAAGGAATTCAGCCCGGCTACTTTTTCATCTGGCAGAGATGCCATACATATTCCAAAGAAGATTCCGAAGAAAATCACCTGTAGCATGAGTTTGTCATTACTCAAAGACAGCATGATATTGGAAGGTACCATATCTACAAGGAATGCCAGAGGTCCTGCATCTTCGTTTTCTGAAGCTGCAGCCTGCTTTTCGGCAATCATTTTCTTGTCGGCCTCAGACATTTCCTCCCTTTCATACAGATTGCTGTATTGAGGGTCTGTCATGAAGTGCTTTCCATCCAATATTTCTACACCGTCTGTTTCAGCAACCCAGGCTTCATATTTCAACCTGTTTTTGATACGCTGCTGCTCATCGATCAGAGATCCTGGCTTGATGACATTAACGAGAAGAAGTCCTATTCCAACGGCTGCAACTGTGGTAGTTAAATAGAATGCAAGGGTTTTACCCCCCATGCGTCCCAGCTTGGACATATCTTTTAGCCCCGAAATTCCACTGATAATGGAAAACAACACCAATGGCACGGCAATGTACTTCAGCATTCGAATGAATATCTGTCCAAATGGATCGATCCAGTCAATGGTAAATTGATTCCAGCCGAGTGAGCTTGACAAAAATGCCCAGATAACTCCGGCCAATAAACCAATCATGATTTTGACGTGCAAGGGAAGTTTCTTCATGATCTAAAAGAGGGGTTTAAAGTCGATTAGACCTGCTAATTAGCAAATAATCAGCAATTACCAAAGCTGACATTGCTTCAACGATAGGTACAGCCCGGGGCACAACACAGGGATCGTGACGACCTTTTCCGGATACCGTAACTGTTTCTCCGGCTTCATTGATACTTTCCTGATCCTGCATAATAGTGGCCACAGGTTTGAAGGCCACGTTGAAGTAAATGTCCTCCCCGTTGTTGATTCCCCCCTGTATGCCTCCCGAGAGGTTGGTTTTGGTTCGAACCTTGTCTCCATCCTGATAGAAAGCATCGTTGTGTTGTGATCCATTCAACTTAACCCCTTCAAAACCACTGCCGTATTCAAAGCCTTTTACTGCGTTGATGCTGAGCATGGCCTTGCCCAATTCGGCATGGAGCTTATCGAAAACCGGCTCTCCTAAACCTGCGGGTGTACCTTTAATGACACCTGTCACTATTCCACCAATGGTGTCCCTGTCTTTACGGGTTTGGTCAATCAATTCGATCATGGCTTTAGCCATTTCAGGGTCCGGGCAACGGACCATATTATTTTCTGCTTCGGCAATATTTAGTTCGTGGTAAGATTTCCCCAGTTTTAGTGTGCCAACCTGAGACACATAGGCCTCGCAGCTAATGCCATAGTGCCTGAGAAGCAATTTGGCAACAGCTCCGGCAGCTACTCTGGCCACAGTCTCTCTGGCCGAAGATCTTCCTCCTCCACGGTAATCGCGGATGCCATATTTGGTTTGAAAGGTATAGTCGGCATGAGATGGCCTGAACTTGTCTGCAATGTGAGAATAGTCTTTGCTTCGCTGATCTCCATTGCGGATAATGATGCTAATGGGGGTTCCGGTAGACTTACCTTCGAACACACCGGAGACTATTTCAAACTCATCGGCCTCCTTGCGTTGGGTGGTAATTTTCGATTGTCCTGGCTTTCGCCTGTCTAATTCAGATTGAATAAAAGCCTCGTCAATTTCCAGGCCTGCGGGGCAGCCGTCAATCACAACGCCTAATGCAATTCCATGGGATTCACCATAGGTGTGAATCCGAAAAATGTTTCCGAAAGAACTTCCCATTATTTTTTGATGAACATGAATGCCGCGGCACCCAGAACAGCAAATATGAGCAAATTGGCAATAATTTGTGCTACGTTGCTCTTGTCAAGGCTCTGAAGTTCATTGGAAGCAACGTCAATATTATCATAGAAGGAACCCAAATCTGTTGAAGAAATGGAAACGTTCTGCTTGCTTTCGCCAGTTACCTGAAGCTTAATCTGAGACTTCAGTGTGTCATATTTTCCTTCTTCAGGATTGAAAAACACCCAGCTGAAATAATCTTTGAGATCATATTCTCCCGGTTCGTTAGGAATACCAAAGTAGCTGTATTTCTTGGACCCGGTTACTCTGCCACCGCCTCTGTTGATATCCTGTGCTACGTTGGGAGGGTAGATATCCATATCCTTTTTATCAGGAAGAATTGGGTCCTGAATACCAGAAATATTGCCTTCCCCATAAATGTTGAAATCATATGAGAAGCTTTCTCCTGTTTCAACGGAATTGGTGCTGATCTTTTCGTCAAGTTCAAAGTCGCCAACCGCCACTTTGTCTTTGAGTGGGTGAGGAGGCAGGGCTTTCACCCTTACTGTTTTCTCGCGGGTGTTGAATGTTTTGAAATCTTCCTGCCTGTCTCTTCCGAAGAAAGAAGGAGAGCGGGCCACTCTGTATTTGATCATTTCAAAAGGTACGGATGGAAATACCACTGGCTCCAGATTGAGCGGATAATAGGTAGCCTGATAGATTTTGTAGCGGGTGTAGTTCTTGTTGTTGATGGTAACCCGCTCGCCATAAATGTTTTCAATGTTGAAGTTTTCTTCCCAGCAGTTTTCAGGCCTTAGGTCTTTGAGAATAGTTGAAAGCTGTTTGCCCGCCTCATGAAACTGAAGGGGAGCCCTGTTGGCATCGGCCACGTAAAAGGCAAAAGTGGTGGTAAAACCCTCCCCAACATAAACTTCGTCTTTGTCAGTGGTGAGAGCCAGAAATGCGTCTTCTTCCACGTCTACAAATTCAGGTTCTCTTCTGTTGTTATTTCTTCCTCCGAAAAGGTCATCAAAAGGATCATACCTTCTGGAATTGGTTCTTCTTTCAACCGGTGGGGTTACTTTAATGCTTTTTCCCTGAGAGCTGATTTCGATCCCGTTCACTTCCATAGTGAAAGGCTCTAAAGTATAGGTTCCTTCCTCCAAAGGCAGATAGCGTTGAGTGATGCTTTGGGAAGAACTGATCTGCCCGTTGATGATGTTTGTTTTGCTGGAAGAGGATGTTCCTCTTTTGGCAAAACCATCAATATTTGGGAAGTCTGTATAGTTTTTAATGCTGGCATTGTTGACGGTTACCGTAATGGTAAACATCTCGTTCATACCTACCTCATCCGCTCCCAATTGCACGGTAATTTCTTGTCCGAACGAAGCCTTGGTCAGACATGCGAATAGCAAGAGTACAGAAAAAAATACACCAGAATTTCTCATAATTTTTCCTTATATTCGTTTCCTTTTCAGGAAATAGGTCTTCAAAGATAAACGCATTTTTGAAAGCATATAACCTGAATTATTTGACTTACGTATTGTAGGTACGACCTAAACAAAAAGTAGATTCATAACCCTAAAACGTTCTTAACATGCTGGAGTATTTCAAGACTATTCTCGCGAAGGTGAGTTTTGATAAACGCCTTTTTGAAAAAGAGTTGAGAAAAGCGATTAAATCACTCATCTCAGATGAGTTACAAGAACTGAAAAACTGGTGTTACGCCAAATTTGGGCACATTTATGGCTCCATTATCGACAAGCAGTTCGTGCTAGCACAGTAATAAAATTGTTTACCAGCCCATCCTAACCCGATGGGCTTAACCATTTTTAAGGAATTCCAGATTTCTCTTAAAGCCCTCAATCTTAGTTCTTTTCACCGCAGATTTTCTAAAAGCGCGTCCAAAAACCTCCTCTGTTAAATCTTGCCAATTACTGTTAAATAGCTCTAAAAGTTCTGTAGACGGTTGAAATGCCTCTTCTTGATGTGGTTTAGAGAAGCGATTCCAGGGGCAAACATCCTGGCATATGTCGCAGCCAAAGGCCCAGTTTCCCATTTTACCTTTGAATTCTTCGGGAATACCTTCTTTTAACTCAATCGTTAGATAGGAGATACATTTACTTGCATCCAACTCATAAGGAGTAATGGCATCTGTCGGGCAGGCATCAATGCATCGGGTGCAGGTTCCGCAATAGTCTTTGATGGGGCCATCTGCTTCCAGCTCCAGGTCAATGATGAGCTCGGCCAGAAAATAAAAGCTGCCAGATTCCTTATTGATGAGCAGGGTGTTTTTTCCCACCCAGCCAAGGCCTGATTTTGCCGCCCATTGCCGTTCCATTACAGGGGCTGAGTCTACGAAGACCCTGCCTTCGATTTCACCGATTTCTTCTCTGAGTTCATGGAGCAGCAACTTCAGCTTGTCTTTGATTACAAAATGATAGTCCTGGCCATAGGCATACTTGGCGAGTTTGGCGTGTGAAGGTTCTTCCTGAGCCAGGTCCTTTTCAGGAAAATAATTGTAAAGCAGGGAAACCACAGATTTAGCCCCGGGAACAAGCTTTGTTGGATCCAATCGCTTGTCGAAATGGTTCTCCATATAGCTCATTTTTCCATGAGCTCCTTTATTCAACCAGGCCTCTAAACGTGGGGCTTCTCTCTCCAGAAATCCGGCTTTGGAAATGCCGCAATATTCAAATCCATGTTTTTTAGCCATGGTTTTGACCAGCTGCGCATTCTTTGAAGCCTGATGGTTCATTCGGCTAAACTAATGCCTTTTTCCTTCTGTTGACCAAAACCTCATTGCCAACATGGAGTACCCCCTTTTCATCGGGGATAAAATTCTCCCCAAACAGAATTTTGTGTTCAAGTTTTCTGTAAGTAGTCAGGGTTTTCAAAGGCTCCTTGCCCTGTTCAGCAGTTTGCTGGTCGATGGTAGTCATTACGCAGCGGGCACAGGGCTTGACTCCAAATAGTTTGAGCTCGTTGACAACAATTTCTGCAAGTGTATCTTCCTCATTTGGTTCAAGACCATCTAGCACAATATTCGGTCTGAACCTGTTCATCGGAATTTCAAAGCCTAATTTTTCGCACAATAGATTCAATGACCCCTGGCTAATGACCAAAATGGGGTATCCGTCCGCGAAGCTTACCATATCATCTGGTTTTGGAGCGTAGCGTTGATCTGCAATTCGCTGGCTGTCATTGTGCATGTAAACCAATTCTACAGCTTTGCCCATAAATTTGGAGAACCACTGATTCACTTTCATATCCAGAGGTTTGGCCAGACATTCATCGTCCCAGATGGTTACTTTTTTTGCCTTGCTGTTGGGCTCAGACATTTCAAAACCTAAAGGGATCATGTGGCCACTTCGGTCTTCCACAAACATGAGATTGTCTTTGATTGAGGGTTGAAGCAAGGCCAGCTTTGGGTTTTCTCTTTGGCTCACAAATCTTCCGTTTTCATCAATGAGCATCCATCTGCGGTCGAACTGAAGGCCCCTTTTTTCTACGTTGGATTGAGTGAGTTCTATTCCTCCTAATGATTTTATAGGGTAAATGTGAAGGCTCTTTATGTTAATCATTGTTGTCAAATCAGGTCGGAAGCCCAGTCTCCCAGGTCTTCCTTTGTATCTACATCGTTTAAAACTTCTAATTTACAGTAAGTTAGTCCTTCGGTTAGAAAGTCCCTTTCAGTATCAGTAAAGACGGTTTCTGTACTCCATTCTTTATTCCTGAAAATTGAAGGACAGGCTTTAGAGAGGCCTACAAGATAGTAGCCTCCGTCTTGGGCAGGGCCAATTACTGCATCATGATTTTGAAGACACGCAAAGGCCTCCCGGAGTTGGCTGGTAGTTAAATCATAGCAGTCGCTTCCAATAATGCAGATTTTCTGATAACCCTGTTCAAAAGCCCAGTTAGTAGCTGTTTCCATTTTCTGGCCCAGATCCCCTGTGGCCTGTAGTTTTTTGACGAAAGGTTCATTAGGCCAGAGATCATTTTCATCTACATACTCATTATAGAAAACGGCCTTGTCAAAGCGAAGGGGAGAGGTTATTTCCAGGGTTCTTTCTAACAGTCTCTTGTATACCTTCAGAGCTGCTTTATCACCAATGCTGGCAGCCAGACGGGTTTTGGCTTTACCTAACTCAGGATTTTTTACAAAAATGATAAGTAACTGATCTCCCATTAATAAACGGCTTTGCCATGTTTAAGCAGATGAGCAAAGCTTTTGTTGTAGGTGTGAATACTATCAGTAGGTCGATTTTTAGTGTCTATTACCGGCAACTGATTATTTGCCCAGCCCAGAATACCCTCTTTCATATCGTAAATGCTGGAAAATCCTTTGTCGCTCAGTTCTTTCGCCACCCGGTTGCTTCGCACACCTATGGTGCAGTAGATGAGAACCGGCCGGTCTTTCGGGACCTGATTCATGATGCCTTCCTCAAAACGAATGGCTCCCTGCAGATGACTCACATTGAACTCCTCTGGAGTGCGGGTATCAAGAATAAAGGGCTCATGGCTCAGTAATATTTTTTGAGCCTCTTCAGTATTTATTCGCTTTACATTAACATCCCAGAAGGAATAGATTCCCTTTCGAAAAACGATTATTCCGGCAGTTATGGAGAGTATGGTTATTCCAGTGGCCACCAAAAGAAATTTTCTTTTCAACACATACGCAAATTAGGCAATGGGCAGATCAGAACATAATCTGAACTGGTCAGTGAAATTTCAATAGCTGATGAATAAATGATTATTTTGGGCTTTCCGAACCGATATGAAAAGAAACAGGCTCAGCACGAAGGAATTAATCGAAGGCATTCAGTCTGGCAACCGGGTAGTGCTGAGTAGGGCTATTACCCTCGTAGAGAGTCAGCAGCCGGGAGACATTCAGCAGGCGGAAGAATTGCTGGAAGCCATTTTACCGTTGACGGGTAACTCGTTCAGGCTGGGCATCACAGGCGTACCTGGTGTGGGAAAAAGTACTTTCATTGAATCTTTTGGAACACTGCTGACAGAAAAGGGTAAGAAACTGGCTGTTCTAACCATTGATCCGAGCAGCCAAAGGTCTAAAGGCAGCATTTTGGGTGATAAAACCCGGATGGAAGAGCTATCCAGAAATCCCCATGCCTTTATCAGGCCATCCGCTTCAGGTTCTACTTTGGGTGGAGTTAGCGGAAAAACCAGGGAGGTGATGCTACTTTGCGAAGCGGCTGGTTATGATTTCATTATTATAGAAACCGTAGGGGTCGGACAATCAGAGACCCATGTGCATGGAATGGTAGATTTCTTTCTCCTTCTGATGCTTGCAGGTGCCGGAGATGAACTTCAGGGCATCAAAAAGGGAATTATGGAAATGGCAGATGCCGTGGTCATCAACAAGGCTGACGGTGATAACATCAAGGCAGCCAAAAGAGCGAAGGTAGAGTATCAGAATGCGCTTCATCTTTTTCCTGCCAATCCAAGCGGATGGATTCCACAGGTAAAGACCTGTTCTTCTTTAGACAAAAGCGGACTGGAGGATGTCTTTCAAATGCTCCTCAAATTTCAGGAACAGGTAAGGGTCAATGGTTATTTCGACAAAAATCGCAGCGATCAACAAGTGAGCTGGTTTAAAGAAAACCTGAATGAATTGTTGAAGATCTCATTCTTCAGGAAGCCTGAAGTGAAAAAACTCTATGAGCAAAAGCTGAAGGAAGTTCAGGAAGGAAAAATCCCAGCCTTGAATGCAGCTCATGAGGTAATCAATGCCATTTGATTTTTCTTCAGGATGATTTTATAGCACGGAGCTCATTTATAGTAGGCAGAACAATGATGTTTGCACCAACATTCCTCCTTTTTTAAAGGAGGTGCCCAGAGGGCGGAGGATTTTAATGGTCATTTTATATCAGAAATGTCTAATCCCCCCTGCCTGCGGCAGGCAGGCTACCCCCTTTTCGAAAAAGAGGGAAGTGCCAGTGCCCGTTTTTAATTTTATCGAAATTTCGGACATGGTGTAAAGTAAAAACCCCAACCAAATTGGTTGGGGTTACGGTCATATTCAAAGTAGCTATGCTACCTTAAATTCTTTTATTCTCCTTTTCTGATGCTGGAAGCACCCGAAGAATCGGCACTTACTGAAGCGCCTCCTCTATACCTCACACTTGAAGCACCGCTGGCATGAACGTCAAGCTTACCAGTTACATACACGTTGGCAGAACCTGCTCCACTTACCCGAATATCTGCATTCTTTGACTCCAGGTCATAAGCTCTGTAAACGGTGGCACCACTGGTTTTCACTATTTGTTCTGTCGCTTTCCCTTCCAGATTGATTACGCAGGCGCCAGATGATTCCAGATAAAGTTCTTCCACTTCCATTTCAATATTCAATACCGAAGCACCTGACAGTTCAAGGTCTAGCTTTCTACCCTTCAGAATATCTCTGGTTTTCAAAGCAACAGCACCGCTGGCATTGATTCGTTCCAAAGACTTTACTGTGAGGTAAGCCTTAGGGCTCTCTCTCATTCTTCGCGTCTCGCGAGATTCTCTCAGGCGAATAACCAGAGTTCCACCTCTTACTTCAGTAATAATATCATCTATATATCGGTCTTCGGCTACAATTTCCAAAGACTCGGTGCTTCCCACACTAATTTCTACCTCAAAGGCACTGCTAACAGATAGCGCATTGAAATTGCTCACATCGCGCTTTTGTCTGCTCTGGCTGAAGGCAAGTTGTCCGATTAACATCAAGCCTGTTACCAACATAGTCCCTATCAATCGTTTACCTACTAAATTTTTCATCGCTTTAAACTTAAATTCTGTTCTAAAGATAACCGAACCAAGTGAAGGTTGCACCGAGCCGGAAAATTTCTTCAATATCCCCTCATGTGACTAAAAGCATTAACTTGAAAAATAATCTCAACTGGTCTCTGTGCCGACATTGAAACAGAACCGGATGTGCCAATTTGAGCGTAATTAGCCATTGTATGCAGCATATTGTAATTATTGGGAATGGAATAGCAGGAATTACTACAGCCCGGCATCTCAGAAAATTGAGCGATGACCGCATAACCGTCATTTCTGCAGAAACAGACCATTTCTTTTCCAGAACGGCCCTCATGTACATATACATGGGCCATATGAAATATGAGCATACCAAGCCCTATGAAGACTGGTTTTGGAAAAAAAACAGAATAGAGCTAAAAAGAGCCCTTGTAACTTCAGTAGATACCGGCAACAATCGCCTGCTATTTCAGGATGGTAGTTCCATGGATTACGACAAACTGGTATTGGCGACAGGTTCAAAGCCCAACAAATTTGGCTGGCCTGGTCAAGACCTGAAAGGCGTACAAGGCCTTTACAGCTACCAGGACCTGGAGTTGATGGAGGAAAATACCCAGGGTATCAAACGGGGGGTAATTGTAGGAGGAGGGCTGATTGGAATAGAAATGGCCGAAATGCTGCTTTCCAGAAATATTCCTGTCACTTTTTTAGTAAGGGAAAGCAGCTTCTGGAATAATATACTACCGAAGCAAGAGTCAGAAATGATCAACCGGCATATACGGGAACACCATGTTGATTTGAAATTGGATACTGAGCTGGATGAAATTCTGGGCGATGAGAACGGCAGAGTAAAGGCTATTAAAACGGGTGAAGGCGAAATCATCGATTGTCAGTTTATTGGACTCACGGCAGGAGTTTCTCCTAATGTCGGTTTTCTGAAAGGTTCAGGAATTGAAATGAACCGAGGCATTCTTGTAGACGAATAC